>Ga0315539_1000563_pt1 | contig 27956 bp, 19 predicted proteins | sample SalMarSW160150MG_FD_203097 | JGI IMG/M metagenome (GOLD analysis project Ga0315539, IMG submission 203097) | Salt marsh sediment microbial communities from the Plum Island Ecosystem LTER, Massachusetts, United States - Salt Marsh Sediment SW1601-150 ...
CGTTGCGAACAAACGGACTTACGCTGGTCTGTTCATGGTCACACTCACTACTTTGATGTACGAGATCCTACTGACACGCATTTTCAGTGTGACCATGTGGTATCACTACGCATTTATGGCTGTGTCTGTGGCTTTGTTTGGGATGACCGTGGGCGCCATGTTAGTGTATCTATTTCCAAACTATTTCACTCAAAAGCGAGCAAAGTATCATCTTGTTCTTAGCGCATTGTTGTTTGGAATATCCATTGTTGTTAGCTTTTTGGCCTATCTAAACATCCCATTTACCAAACACACCTCGATTGTGGGTTTATGTCTCAATGCATTGAGATATGTGGTGATATCAGTTCCCTTCCTATTCAGTGGCATATGTGTCTGTCTGGCTCTGACTAAATTTCCGCGACAGGTGAGTAAGCTTTATGCTGTTGACCTTGCAGGTGCAGCGACTGGGTGTATACTGCTGATATGTACTCTCAGAATTACCGACGGTCCAACCGCAGTGATTTTATCAGGCCTTGCTGCAATTATCGGTGCAATTTTCTTCGCTGCTGAGGGAGGGAAGCGAATCGCTGTCCTGTCCAAACTCATACTTGTATGCTTTGCGATTGCACTCGCCATTATATTGGTTAAGCAACCTTCCCTATTGCAGTTGAAGTGGGCGAAAGGTAGAGTTGACTCTACCCCTCTTTACGAGAAGTGGAATTCATACTCACGTATCACGGTCAGATCTGAAGACTTTCTAGAAAGCCCCTTCGGCTGGAGTCTCAGTTCTAATTGTCCTTGTAAACGAAAAATCAGACAACTATGGATGCGAATAGATTCTCAAGCAGGAACGCCACTTACCGCCTTTAACGGAGATTTGAATGATCTGAAATACCTTAAATACGATCTCACGAATTTAGTTCATTATATCAGACCGAATTCAAAGGTGTTGGTCGTCGGCACAGGTGGGGGGAGAGATATCCTTTCTGCACTGGCCTTTGAACAGAAGTCGGTTGTGGGCGTGGAAATGAATAGAGACATTAATAATACGGTTAATCAAAGATTTGGTGATTTTACTGGCCATCTGGACAGGCATCCTAAGGTAACTTTCGTTACCGACGAAGCTCGAAGCTGGATTACGAGACAGAGCGAGCGATACGACATCATTCAGGTTTCTCTCATCGATACTTGGGCAGCAACGGTAGCAGGTGCATTTGCGCTCGCAGAGAACTCGCTTTACACTGTCGAGGCATGGAAGCTTTTCTTGGAAAAGCTCACCCCCAATGGAGTATTAACATTCACCCGTTATTACTTTCGGGATGGCCCTGGCGAGATATTTAGGCTAACTTCCTTGGCTAGCGCATCGTTGACGCAAATGGGTGTAGAAAATCCACGAAATCATATTGTCGTGGTGAGGAATATGCGGCATCACTGGGGGAGAACTGGAAATATACCTCATGGTTATGGAACCATACTGGTGAGCAAAAAAACATTTTCAGATAAGGATTTGCAGACCATTGACGCGATTAATCAGATCATGCAATTTGACCTCGTCGTTAGCCCACGATTCTCCCTCGATTCTACTTTTGCGACTCTTGCTTCAGGAAAAGATATTGACAGGTTCACGGCCGAATTTCCGATAAATATCTCTCCTCCTACCGATGACAGCCCCTTCTTCTTTCACATGCTTCGACTTCGAGACATATTCGATAGAGTACTATGGGAACAGGGAGCCATGAGTTTCAACATGAAGGCAGTGTTTATCTTAGGTACATTACTATTGATCGTAGTAGGGCTAACATTCCTCTGTATCATCGTTCCGCTTATCCTAACAGTCAAGAAAGCGACATTGGGTGGAGCTCTGCCCCTTTCTATATTCTTCGCGGCCATCGGATTTGGCTTCATGCTTGTTGAGATTTCACAAATGCAGAGACTAATTATTTTTCTGGGGCATCCTACTTACGGTCTGTCAGTCGTGCTTTTTGCGTTGCTCCTATCGAGCGGTCTTGGGAGTTATTCGACACAAAGAATGAGGAATCTTGGCATGAGAGGTTCATCTATTCTCCGTCTATCTCTTCTTCTGTGTGCACTTATTATTTTTGCAGAGCTTATGCCTTATGCCTTCAGTGCATTCCAAGGATCAACAGCGATAGTACGTATTCTTGTGGCAACAGGGATACTCTTTCCTCTCGGGCTATTTATGGGAATGGCATTCCCTCTTGGAATGAAGGTAGCTTCCACAAAGTCTGCTCCCTTGACTCCTTGGCTTTGGGGGATAAATGGTGCAACATCCGTTTGTGCCTCAGTGCTTGCAGTTGTGATAGCTTTAACTTCAAGCATTTCCGCGTCATTCTGGACTGGCTTTTCATGCTATGTTGTTGCTCTTATCGCATTCGTCTGGGCAAGCCGAGAGAAGTTCAATGATTTACCTAGAAGCCAAGCGGGTGTACTGCAGGAGTCGCTGTCTCAAAAGTCTTTTGAAAATGTGTTAACTTAAGATAAGACCGATGAAGTATATAGTGGTTTCGACCCTGTTCACCCCGAAACATAAAAGGTGCGGGGTGAGGGTACCTCACACCAACAGTTCAACCAGCACCAACAAGTGACAATCCCCTCACGAACGGAATCTTATTCTTTGCCACCCGCCTATCTCCGACGCGCCGGGCGAGATTCTAAAGTCATCAACGCTCAAGAAGGAACTCAAGATGCTCATTAGGAAAATGAACAAACAGGACATAGAAACCTGTGCGGATATATCGCATCGGGCCAGAAAGGAATCCTGGGAAAGGTACGAGAAGAAGACCTATCCTCAAAAGTTGTTTGAAGACGAACTGAGACATTATTCTGCAGAGACTTTCTCTCGATTCGTAGAAGGCTATAATAGCTTTGCCTTTGTGTCCTTGGAGGAAGAGAGGGTGATCGGTCTGGCAATCGGCAGAATACAGGAGGGAGGGCTTGCCGATCTCTCGTGGATATGCACCGATCCTTTGTCTCAGAGAAGAGGAACTGGAAAAGAGCTTCTATCTAAAGTTATCGAACACTGTAAGGACAAAGGCTGCCACAAAATCTTTGCATACACTTTTCCCTCTTTGGCGCCGGCGGTTGGTTTCTATCTGAAGTCGGGCTTTACTCAGGAAGCACATCTGAGAAAGCACTGGTACCAATTAGACTTTCTGATAATGAGCAAGTGGTTGCAATAACGGGAAGCACCCCTTCCCTCGCGGACCGGCACAAGTAATCCGTTTGTGTCTCGTCATTGCGAGGAGTCGCGCCTGTGGCGGGATGACGAAGCAATCTTGTTAAAAAGTGCGAGACAACGCTACCCGGCACCAAAAAACGGACGGGAAAATGGCCAATTGGAGAAATTTGCTGAAGCAAGATCCCACCGGCTGGCTTTTGGAGGGTGAGCCCTGGGTCAGGTATCGAACCCTGGTTGATCTGTTAAATAAGAAGGAAACCGATAAAGAGGTAATTGGGGCAAAAGAAGACATCTCCGAGCATCCCCTTATTAAGAAGATTTTCAAGAAACAGAACAAGGACGGATATTGGGGAGTGCCCAAAGACATCCTTACCTGGTGGCCCAAGAAGGATACCACTTTCTGCCTGCTTCCAATCTTGGCTGATTTCGGATTCACAAAAGAGGACAAAAGAGTTGCAAAGGCCGGCGAATACGTTTTTGGCCTGCAGCTGGAATCAGGAGGGTTTAACAGTTTCACCCCCGGAAAGCCGGCTGATTGCCATACCGCTATTCTCGTTGAGCCTTTAGCTAAGATAGGATTTTTGAATGATCCGAGATTAAAAAAAGCGTATCAATGGCTCGTTGCCAGACAAAGGCACGACGGTGGCTGGTGGTGCAAGGATACCGCGCAAATCGGGAGACCGAGAGAAAAAGAGCCAAGCTGTGCCTTTGCTACAACCTTTGTCTTAGGTGCGATGGCTCAAAATCCCCTGCTGAAGAAAAGCAAAGTGGCAAAGCAAGGAACAGAGTTCCTTCTGCAATGCTGGGAAAAGAGAGGCAAAGTGAAATATGCAGGACACGACAGCCAGATCGGAACCGGCTGGGAAAAATTAAAATATCCCTTCACCGATTATCGGATCTTAAAATCCTTAGACACGCTTTCCCGATTCCAATTCGCTAAAGGTGCTCGACGTTTTGAAGCAATGATTCAAGTGCTTGCGTCCAAGCAGGATCCAAATGGACGTTTCACGCCGGAGTCAATTCACCTTATCTGGTCGGATTTCGACTTCGGACAAAAGAAGAAACCCTCTCGCTGGATTACTTCTTTGGCTTGGCGTATACTAAAGAGAACTTGCCGATGATTTGTGGAGCGAACCTGCTCCAGGTCATCAGACTCAAACTGGATACTTCACTATAACTGCGCATGATGAGCAAAAGAGCCCTCTTTCGGAAAAACAGATGGAATCATCTTCTCAAGGGGAAGTGGGTGATCATTCGCCCTTTGAAAAGAGACGACATAGACAAAAGGCTGAGTTGGAAGGAATACCCGGACCCTCTTTATTTCCATTATAATCCTCCCAAACTGGGACACACAGAAAGGGGAAAATGGTATTTGAACAAAATCTCCGAACCCGACCGGGTGTATCTTGCCATCGACAACCACGATCAACGGTTGGTCGGTTTCATCTCCTTGTATAATATTGATAGGGTGGCAAGGACCGCCTGGATGGGAGTATTTCTTGGTTATGAATTCACCGACAGAGGTTACGGCACTGATGCCCTATTGACGTTGGCAAGATATTTTTTCGAGGAAATCGGATTTGAGAAGATGTTTCTCGACGTCGCCTCGCACAATAAAAGGGCCATAAGATGTTACCTGAAGTGTGGATTCAAATTCGTTCGTACGAAATACAACAAGCACGATCCCCGAGCCAAGCTCGATATCTTCGGTGATGATGGATATGCAGATATCAGAAAGTATTTCAAAAAAGAGGGGGATGAACTTCTGGCACAGTTTGATGACATGGTCTTGACAAAAGAAGCGTGGTTTGACTCAAATCCTCCCTCAGGAAATTGAAATCAAAACCCTTTGGGCAATAAAGAAGAACCCGGCTTTTTGGGGCCGCCCTTAAAAGTGAGCCGGTCACCGTAAGAGGCAGGAGGTGTGGGGTAGGGGTATCCCGCACTAACAGTGCTTCTTATGGCTTAGCGCGCATCAAGAAGTTCCTCACAGAATCGACCGAGGAAAGATGTTTTGTGGAATTACTTCTAAGCACATAAACGTAGAAATCCTAGAAATTTCTCCGTGGGCCGGGAATATAGGCTTGGCAGGATGATGCCAAACCCCCTTGCGTTCAGAGGCTCCACTCGCCTTTTACCTTCCTTCGAATTCTCCATTCCGACCGCCGGACAAGATCGCAGCTTCGACAGTCATTTGCACTCGACGTCATAAACAAACTCGATGCTAAGAATCCTTAAGTTTTCCCCTAACATTTTTTCCGGTTCTGTCGATACAGATAAGGAAACACAAAAGAGCCGAATCGGAATTTTACCCATCCGGGTTTGAAAACGGTCTTGAAATTCTGAAAACGCTCCTTAGGTAAGAAGTACAGAACGTCCCCACAATTTCTGGTCTAAACGTCCCCACAATTTCTGGCTAACGCTTCATCAAAGTTGAACTGGAGTTTCAACTTTCCAGCAAGTCAGTCAAACATTCAAGATCGATGGTCTTAATTCATCTCTCATCGAAGAAGACGTGATCTCGAATTAAAAGCTCAACATGATAGATCTGCATACGCACATACTTCCCGGGGTGGACGACGGTGCTAAGACCATCGAGCAGTCCCTTAGCATGGTCAAACAGGCTGAAAAAGCAGGGATCACCACAATCTGTGCAACCCCTCACGTCCTGCAACAGGCAACTCCTCAATTCGAAGAGAAGATAAACCACAGCTTCAATCTTTTGAAAGCAAAGATCGCTCGGTCTGGATGCAAGGTCTATGTTGCATTGGGCTCGGAGATCTATGTTCGTGAGGACATGGACTCGCTCAAGAGATTTGATTTCTTCACGCTGAATAACACCGGCCGGTACCTTTTGATGGAACTCCCTTGGGGGCAGTTTCCTCCTCACCTTGACCGGATTGTCTTTGAGCTGCAGCTGGAAGGACAAATTCCCATAATCGCCCATCCGGAAAGAAGCATGATTACAAAAAAGCAGCTGGCCAATGTGGAGAATCTGGTGCAGAAAGGTGCTTTGATGCAGATCAATGCGGGTAGCCTGTTGGGGCTTTTCGGCAGGAAAATCAAAAGGGCAGCCGAAGAGCTATTGAGGCAGAACCTGGTCCACTTTTTGGCCAGCGATGCGCACGATCACCTTGCTCGCTCCGTCGGAGTTTTGCCTCAGGCACTTGCTTATGCCTCCAAAATCATCGGGAGGGAAAAAGCAGAGGCATTGGTCCTCTCCAATCCTCGACAGGTGATTCAAGGAAGAGAATTGGCAGGTGCCAGGGTGCCTTTTCTTCTCGAGAATGAAACAGAAGAACCGACGTACCATCCAATTAATTCTTAGACAGGGAGGTGTCAATTGAACAGGATAAGGAAAACGTCCTCTCTTTTCCTGGCTTTGTATTTGGGTTTCCTCCACCTGGGTGGAATTGCCGAAGCCCAGACCGAAGAGGCGACCGTAATCCAGAATCACAATCCCGCAGCTCAGTATTATCTGGAAAGGGGAACCGAGAACAAACTGATGATGAAGGTTAACGTGTGGGGTGCGGTGGCCAACCCCGGGTCACAATATGTTCCCGACCAAACCGATCTTATCGGGCTCCTGTCTGCAGCCGGGGGTCCTTTGGAGAACGCCAAGTTGTCCAAGGTAAGACTGGTAAGAAGCTTCAACGGAGAAAAAGAAAACATGGTGGTCGACGTGAGCAAATGTTTGAGGAAAAACGAAGTGACCAAAATACCGGAGATTAAACCCGGAGATACGGTCATAGTTCCGAAGAAGGGTCCTTCCTTTGGCAAGTTCATTGGCTTTCTATACAATGTGGCGGTGATCACCAGCGTGGTAAAGCTGATGACGGATTAACGGAGTCGGTTAGAAAAAAGGAGAGAAAACACAATGACAAAAGAGGAAAAGAGGATAACCTTAGCTGACTATCTTCGAATTCTTCTGAGGAGAAAATGGCTGATCGTTTTGACCTTCATATCCTTCTTAGGAGCGGCGGTGGGTTTTTCGTTCATCGCCGTCCCTGTGTATGAAGCCACTACCACCATCATGATAGAAAAGGAAGGAGGGATGGAGGATCATATATTCAGCGTTTCCAACTTCATGAAGAAGGAGGTTGCGATCAAGACCCAGGTCGAAATCCTCAAGAGTCGGACTTTGACAGAGGGGGTGATAGATGCCGTTTTGGCCTCTCCGGAGGGGGAAGCTTTCCAGGACATGATGACCGGCAAAAACGGGCTTCTCCCCACCAGGGGCCAGATGGCCAAATCCCTGCAGGCCAACCTGAAAGTCACTCCCATCAGAGATACGGACATAATCGAGGTGAAGGTGACCGCAAAAAAGCCCGGCATGGCAGCGCTGTTGGCCAATACCGTGGCGTCTGAGTATCACCAGCAAAGCCTAAGGCTAAGCAGGGGAGAGATATCCGAGGTGAGACAATTCCTTCAGGAACAATCAGCAATCGTTCAGGACAGCCTCCGGCTGGCAGAAGAGGAGTTGAAGACTTACATGCAAGAGGAGGAGGTCTCGGCTCTCCCCGAGGAAACGGCGGAGTTGGTCAAGCAGCTGGCCACCTTTGAGTCCATGCTCAACGAGGCAAAAATAGAGCTGGAGGCAAATCAGAAAAGACTGGATCACATGAAGAAACAACTGAGCCAAAGGAAAAGCCAACTGTTGGATGAGATAACCCAGACCTCCACTCCCATGATAGCGAAATTGAGAGAAGAGATAACGGATTTGGAAGCCATGAGAGCCGAATACGTGGCTCAGGGATTTGAAGAGACGCATCCCAAGATGCAGCAGATTCTGACCAGAATAAAGGAGACCAAAGCCAACTTGATCGAAGAAATCAGCCAGCTGGTCTCACGGGAATTGACCCTGAAAGATCCCTTGAGCTACTCCCAAGATCTGGTAAGCAAAATCCTGGCCATGGAGATCGAGATGCAATCGCTCTCCGCAAAAGCAGATGCCTTGAAAACGATTGTAAATAGATATTCTCAGAAGATGAACGTGCTTCCGGAAAAGAGCCTGAGGTTGGCTCGGCTGCAGAGATCCACCAACGTGGGAGAGAATATCTATCTGATGTTGAAAGAAAAATATGAGGAAGCTCGCATAAAGGAGGCGGGGCAGATAGGGAACGTCAGAATAGTGGACCAAGCCATTGCACCGGAAAAGCCGGTGCGACCCAAAAAGAAATTAAACGTGCTGCTGGGAGCTTTTCTGGGGCTTCTGTTGGGCGGAGGGTTTGCATTCTTCTTGGAGTCACTGGACAGCTCGCTCAAAAGTATCGAGGATATTGAAGATCAGGGATTGGGCGTCTTGGGGTACGTACCTAAAATCAAAAGGAGGGAAGTGGCCCATGGTACCGAAGAGCAAGAAGGCCACATGGGGAACAAGGAGGTACGGAGGGTGGCATCTAATCTGATCACCCATTTTGCCCCCAAATCGCCGGTGTCCGAAGCTTATCGCACCTTCAGAACCAACATTCAGTTTACCAACTTAGACTCTCCCCCTCAGACCATATTGATTACCAGCCCGGGGCCGGGAGAGGGAAAATCGACCACGGTCGCCAACTTGGCCATCACCTTCGCCCAGATGGGAACCAAAACGCTGCTTATGGATACTGATTTCCGCCGTCCCATCCTTCACTCCATATTTGGCCTCTCAAAGGAGATCGGAATCACCAATTATCTGGTGGGCAAGGCTTCCCTGGAAACGGTGGTGAAGAAAACTCCCATCCAGAACTTGGACATGATTACCTGCGGGGTGATACCCCCCAATCCGTCAGAGCTTTTGGCTTCGGAGAAGATGAAGGGGTTTTTAGAGCAGTTGAAGGCTAAATACAGAATGATCCTTTTTGACACACCTCCGGTGATAGCAGTCACCGATGCGGCGGTCCTGTCGCTTCTTTTGGATGGGGTGGTTCTGCTTACCTCTGCCAGGCAGACTTCGCAGCAAGCGCTTGCCAGAGCCAAGGCCCTTTTGGAAAATGTGAACGCCAAAATTCTGGGAGTGGTATTAAACAAGGTGGAAGCCAAAAGCACCTATGGCTCCTATTATTACTACTATTATTACCATTATTACGGAGACAGAAAAGAGACTAAGAAGACCAAGAAGAGGGTGAGGGGATCTGCCCAAACCGTGGAATCGGCCAACCAGTGGCAGCCTGTCGAGCATCTTTAGGACGGGGATAACTCTCAGATTCAAGCCGAGGGAACACCTTGAAGAGGATAATGCTGGTGGTGGGCGCCAGACCGAATTTCATGAAAGTAGCGCCCCTATATTTCGAGCTTTCAAAGCATCCCCGCACATTCGCACCTCTGATCGTGCATACCGGACAGCATTACGATCGCCGAATGTCCGAGGTGTTCTTCGAGGATCTGGGCCTGCCCCAACCGGACGTGAATCTGGAGGTGGGATCCGGATCTCATGCCGTACAGACCGCCAGGATCATGATGGCTTTTGAAAAGGTGCTTGAGGAGCAGCGGCCCGACTTGGTGGTAGTGGGGGGGGATGTGAACTCCACCTTGGCATGCGCTCTGGTGGCGGCAAAGCTGAAGATAAAGGTCGCTCATGTGGAGGCAGGCTTAAGGAGCTTCGACAGAGACATGCCGGAGGAGATAAATCGGGTGGTCACCGATTCCCTCTCAGATTATCTCTTCACCACCTGTGAGGATGCCAATCAAAATCTGAGAAGGGAGGGCGTCTCTCAGGACAAAATCTTCTTCGTGGGCAACCTGATGATCGATTCGCTTCTGGGGTGCTACTCAAAAATCTCACAATCTGAGATCCTGGAGAGACTCGGACTGAAAGAAAAGGGATATTGTCTGCTCACCCTTCATCGCGCCTCTAACGTGGACCAGAAGGATACTTTTTGTAAGATAATGAGCGCCATGCAGCAGGTTAGCCAGAAGACGAAAGTGGTTTTTCCGCTTCACCCTCGAACCAAGAAGAAGATGGAGGAGATTCGGCTTGAAGATCCAAAGTTGATTGTCACGGAGCCATTAGGTTATCTGGATTTTCTGAAATTGGAAAGGGCCGCCAAACTGGTTTTGACCGACTCGGGTGGAATTCAGGAGGAGACCACGTTCTTGAAGGTTCCCTGCCTAACCCTGAGGAAGAATACCGAAAGGCCGGTGACCATAACCTATGGCACCAATCATCTGGTGGGCCTAGAGCCGGAGGACATAGCAAAAGAGGTAGAGGTTTTGCTGCAAAATGGACACAGAGATGTTCCACTCCCTCCCCTCTGGGACGGCAAAGCCAGCCAGAGGATCGTTGGAGTATTTGAGTCTGTGCTGTGAAATCATTTTAGAAGTTTACATCGCTGGACTGTGTTGGGGCAGGGGTTGAACCCCTGTCCCAACCGGCAGATTTGAGTATGCAATTGTAGTTGCCCAATTTATTGGGCTCTAATTTTGCTCGATAACGCAAGCAACAAAATTCTCGGACACGCTTCCAAGCTGAAAAACTGAAATGTCAATCAAAAGAACGGTTCTAAAGAATTTTCTTTCTTTATCTTTTTCCGAGGCCGTCTCTAACGGTTTGAAGTTCATCTCCGTGATCTACCTGGCTCGAATTCTAGGTGCAGAGGGCTTCGGAAAGATCAGCTTCGCCACAGCCATCTTAGCTTATTTCATGCTCTTGGTTAATTTAGGTCTGAATACCTATGGAATAAGAGAGATCGCGCGGGATAAGGAGAGAATGAAAAAATACATAAACAACATTCTGACCATCAAGCTTCTCTCCTCGGTTTTCGCATTTGTCTTGGTGGCGGTTTTCGTCTATTTTCTACCGAAACCTCCGGAGATAAAGAAGCTCATCTTGTTTTTTGGCTTCTCTCTTTTCACCTTCTCCTTCACCATGGATTGGGTGTTTATCGGAATACAGCGCATGGAGTACATCGCCGTAGCTCGCATCGCTCAAAACCTTCTCTATGTGGCTCTGGTGGTCAGCCTGGTCAGAATGCCCGGTCAGATTCTGTCTATTCCCTTTTTGCAGGTGGGCAGCGCCCTGGCTGCGGTGTTGATCTTGATGATCGTTTTCGTTCGAAAATACGGAAGCTTCAGGCTGCAGTTTGACTTCGGCTTTTGGAGACACATCTTGAGTCAATCCTTTCCCATGGCCCTCTCCATTATCGCCATCCAGATATACCTGAATTTCGATACGGTAATGCTGGGATTCATGAAGAGCGAGGGAGAGTTGGGCTGTTACAGTGCGGCCTATAAGATAATCGTCGCCTTGCTCCTGGCCGGCGGCATTTACTACAACACCATCTTCCCAGTGATCTCCAGCCTGTACAAGAAATCGGTGGAGAAACTGAAGCTTCTGATGCAGTTTACCTTAAGTCTCATGATCCTGGTAATTGTGCCCATGATAGTCGCGGGAACCATTTTCGCCGCTCAGATAATCGGATTGCTCTTCGGGGATGGCTACCAGGAAAGCGTGGTGGTTTTTCAGATTCTGCTTTGGAACGTGGCTGCGGTCTTGCTCAACGGGATTTTCGGCCGGTGCCTTTTGGGATGTGACAGGCAAAAGTATCATTTGATCTGCGTGAGTGCGGGAGGATTGGTGAATCTGGTTCTGAATTTCATTCTCATACCCCCGCTGGGCATAAAAGGGGCCGCCATTGCCACGGTGGCTGCGGAGATTACGGTTCTTTTCATGTTCTATTTCGGCACCAGAAAGATAGTGATGCTTTCGCCCAGGGAGTTTTTTTCCTTCTCCCTTTTTCAGCAAAATGCAAAAGAAGTCTTGAACCTGATCAGATACAGGTAAACCCATGACCAGGACTGACATGCTTGGTGAGATCAGCATAAACCCAAATCGCACAGAAAGAACCTCTTTAGCCAAAAGAAGGGTTGAGGAAAAAGGAGAAGGCTCGCTTGATATGCCAGAAGAGGATTTTCCCCGCAACGTAGTCTGCTTGGGAATGGCCGAATGGGGGGACACCCACCTTTCCGACCATCATCTCACCGAACAGCTCGCACAGATGGGCTTCAGGGTGATATACCTATCCCCGCCCCTGGATCTGGCCAGGTGCTTAAACATACTCCTCCGATGGAGAAACCCCAAACCGCTGGCCAGCTGGATTCAAAGGATCAACGTGTTCAAAAAGCCCCGAGAGCTAAAGAAAAACCTGCTTGAAGCCCCGGGGGTCCCCTTGCTTTTAGGGTTCGGCTTTTGGGGATGGGTGGACTGGCTGAATCAGAAGCTGGTCTGGTGGTATGTGAGACGCCTGGCCAAAAGACTAAATATCCATCAGTATATCTTGTATACCTCTTCCTACTTCCCCACCAAAACTGAGGACCAAAGATGCAAGCTTTTTGTCTACGATTGCATGGACGAGCTATCGTGCATGACCTCAAGAAAAAAGAGAAAGCTGAAGATCAAGGGCTTGGAGAAGAAAATGTTAGAGCAGGTTGATCTCTTTTTCGCCATCTCCAGGAGTCTGTTGGCAGAAAAAAGCAAGACCAGCCCTCACGGTTTTTATCTACCTCCCAGTATCGATCTGAGCAGATTTACCGGGCATGAGGAAAACGAGGATTTGAGAAGATCACTCAAGGCTTTGGGCGGTCCCTTGATTGGGCTTTTGGCATCCATGTCCAATCAGAAAATTGACTGGGATACTCTCTGCTATGCTGCTCTTCACCGTCCTGACTGCAGATTTGTGTTTGCCGGCTCGGTTTTGGATGAGGTTCCTCAGTCCCTGAGACGCCTAAGAAATGTCCTCTTTTTGGGATCTCAGAAGGAGAAAGACGTTCCCACCCTTCTGGAGAACTTCGATGTGGGTCTGATACCTTTCAACAGAAACTCCTTTGGCGATAACGCCTTTCCCACCAAGATGCCGGAGTATCTGTTTTTCGGGATGCCGGTGGTCAGCACCGACATTCCCAACCTGCGGGAATATCGGGAAATCATTGAGATCGCAAAGGACAAGGAAGAGTTTGCCCAAAAGATCGATAAGTGCTTAACTGAGAACCACGACGAGAAAAGCTCTGAGAGAAGAAAAGGAATCGCCAGAGGTTTCTCCAAAGAGGAAAGGGCAAAAGAAGCTCTCCGAAGGATGAGAGAGGCCTGGGAAATGAAGCTAGTTGGAGATGCGATAAACGGAAGAACACAGTATGAGACGGATTGAAGCGCTCATTTTCTTCGAACCGAGGTGCAGATGAAGGAAGTTGCTCTAAACTCAAGCAGTTCGACTTTGGTCTATCTGTTGTGCATACCGATTGCTCTCGCCGGGGGCGCACTTTTGGCATTGCAGGAGAAATCCTCATTTTTCTTCATCGGCTCCTTGGTTCTTCTGCTCATGTTCATCTATCTTTTAGGCAATCCCATAAAGGGCATCATACTCTTCCTTTCCACCAAATGCGTCTTCGACATGTTCTGGTTTGTCAAACTGCCGTTTGCTGATTTCTTCGAGTTGAATGTCCAGCGGGTCATAGGAATTCTTTTCCCTTTGGTGATTCTGGGTATCTTTATCATTAAGGAGAGGAGCTTCTTAAGAACCCTCCATACTGCTCTGGGCAAGGTTATCCTTTTGTACGCGGCGTTTAATCTTCTGGCGATATCATTTGCCCCCAGCACGTCCAGAGCCTTAGTTCAGTTCTCCAAAATGATAGGAAGCTACATTCTCTTTTTTGTCTTTGCGTCAGCGCCTTTGGCCCAGAAAGACTTAAGAAAGCTAATCCACTATTTTTTGATATTTCTGTGGATTCCATTGGGGATTGCATTTCTGGAAAACTTCGGCTTGGTATCCTTTAGCTCCATTGTCCAAAACACGGGCTATATCTTCTCTTCGGTGGGCGAAGTTTACGCCACTCGTCTGGTAGGACTTTATTCTCATCCGTTTGACGTGGTCCGCTATCTGGTGGTAGCATTTCCTTTGACCTTGTGGATGCTCTCCACCGAAAAAAATCCTTCCACCAGCCTCTTTTACAAACTGAATCTCGTTTTTCTCTCTCTCGTCATGTGGAGGACATTCTATCGAACCGGTTGGATAATCTTGGCCCTTCAGCTCGTTTTTTGGCTGAAAATGGGAAAAAGACACAAAACCATGCTGGCCGTCATCCTGATTTGTCTCTTCGTGGTCTTGATGAACTTAAGCTTTTTTGCAAACTTCTACGACAGCCTCCTGGTCATCTTCTCTCCATCCAGTGAAAATATATTCTCCGGTTTGAGCGGTAGATTCGTTATCTGGAGTTTTCACCTAGCCAAATTCGCCCAGAGCTCGACGTTTGCACAGCTTTTTGGCCATGGCTTGGCTTCGGATAACATCATCTATTACGAAATGAGCGATGTACTTGCTCCGGCACGGCAATCGAATCACAGCGACTTCATCCGAAATCTGAGTGACACCGGGGTAGTGGGATTGGGAATTTATCTCTTGCTTCTGGTGTTGTTGGGTAAAGAGTTATTGTCCGGTGTAAAAAGGGAAGAGGACCCATCCTGGCGAGCCTTTGCGCATGCAATTTTTCTCATATTGGGGGGGTTCTTACTGTTAAGCAACGTGGCCGACCCCTCCTTGAATCCCAGCATAGCCTGGTATTTGTGGGGATTTGCTGGAATAGTTGTTGGCAGAAAATTCTTGAATGACAAATTGAAACAAAAACAGGATCATAAAGCATGAAGGTGACCATTTCATCGGCAAGAGCCGACCATTCTTACAAAACCGCCTTGGCCATGCAGAAGGCAGGTGTCCTGGATAAGTACTACACCGAATTCTATTTCAAGCCAGAAAGTCTCTCCGGATCATTGTTGATCTCGCTTTCCAATAACTTCAGTTCAGTAAAGAAAGTGGCCGCCAGGCTTTGCAGCAACAGGTATATGGAGGGATTATGTCCCCAAAACGTGGTCTCCGTTCCTCTCCCCGAGTTTCTGGGAAGAGGATGGCGGCACGTTCCATTACTCAGAAGACTGGTGGCTGGAAATCTGATTGCCGACAATCTCTTCGACTTCTTGGTCTCCCGACGAATAGGGAATTGTGATATCTTTCATGGGTGGTTGGGATATTCTCTGAATACCATCAAAAAACTTAGAGAAAACAAAACCAAGGTGCTTTTAGACATGTTCACCGCTCATCCCGACTATTCGAATGAGCTGCTCAAAGAGGAGTATGTCAGATTCGGACTGAATCCAGTTCTCTGTAATCATACTTTGAGAGAAAAGTATCTGGACGAGATACGGGAGGCGGACTTTCTCGTCGCCCCATCCCAGTATGTCTATGACACCTGTGTGGCCAAAGGCGTGCCGGAAAAAAGGATGAGGGTGATCCCCTTTGGCGTCGATCTCAAGAGATTCAGGCCAATCGAAAAACAGGACGACGTTTTCAGATTGATCTACGTGGGGGCAGTTTCTCTGAATAAGGGCATTCACTATCTTCTGGAGGCTTTCAAGCAGCTTCGCCTGCCCAATTCCGAACTAGTTTTGATCGGACGACTGCAGCCGGAATTCAAGAGCCTCTTATCTAAATATGAAGGGCGATTCAAGCATATCTCTCATATCCCCAACGATCAACTTACAAACTGGTACGGGAACTCTTCCGTTTTCGTTTTTCCCTCTCTGACCGAGGGCAGCGCTTTAGTCACCTATGAGGCCATGGCTTGTGGATTACCCTCCATCGTTAGCCAAAACTCAGGCAGTGTGGTGAGAGATAATATTGATGGATTTGTAATTCCCATTCGGGACATCGAAACTTTGAAAGAAAAAATCCTCTTCTTCTATCAAAACGATGGCAAAAGAAAAGAAATGGGCGAATCCGCCAGAAAACACGTTGAGAATTTCACCTGGGGAAGATATGGAGAAAAGCTCATGGAATTCTATAAGGAGATCTATAATGCTGGGGGGGCCAGCCAAAGGGCAGGGCATTCCGGGGCCATCTCGATTGCTAATTCCGATACGAAAAGTGTAAGGCCTGGCGTCGAGAACAGAAAAAACAATGACAAAATAATTGTGGTAACCAATATAATCTCGCCTTACAGGATCCCAATGTTGAATCAGTTAGCTGAAGAATATGGAAAATGCTTCAAGGTGATCTTTGCCAGACGGAAAGACCATTACCGGCAATGGAAGTTGGAGGAGAAGGATAAGATCAAGTTCAACTTTTCCGTTCTCAATGACCTCAGCATAAAGCTCAAGAACTGGGAGATTCATCTGAGCTTAACCCTTCTGCCTCGGCTCGTCAAGGAAGCTCCGCAGGTCGTGATAAGTGGTGGATTTTCATTCCAGACCATCTTCAGCTGGCTTTACAGCAAGAGCTTCAAGAGGAAATTCATAATCTGGTCGGCAGAGACCATTCAAACCGCAAGGCATTACGGCAAACTCCGGCACCTCTTGAGAAAACTGCTGACAAGCCAAGCAGACGGCTTTGTGGTCTCCGGGAGTCTGGCCCAAGAATACCTCCTTTCCCTGGGCGTGAGGGAAGACAGTATCTTTTTGGCGTATTACTCCGTTGCTCCGCAACTTCTGAGATTAGATAAAAAGACGCCGGTGGAAGGGGAAAGACCGCCGGAAGAGAAAAAACGAATCTTATATGTGGGCAGATTCACCAAGCTCAAAGGGGTTGATATTTTAATTCAGGCTTATAAGAGAGTTAAGAGAGAATATCCGAATATTCAGCTTTGCTTAGTCGGAGATGGACCTGATGAAGATGAATTCAAGAAATTAGCACACCGAACAGATGACATTTTCTTTGAAGGATATAAGCAGTATGACCAGCTTCTGCCATATTATTCAAACTCTCACCTTTTCGTCTTGCCCACCTTGAAGGATGTGTGGGGTCTGGTGGTGAATGAGGCCATGATGTGCGGACTGCCGGTTATTTGCTCCAAGTATGCCGGGTGCTCCCGGGATTTGATAAAAGACGGAGAAAACGGATTGATCGTCGACCCCAAGAACCCAAAGGAATTGTCTGAAACTATTTACCAGCTTGTGTCCAAAGACGGAGACCTCTCCCACTTTGGCAACAGATCACGGGAGATTATCAAAGACTTTACCACCGAAAGAACGACTCGAGGGTTCGTCCGGGCTGTCGAATCTGTGTGCTCAAGGTGAAAACATGGAAAAGCGAAAGTACTATAAGCTCTTGCAGGCAAATCGAGATTGCGACGGCATTCAGTATGGGTCCCGGGTATGGGAAGCGACCCAGATCCTTAAGAAGGGTGAGAATTTTCTTGATATTGGCTGTGGTGCCGGGACTCTCTTGTATCAAGCCAAAAGGCACTATTCCAATGTCTATGGATTGGATATAGCCGTCTCGGAAGCCCTCAAGAAGCAAAATGGACAGTTTAAGCTCTTGGATGTGGATGTGGACAAGACCGGACTCCCCTTTGAGAACGGTTCTTTCGATACCATCTCAGCCTTGGACGTTGTCGAACACGTTTTCGACCCGGTATCCTTGGTCCAAGAAACTTACCGGGTGCTAAAAAGAGGTGGGCAGGCAATCTACACCACTCCAAACGTGAGGGCTCTACGACACCTCCTCACCTTAGCGCTTAAGGGCAGATTCCCTAAAACTTCCAATGAAAAGATCGGCTTCGACGGAGGACATCTGCATTACTTCACTCACCGCGACTTGAAGGAGCTGTTCGGAGGAGCAGGTTTCAGGGAAGTGAGAACAACCGGTCTGTTGACCCCAGACGGCAGATTTGCCCTCCTCAAGAGGCTATCAAGAAAGGGCTTGAATAGGAGTTTCATCAAAGAGTTTTTGTCGCCTGGAGTGGTGATAAAAGCGAAAAAATAGGCTGAAAATGAAAAGATTGATCATCAATGCGGACGATTTCGGTTATTCCGAAGACATTACCCTCCGAATAACGGAAGCCATCCAAAGCGGTCCGGTCACCAGTACCAGCTTGATCCTGAACCAGGATCACTCCGAAGAGGCTCTGGATTCAGCCAGACAGATAAAAGATGCGAGTGTAGGGATTCATTTCAACTTGGACGATGGCAGACCACTTTGCTCTCCGCAACAGGTGCCCACGCTGGTCAATGAGCATGGACAATTCCATGACGGAATAACTTTTCGAAAAAGACTTCTCTCAGGAAAGATCAGTTCAAAAGAGATTTACTGGGAGCTTGAAGCTCAACTCACAAAATTCTTGAGCTTCGGAATTCGGCCATCACATATCGATTTTCATCACCATCTTCATCTTTACTATCCGGTGCTGGAAGTGGCTTTGCAGATGGCAAATGATTTCACTATCAAAAAGATGAGAACGGTAAAACTCTATAGGCTCCATGCCGGAAACGGCTCCTTTCTCAATCCCCGTCGATGGCGAAAAACTGCGGTGGATCTTTATAGAAGCTCACTGCACAAGAAAATCAAAAGTAGGGCCAGCACCCCGGATTTCCTTTTGGAGCCTAAGATTTTCGGCGATAATGGCCCCTCGCCGAGAGGATGGGCCCAGGCCATAGAATCTCTGAGAGAGGACTCGGTTTTTGAGCTGTGCTGCCATCCCAAACACAATAAGAACCCTCAGGCGTCAAAAAGAGAAACAGATCTTGAGATTCTCAAGGAAGAGGACTTCGCAACCTCAGTAGAAAAGAAGAACCTCAATTTGATCTCGTATTGGGAGCTTTAAAGGCTATGGAAAAATCTCTGATCATAGGTCCTTTGCCTCCCCCCTATCACGGGGTGGCGGTGATGATCCAGTGGCTGGTGGAGGGACTGAGAAAGAGAAACGGACTCAGTTTCATTCATCTTAATACCCAGGATCCTCAGAAGCATAAGGACTTCGGGAAATTCAGTCCTCGAAACAGCTGGTTTGCGTTGAAGAGCATTTTTCTTCTCTTCAAACTTCTCTTAAGAGAGCAAATCGATGTGGTCTATATACCCATCTCCCAGAATTTCTGGGGATTCGCCAGAGACAGCCTGTTCGTTTTGATCTCAGGATTTGCTTTCAGACGAAAGGTGGTCATTCATGTGCACGGTGGATATTTCAAGACCTTCTTCGACCAAGGATCCTGGTTGCGAAAGAGATATATCAAATCTGTGTTCAAATACGTGGATAGAGGCATAGTCTTGGGACATTGTCTGAAGCACCTTTTGGAAGACGTTCTGCCCCCTGACAGAATCGACGTGGTCTATAATGGGGTGGATGCCCAACCCTTTGACAGAATCGAGCGCCATAAGCAAGAAAATGGAAAGTTCAGCATACTGTTCGCCGGACTCCTGGAAGAATCCAAGGGGTACTTCCACTTAATCAAAGCGGTCCCCATCCTCAAAAGATACTATCCGGAGATCGAGGTCCTTTTCGCTGGACGTTGGCAGGCGAACCGATTCAAGGAAAAAGTAGCCTCCTATGTCAAAAGAAACAGTTTAGAAGCACAGGTAAAATTTCTGGGTGTCGTCACTGGAGAGGAGAAGATCAGGTTATTCAAAAGCTCAGATGTTTTCGTTCTGCCCACTTACTTCTACCTGGAGGGTCAGCCGGTGGTGATTTTGGAGGCTATGGCTGCCGGGCTGCCGGTTATAACCACCGACAGGGGGAGCATTAAGGAAATGATTGGCCATCGGCAAAACGGGTTTATCATTCAACCCCACGCTCCTGATGAGATCGCTGAGAAGATAGCTCTTTTGATTGAAGACAAAAAACTGAGGAGAAAGATGGGAAGACTCAGCCATAAAATAGTAAAAGAAAGGTTCAACCTCAGCCAATACGTAGACGGTGTGGTCCAGGTGATAGAAAAGTCCGCCGGCAGAGGCTAAAGTTATGAGAAATCTGAGGTACAAATTCAGGGACCTGTACGTCAGCAGCCCCGCCTGGGTCAAATCAACCCTCGGTCTGGCTCTGAGCGCACTTCCCCATAATATTAGGTACGGCTCCGAATTCGCAAAAACACGATACCTTCTCAGATCATCCCAATGGTGGAACGAGGAAAGATTGGCCCAATATCAGATGGAGGAACTCCAGAGGTTACTTAAGCATGCTTATGACAACGTTCCTTATTACAGAAATCTGTTCATCCGTGCGGGTTTTCATCCACAGGACTTCAGCGACTTCTCGGATTTGAAAAGGATACCACCTCTCACCAAACGGCTGATAAGGGAGAACCTTGATAGTTTAGTGGCGAAGAACGTCCTCAGGTCGGAGTTGGTGGAGACCAATACGGGTGGATCCACAGGCGAGCCTATGGTTTTCTTCAGGGAAAGATCAAAAACCAGTCCCCGGGAAAAAGCCTTCATGTTTCAGCAGTGGGAAAGAGTTGGCTTCGAAACCGGAGATAGGATTGTCGTCCTCAGGGGCCCAGTCCCGCGAGGAGACAAACCTTTCGCCTTCGATCCTCTGTTAAACTCTCTCATCCTTTCCTCATTTAAACTGAGCCAGGAGACGGTCACCGGGTACGTCCGTGCCATGAACAGGTACCGACCCAAGTTCTTGCACGCCTATCCCTCCACCGGCTGGCTCTTGGCAAAGCTGATGGAGGAGAAAAATCTGAGGCTGGATTATCAGTTAACCTCGGTGCTTTGTGGATCGGAGAAGATTTTCAAGGCGCATCGAGATCTGATGCACCGGGTATTCGGCTGCCGAATCTTCAGCTGGTATGGACATTCAGAGTATACCGTGTTGGCCGGAGAATGCGAGAACAGTGAAGATTACCACATCTTTCCCGAATACGGATACACCGAATTCGTGAAGGCCGATCATCAGCTGCACCATGGTGAGGAGGAAATATATGAGGTGGTGGCCACCGCATTCAACAATTACGCCTTTCCCTTCATCAGATATAAAACAGGAGATTATGCCATTCTCAAAAAGGGTTACTGCGACAGGTGCTTTCGGCAATATCCGCTGATCAAGGAGATCGTGGGAAGAGAGCAGGACTACGTTGTAACCGAAGATGGCAGATTGATCTCCCTTACCGCACTGATATTCGGACAACATCTCAAATCTTTTTCCAAGACACAGAAGATGCAGATTGAGCAGACGAAAATCGGAGAAATCGTGGTCAAGATCGTCCCTTCCGGAACCTTCTCGGAAGAGGATGAGGTGGAAATCAAGCAGGTTATCCAAAGATGCGTGGGACATGGATTGAGCGCAACATTTGAATACCCTCCCGACATAGAGCCGACACCCACTGGCAAACATCCTTTCTTAAAGCAACATCTGGATCTAAGGGACCTGAATGAAAAAAGGAGAACGAATGAAACAGGTATTACAAAATAACAAATCCGGAGAGTTAGAAGTTGAAGAGGTGCCACATCCCGTTCTGATGCCCGGAGGAGTTCTGGTGAGAAATGAATATTCCTTGATCTCCAAAGGGACTGAAAGGAGCAAGGTCGATTTTGCCAGGAAAAACCTGCTGGCCAAAGCCAAAAGCCGACCGGATCTGGTCAGACAGGTGCTAAAAAATGTGAAGAAGGATGGTTGGGTGACAACTCTCAGGAAGGTGACGAATAGACTGGAATCCTCGGCACCCTTGGGATACAGCTCGGCCGGTGAGGTGATTGCAGTCGGGGAATTGGCGGAGGGTATGAGAGTGGGCGATAAGGTCGCCTGCGCCGGTGCTGGTTACGCCAACCATGCCGAGATCATATCGGTCCCCATGAATCTATGTGCAAGAATCCCGGAAAACGTGCCTTCTCAGCAAGCCTGCTTCACTACCCTGGGTGCCGTAGCCCTGCAGGGCATCAGGCAAGCGGAGGTCAATTTGGGCGAAAGCATAGCGGTGATCGGCTTGGGACTGCTGGGGCAACTCACCGTGCAGATGCTGAAAGCCTCAGGCTGCAAGGTCTTCGGGATCGACATCGACAAGGACATGGCCGTTCTTGCAGAGGATTCGGGTGCCGACTTGGGTTTCACCGTCGGAAAAGAGGATGTGGCCCGGAAGGTGATGAACCTAACTTATCAGCGTGGCTTAGATGCGGTGATCATAACTGCGGGGACTTCAAGCAGTCAGCCCATAGAGTTAGCCGGAGAAATCTGTAAGGACAAAGGCAAAGTGGTAGTGGTGGGTGCGGTGGGTATGGATGTGCCCCGCAAGAATTTCTACGAGAAGGAGCTGGACATCCGGTTCTCCCGATCCTACGGTCCGGGCAGATATGATCATCTCTACGAGGAGATGGGAATCGATTATCCCTTTGGTTACGTCCGCTGGACCGAAAAGAGGAACATGGAGGAGTTCCTGAGTCTGCTCGAGCTGGGAAAAGTAAACACGGAAAGGCTCATCACTCATCGATTCAGGATTGAGGAGGCTGATAAGGCCTATGATCTGATCATGAAGGACGACGACAGATCGCTGGCAGTGCTTTTGGAGTACCAGCATTTTCCTGAGGCCAAACCGAGGATTTATTTAGAAGAGGTCTCTTCCCGGGGAAGCAAGGATCCTCCCACGATAAACGTCGGATTTATCGGGGCAGGGAATTTCGCCAAGAACAATCTCTTGCCTCATCTGAAAAAGATGGAGGACGTCAAATTAAAAGGAGTGGTTACCTCCACTGGGATTTCCGCAAAGGATGCGGCAAAGAAGTTCGGATTCGAGTATTGTTCTTCGGAGGTAGATCAAATTTTGGAAGACGAAAAAACCGATTGTGTGTTTATCGCCACCAGACATGATCTGCATTCCGAGCTGGTCTGCAAGGCCCTCAAAGCCGGGAAAGCCGTGTTCGTGGAGAAACCCTTAGCTACAAGCAAAACAGAGCTGAAGGAAATAGAAAGAACGCTGGAGCAGACCCGGGGCAGAATATTGGTCGGATTCAACCGGCGTTTCTCCCCAGCGGCTCAGTTGTTGAAAAAACATTTTCAAGACAGGACCACACCCTTGGTTATGACCTATCGTGTCAATGCCGGCTTCATACCTTCCAATCACTGGGTACATGATCCGCAAGCTGGGGGTGGGAGAACAATTGGCGAGGTTTGTCATTTTGTGGACCTTCTGAGCTTCTTCGCGGGCTCCGAGGTTACAACCGTCTCTGCCGTGGCGGTCGACGATTTCAGAAAAACCCCACTCACCAACGACAATCTGGTCGTTTCCCTGAAATTTGCAGACGGCTCAGCCGGGTCCATCATCTATACCTCCTTGGGCGATACCGCCTATTCCAAGGAAAGAGTCGAAATCTTTGGGAAAAACTCCGTCGGGGTGATAGACAATTTCCAAAAAACCATTCTGATCAACAATGGAAAGGAGCGAAGACACAAGCATTCGGGAGCAGACAAGGGACATAAAGAAGAAGTGCGGGCGTTCATAGAAGCCATCAGGCAAAACAAACCCATGCCCATATCACCCAATGAAATGATCAATACGACACTGACCACATTCAAAATAATCGAGTCCCTGCAAACGAATAACTCAGCTAACCTAAAATCATCGGACCCTTTCGAAATGATCGGTCAAAGGGTTTATCCGGGAAAAGACAATGAAGCATCAGCTGCTCCTACTCGGTTGACTTTGGGAGAGGCATCTCAGGGTTTTTTGATTGCCAGTAAGCATCGGTCAAGCTCAGGAGTTTCTTGAAGCGGCACTGCGGGGCGGGCTGCATTCCTGCCCCTGTCCGAGGCAATTCCCTACGGTGCATAGGGCAGGGCATTTAGCCCTGCCAGACGGGTTTTCAGCACACCCTGAAGCTCGACACTCTCGTTGTGGAGAGATTTCAGAAGGAGGAGACATCAACACCTTCATACTAGAGGATTCCCTGGAGAGGCTTGTGGCCTACTGCGAAAGCCAAGGCTGGAAGGGCTATGATCCCTACGACGGACTGAATACCGCATGGCGAAAGGTCTTGCCCATCAGGGGAAAGATCCCTCGCATCTGCCTCATTCAGTTCCTGAAACGTTTTCCCCTCAACTTTAGAAAGCTCTTCTTGATAAAAGAAGATTTAAACCCGAAAGGCCTGGGGCTTTGTTTGTCCGCGGCCTCAACACGATATCGACACTGCGGAGAGGAAAGATACAAGAAACTAGCCTACCGGTTTATCGATGTCCTTTTCAAGACACAGAGCAAGCGGTATTCGGGCATGTGCTGGGGATATAATTTCGACTGGCAATCCAAAGCCTTCTTTTTACCGAAATATACCCCCACCGTGGTGGCAACCTCATTTGTGGCCAACGCGCTCTTGGATGCCTACCAGGCTTTTCAGGAAAAACAGTTCTTGAAGTTCGCGCGCAGTTCCTGCGACTTCGTACTCCATGATTTGAACAGAACTCTCGCAGAAAGACATTTCTGTTTCAGCTATTCGCCCTTGGATAAGACAACCATTCATAATGCCAATATCCTGGGTGCGCATCTTCTGGCCCGAACAGCTTGGTTCACCCACGAAGATGAGCTCAAAAGGAGGGCACGTGATTCGATTGGCTTTGTGGTCGATCATCAAAATCTGGATGGCTCCTGGTATTATGGCACCAAACCCCATCACAGATGGATCGATAACTTTCACACCGGTTTCGTTTTGGAGCGTTTGTACGACTACATCCATCTTACCTCCGAATTTGACTTGAAGCCAAATCTCGAAAGGGGGCTTAAATTCTATCAGGATAATTTCTTCTTAGATGATGGCACTCCCAAATACTATCATGATAGTATCTACCCCATAGACATTCACAGTTGTGCTCAGTCGATCGTCACCTTGGTCAAACTTGGCTCGATTAGCGAAGAAAACCAGCGCTTGGCGGAGAAGGTAGCACGGTGGACCTTGGAGAACATGCAGCACCGGGAAGGATATTTCTATTTTCAGAAGAGAAGACTCTTCACTAACAGGATCGCTTACATGCGCTGGTCGCAAGCCTGGATGCTTAAAGCGCTGGTGACCCTGTTGGTCGCACGGAAGGAATTCAGTCAGAAGACCTCAGCCGATCAGGTTGCCGCCTGAAACACTCTGCCGGCATCTAAATTCGCGCAGCGGAGCCTCAAATGGCCCCGCGAAGGGGGGAACATGAGCAGGATAACGCTATTTGGCTGTCCCATAGATAATCTCGGCTTCGACGATACCCTAAAGAGAATCGAGGATTCCATCCAAAAGGGGAAACCCGTCAGGCACTGTGCGGTCAACGCTGCAAAGATCGTCAAGATACAAAGTGACAAAAAGCTGCGAGAAATAATAGTCACCTCGGATATGATCAACCCGGACGGCCAATCCATCGTGTGGGCCTCCCGTTTTTTGAAAAAACCACTGCCGGAGAGGGTGACCGGCATCGACTTGATGCAAAAACTCCTTGAGCTGGCTGCAAACAAAGGTTACAGAGTCTTCCTTTTCGGAGCCACAGAAGAGGTAGTTGGCAAACTCAAAGAAAAACTAAAACGAGAGCTTCCCGGCTTAAACCTGGTGGGATACAGAAACGGCTATTTCTCGCCCGATCAGGAGAAAGAAATAGTCAAAGAGATAAACGAGAAAAGGCCGGATGTGCTCTTTGTGGGGATGAGCAGCCCTAAAAAGGAATACTGGATGAATAAATACCAAAGCGCGCTGAAGGTTCCCTTTCGTATGGGAGTGGGTGGAAGCTTCGATGTCTTGGTGGGAAAAACGAGAAGAGCCCCCCAATGGATGCAAAAACTTGGATTGGAGTGGTTCTACAGGTTCTTGCAGGAGCCAGCCCGAATGTGGAAAAGATACCTGGTAACCAACACCCTTTTCCTTCTTCATCTTCTCAGAGAAAGACTGAAAAGCATCGAGCCCGGTGATGAAGCTTGACTTCACTCGCTCCGTAATGCCCGACCCCGAATCTGGATAAGGTAGAGGCAACCCACCAGCAAGGCCAAGTGGGATCCAGAGGGTACGACTCTTTGTTTGGCTTCGAAAACGGGCAAGCCAAAGAAGTCTCACATTTTGTCAGGTACTTCCGATACAGACTCCGTGGTTACACCATTCACAGCCACGCGAATCTGTGTAAGAGCAAACCTTATTCCTCCGCTTTTTTTACATTCGTGGCTGCCGGACCTTTTTGACCCTTGGTCACGTCAAACTCCAACTCATCACCTTCCATCAGACCGTCAAAGTCGACGTTCTGAAGTTCATTCCGGTGAAAAAATATCTCCCTGCCGTCTTCCGCGGATATGAATCCGAACCCGCGTTCTCTAACGATGCGCTTTACTTTGCCCTTGGCCATATGTTTCTCCTTTCAAGAGAAATCAACCCTGGTTTCAGGAAGTTAACGATTCTGTCCTTCCGAACCTCTCACCAAATCTGATGGTTCGGACGACCATTCCGCAAAAATGAATAGGCGATTTTGGCCTTTTCATGTTACCTATATAGTCTTTTATTTTTAAATGTCAATTGATACTTTTGAATTCCCGAAAGAAAATTCTTCTGTCCGAATTTAAATCCCCGCCTACTTGCCAATACAGAATTCCGAAAAAATCTTGTTCAAAATATCGTCCGTCACGGTTTTGCCGATTACTTCACCCACGGCATCCAGAGCAGCTTTCAAATCCAGAGCCACGAATTCCGGGCTTAGATTTTTATGGAGGCTGCTTTTAGCTAAAGATATGCTTTTTTTCGCACGTGTCAAGGCTTTCTTATGCCTTAAACTGGACAACATCACTCCCTCAGTCTGATCCTTTTTCAAGGTGAAAGCGCAGGAGACGATGATTTCCTTTAACTCTTCGATTCCATCTCCTTTCAATGCCGAAACTCTTGCTCTTTGTCTCTCCTTGAATTTGCCCTCATTCCGTTCGACCAGGTCCTCTGAGCCGATGTCGATTTTGTTCAATACGACCAGGCATTCTGAATTCTGGATCTGTCTTTCCAATTCCAGTTCTTCCGCTTCGACTTCCGAGGATGTGTCGATGACCAGAAGGATAATGTCCGCCTCGCTCATCTCTATCTTTGTCCTTCTGATGCCCTCCAGCTCGATCGTATCTTTCGATATGTGATAACCAGCAGTGTCCACCAATCTGACCGGAACGCCTTTAAAGTTGGCGTATTCGGAGATAACGTCCCGGGTGGTGCCGGGAATCGGTGTGACTATCGCCCGATCTTCTTTCAACAGAGCATTTAGCAGGCTGGATTTGCCCACGTTAGGCTTGCCTATGATGACCACGTTAAGTCCTTCCCTCAATATCTTTCCGTCGTGGTAAGTGGCCAGCAAGCTCTCCATATCTCTCTCTATGGATTCTATTTCCCGCATCGCTTCCTTCCTGTCAAGCGGTTCGACATCCTCCTCCGAGAAATCTATCTCCACCTCAAGTCTTGCCAGGATGTTGATCAACTTTTCCCGGTATGAATTGATTCTCTCCGAGAGATCGCCTTTCAGATGTCTTAGGCCCAGCTTCAAACCCAAATCCGTCTTTGCCCGGATCACCTCGGCAACGGCTTCTGCCCGGGAAAGATCGATCCTTCCGTTGACGAAAGCTCGCAAGGTGAACTCTCCTGGCTGGGCCAACCGGGCACCACAATTCAGAGTTTGCTCTAAGACCTTAGATAATACCAGGTAGCCTCCATGACAGCTTATCTCCACCAAATTCTCAGCAGTGTAACTTCTTGGTGCGCGGAAAACGGTTAACAGGACTTCATCTATCACTTCTTTTGTTTCGGCATCAACTATCTCGCCGTGACTGACAGTGTGAGACGGCATCCTGCTTGGCGAAAGCTTGCCCCTGAAGATTTTGTCTGCTATCTTGAATGCATCTTTCCCCGAGATACGAACGAGTCCTATTCCACCCTCACCCAAAGGCGTGGAGATAGCAGCAACGGTATCTTGCAATTGGAGAGTGCTATCATGCTCTTTTTTTGTCATCAAACAAATATAATCACTTTCCTGCGGAATGTAAACAGTACCGAAAAAACGGTAGTGGTACATTTTGAAGCACACTCTCTTTTTAGTGCACAAATGTGCCGTCTTTGACGTATTTTCTATTGACAATGCA
>Ga0315539_1000564_pt1 | contig 27954 bp, 35 predicted proteins | sample SalMarSW160150MG_FD_203097 | JGI IMG/M metagenome (GOLD analysis project Ga0315539, IMG submission 203097) | Salt marsh sediment microbial communities from the Plum Island Ecosystem LTER, Massachusetts, United States - Salt Marsh Sediment SW1601-150 ...
CTGCCGACGGGAAAATAATGCCGCCAGCTTACCTGCTGCAAGTTCATGAATATCCAGCACGGAAATGTCTTTAGCCTGCCATGCCCCTAACAGTTTTGAGTCCATTTTAACGACCGGCCATAAAGGGAAACGAAACATAAAGTTGATATCAACTTCCAGGTTTGCTCTCTGACCTGTTGAACTTTGATATTGCAACTGCCATTTGCCTCCGGCGTGTTCATCCGGCATTCGCCGTACGTTAAAACCTTCACGGGAAAAAACATCGCTGAGAGCCTGCTCCATTTTAGGGCGTACCTTAAGCATATCATCCTGCTGTTGGGCTGCTGTATAGTTCAGGTCTATATCAACGGACAGCCTTGGAACATCAAAGACAAACAGATTCAAAGCGGTTCCACCTTTTAAGGCCAGTTTGTCCTTGAGAAAAGGATGGCTTCGAAGGGTATTGAGCAAACCGAGCAGTTGTGCAACTTTTTCCAGGACATCGGCTCCGAAACCTGTTTTCTCCGACTCGGCTAAAATTTTCTCGGAAGAGATTATCATAATACCTCCATCCATGAGCGTTCGATAATGTCTTTGGGTACAACGAGATTCCAATCAGATACCAGACGGCCTGATTTTCGCTTGCTGCGTTCAAGGTAATGGGGCTGCCGGGGTCTTAGGTCGCCAAGTGATTTAAGGTGACTGTCGTCTACCATAAGCGCGTCCCTGTGCTGATCTAAGAAGAAACCTACTTTGGCCGCCGTTGTTGCATTGCCGAGCAAAAGAGTATACCCGATGACCTTATCGATATCAAAAAATTCGATTGATTCCAGTGATCTCCAGATTTCTTCCCAACTGCCTGAGATATCCGGACGATCCAGAACATCGACAAGTGTTCGCTCCAGGCTGGTAACTTTTATATCAAGCCCTGTACGCTCGGCCCGGACTACACCGAATTCTTCCTTGCCCTTACTTTTGAGTGCATAGGGTGTTTTGACACACCGGAACTGGTAATCGCGGAAACGAACGGGGACAGACTTACTGTCAGACAGGTAATTAAACCTGTTGAAAACCGAATAGGCCTTACCGTGAAACTCCAGTGCCGTATGGTAAGCCAAAACCGCATCAGGTGTCATTTTGGCCGCCAATAGAAACGGATCTACCGGATAAGACTGCGGGGATGCACCATAAGGTACAGTGGCGTATAATTTGCGTCTGACTGTTATGACTCGACCTTGACGACGATAGTAAGAGAGTAGTGAGTTGCGTTTTGACGGGCTCGCTTCGCCTCTTTTTTCTAAAAAATTATCTATCTCACCTAGCCTGAAGACCGGATATTTGTTCAAAAACTCGTTTAATTTCATAAGAGCACCTTTGTTGACAGTGTTCCGAGATATAGTACAGATTATTATACATATATCGACATATTGTCAAGCAATTTTTAGCCAATACTTGACAATATTCCAGAAAAAGGTGAAATATTTATATATATTTCGGTTTTTTGTCAAGTCGGCGCCGGTCATCTTGAATTCGATTATTGGTCATAAGTCAGTCCAAATCTGAATGGCTGATGATATATCTGTTCGAGTTTTTCATAGAGATTTTCCTGCCAGTCCCGGTTTTCCAGGTCATTTTGTGTCAAAAGCACCGCATGGATTTGATTATACCGGTATAGTTTTTCGGCAGCGTGGTATTCTTTGCTCTGGGCATCGGCTATGTAATCGACGATTGTGCCGTTATAAGTGGGCAGCGAAAAGGCAGGGTATTCAATTCTGTTTTCGCCCTGGTCATAAACTATAGTTGCCTGCTTATAAAAAAATGGTATCCGGTATTTATCCAGCATATGTCCTACCTGAACTTGCTGCTTGGTTTCGTATAGCGGGTCGAGATAGCCCAGCATATCTTCGAGTTTTTCTTTTTTAGTTTGCTCGGTCATTTTTTGTTCACCTCCTTTGTTTCTTTGGCGATTTTTTTAGCGATGGCGGTTAGCTTGTCTTCCGTCCGCTTGATGATCTTGAATAACCTGCTATTGTGTCCCTGGAGCTTTTCAGCGGCTTTCAGGCAGTCAGTCAATTTTTGATAATCATAGCTGGCTGTGTATTGTTGTGCCTGGCCGGTTAATTCTCTAATTCTGCGCTCATTTTCAGCGACAGCCTTGTCGAGTCTTTCCAGGCGTGTGTCGATACCGATAAGCTGGTTATATCGGGCAGCTAATTCGGCAGAGGCCTTTTTCTTTTCCGAAACAGGTAATTTTGAAAACACGTATTTCGTTTCCTCCAATCTTGCAATATGTCCATTTCGGATTTGGTGAGCCTTTGCTCGCAATTGAGCCATTCTTTCAGTCAGGTAGCCTTCGGCTGGCAGCATTTTTTTAAGCTGCTGCATAACATTACCTGCATCCTGGGGGTGTTCATTCAAAGTCCCTGTTTCCTTGCGGAGTTTTTTCATTTTTTTGGTTAGTTGATTTGACAGGTTTTTGTCCCGATACAAATCACTCATATCGTGGCGGACATTTGAAACATCTGGCAAATTAGCCTGTGCGTGAGGAAAGCGAATTGAGTGACTTTGCGTTTTAGATAAGAATGCGATCAGGCCTATTATTAAAGCGACTACTGTGACTGTCTGAATGATATCGGAATCTACAGGAATATTCATTTTCAGAAGTTGAGCTATTAAAATACACGCTCCGATTGTGATGCCTGCACCGGCCCAAAGGCCTCCGACATGCTTTATGGACTGGTACATAATAAATGACAGAACGAGTATCGCAAAACCGATAGCAACCGGCCCCAGGTTTTTAATTGAAAGTTCATTGGCCTGCTCCCACCAGACAAGGCCGATTGATAAAGCAAAGCCAATCGAAACCGACATCGCTACAGCAGGTCTTTGATGATCGAACCGTTTGCCTAAAACCGCGTAAACAAGCGATGTAAAAAACGCAAAAGCCAAAACAAAATCCGGCAAAAGTGATTCCAGCCATTGGTTAAGATTCAACCCAGCAAAAAGTCTTTCGGGTCTCATGCGAGACCTGATGGGGACGCTACTATTTATATTTTGCGGTTGGTAACCTTCAGTTAATACTGTGTGCAGAGTTTATGCGTCAAATTCCAGTTATAAATTGACAGCACAGTTTATACTGGGGGCGTGGTTTATACGTTGAGAGTTTATACGCAGGGTCTGGTTTATACACGGTGCAGAGTTTAAGAACCACGGAGTTTATGCGTCAGTTTCGCAAATTGAAATTAGATAGAATCGTCTTATGAATTGTATTTACCAGTTCCTCCGGCAAGTCCAGCAGTATCTCTCGTGTCCTGCCGTATCTGCCGCGAGAGACAATCCTGCTTCGCAGCAATGAATAAAGATTCAGTTCCGCTATCAGATCACCAAAAACCCTGCCTGTAATCGGCCTGACATCTGCTCTTTTACAAAATGCTGTGTAGGCATCATAAGCCTGGCCGGTTTCAATAATACGCTTTTTTGATTGCCACTGTGCTTCGATTACAGCTGCCATTGTTGCCTGCATCTGTACCGGCCCTGTGCGTACCAGTGCCAGGTAGCGATCTGTTTCCAGTTCATTTACGGCATGGTCAACAATATCTATAGTAACTTTGGAGCCTGATTTTTCGGCCAGATAGGCACTTCTTGCCAATAGTTTAACGGCCTTGCGTGCATCTCCATGCTCACGGCTTGCGATAGCTGCAATTTTTTCGATAACACCCGGCTCAACTGCTTTTTGGCACAGGGCTTTTTCAACCCTGATTTTGAGAATATGCTGAAGGTCAACAGCATCATAAGGCTCGAAAACCAATTCATTTAATCTCAGGAATGACTTTACTCTCGGATCAAGATGCTCCGGCCAGTCCAGTCGGTTCGAAACCAGTACCAGGATAAGCTTTGCCGGAATCTGCTGAGGTAATCTTCGCACCAAAAATGTCAGGAAATTATCTTTATCGTGACGAACGTTATCTACCTCATCAATGAAAAGCACAAGATAGCCCTTATAGTGTGCCAGTTTCTTTTCGATACAGAACATCATCTCTTCAAGAGAAATACCCTTCTCATACCGTTTGCTGGCATTTAATAAACACGCCAGATCGTTCAAAGCCCTGAAGCATGGCCGCGGATTTGTCAGATCAAGGTGTACCGAGCGAACAGGTACTTTTTGAGTCTGGCACATCTCTGAGAGCAGATTCAAGAAATATGTAAGTGTCAGTGTTTTGCCGGTGCCGGTCTTTCCCCATATTGCTATATGGCACGGATGGTCATCACGAAAAATTGGTGCGAAATGATTGCTCAGTTCCTTTATTTCTGCATCCCTGACATTGGTATTGAAAATTTCATCGAGTACTGTCAGTTGTTCTGATTTTATTAATTGCTCATCTTCCAGGAAACGCCTGTTCTTTATTACGGCAGAGCCTACCATATGGTGAATCTGCTTTTCTATTTTTCTACGTGACTTGCTTTGCTCCATGCGAAAATCACCTCCAAATGTCTTCACTGGAACAGCTACTATTTAAATGTTTCGGCTAAGAGAGGGGGAGTAAGCTTCGAGTGCAGAAACTGGAACTTTTTTCCAAAGGTCTTCTTCGTTTTTTGTTACTATCGAAAAGTGGCAATTGATTTCCGACATATTATCTTGCTATATTGAAAATAAATAAAATGAATGTATCTATTATTTATTTCCACCTGTTCCACTCGAACCGTACTCTGGGGGTGTCACCGTAAGCTTTATAAATCGATAGCTTTAAATACTTCATGTCCCTACCGTGTCCCGCGAGGTGATCTACTATGACAAGAGGAAGACCTTTTGTGTGCCCGTACTGTAAAACAGCGGGTAACAATGTTCGGAAAGGGTATCGCAGTACAAAACTTTTAGGCTTAAGAAGAATTCGATACTGTAAAAACTGCAATCGCAAATTCACACCGAAAAATCAGAAGCCAATAGAAGAACCATGAACATAATACAACTTGCCTTCAATATGGCTGATGCAGTTGGATTGTTCGTACAGAAGGCAAAGAAATTCTTCTACAACGTGATGCTGTTCAGCTATCGTTGCCCGAAATGCAACGGTTCATTGGCGATGATAGCTGAAGGCGTATGCAAGTGTGATTCATGCGAGCTTGAGTTTGACCCGACAGTACAGTTTCAGCGGTGCTCAAATTGCGGCGGAAAACCGGTATTAAAGGTAAGACGTTATAGCTGTAAGGGCTGCGGCAGTGACATAAGGTCAAAATTCCTGTTTGATGGATTGGTATTTGACCGGAAATACTTCAAAACAAGGATGGCCGAATTCAGGCAGCGTAAAAAAGAGCAGCTAAAACGTGTACGAAAAATGCTTGCCGAGAGCCGTTCCAGTAAATTGCCGATGGAAGCTGTTGACTTCAATACAGTCCCCAGTCTGGTAGATGCACTAAACAGCTTAACGTCAAGTTTGGATGCTGATTTTGAAATTACCTCTCACGAAGAATTCGACCTGAAACGCTATGAGAGCCACATACAGGCCCATATTCAGGACTTTGCTGTAAACCTGTTAGAAATACCGCCACTTGGTGAAAATGCTCGAAAAGACGTTATATGGCGGTTTATCGCGGTTATATTCCTTGCTCATACAGGCATTATCGATATATGGCAGGAAGATTCAAATATTATGGTGATAAAACATGTTGACCGGCAAAGATGCGATATTTTTGACGAAATTGAAGGAGTTGATGGATACCAGGAACCTATGGGTGGAATTGAGGCCTGATAATCCCAGCAGAATGATTCTCAAAGGCACTTATGGCGAAAAGATCCATAAAACATTCGGCGTGACACGCCAGGGAGTCAGATGGAGATTTCAGCATATATTCGGCAATGCTTATATTGCTGCATTCGAGACAATTCTGGCAATAGAGAAAATATTCGGAACCCAGCTTCGCGAATATGCGATTAAAATCAGCCGGGAAAAACACGCTTTGAGACAGGAAAATAACCATCAAATCAAAAAAATGACAAAATTTTCCAAATAAATTTAGATTTTTGGCCCAAAGGTGAAACTGGAGCCTCCAAACTGCCACTTATACTTATAGAGACAAATAGTTTCTGTAACGAAAGTATGGAGGCAGTGCCATGAGTGATTTTACAATTAACGATGCCGAATTCTGGACGCTTCTGGAATTAGCTGCAAGGTATTACGAGCATAAAAAGTCTGATGGCTGCAGCCCATCGTTCTTGTCGAGTATAAGACAGATGGTTCAGTATTTTCTTACGTGGCTGAAAAACAAAGGCTTCAACCCGGCAGAAAATAAACCCTCAGATTTAACATCAGCGCTGCTCGCTGAATATCGCCAGATGCTTGCAGAAAAAACAAGTATCTCGATAGATACCGCCAATGGCTATATCATACATGTCAGGATGCTGCTTATGTGGGGCTGGAAGATGCACGGTCTGCGGCATCCACCCTTGGGCTGTATCCAGAAATTTTCAAGCAGGAAGAATGCCAAAAAAGGTCACGGAAGGAAACATTGCAGAGATCCTTTGACCTGGCAGCAGCTTGAAAAACTATTTGCTGTTGCAGGTATAACAGATACCGCACTGCTTATGCTTGGCCTTAACTGCGGATTCGGCAATATGGATATAGGCACATTGAAGCTGTCAGACATAGATTTTGAAAATGGAATGATCAGTCATCCAAGACCAAAGACAGGGGTACTTCGCGATTTTAAATTATGGCCTGAGACCATTAATGCTATAAAGCTCTATATCGAAAAAGAGCGAGGAAGACCTATGGACGAAGAGATCGACAAACTATTGTTTGTTGGCAGAAGGGGCAACCCAATGGTATGGGAAGAAATTGACGAAAAAGGGAAAATGAACCGGTCTGATGCAATAAAGAACCGCTTTCGCAGATTATTTTCAAAAGCCGGCCTCAAAAAAAACTATGGAACCGGTTTTTATATACTTCGGCACTGCTATGCAACCATCATCGGCACATGTTCCAGCGACCCCAGGGAAGTCCAGGCCGCTCTTGGCCATGTAACATTCAATCAGCAGGAGGCATATCGACATGACAGACATCAGAAGGCGTTATCCGCCCAGAAGAAGGTAAGAGGCGAGCTTCATAAAACCTCTATACCTCAAATACTGAAAGGCAGGTTTTCTTCTCACGAAAACCAGGATGATGATTCTGATTGCACCGCTGTTCAGAGTCTCGCGGAGGAGCCTGCTGTTCACAATCATTATGAGAAACCTTTTGTTCAGCAGACTGAACAGCAACCTGATTCAGGGCAGGGATTTCTCTTTTAGACCGGCAGCTGGAGATAAAGTTTTCGAAAGAGTCGCCGGCAACCCTTACAGGGTTATCAAGATTTCCGGGCAGAGTTATACATTCTAAAGCACCGCTGTTGACAAGTGATCGTACGTAATCTTCCGGAACCTGCAAACAGTGTGCTACCTGTTTTACCGTGAAATACCGCTCCAGCCTGTAAGATATTCTGTTCGACATTTTTCTACCTCTATCACAGTTTTTCGTTATCTATAGTAATAGCGGCAGAATGGGCCGATTTATTTCAGGCTAGAGGAAAATTCTGGCTGATATTTGCATTTACAGCTGAATAACGGGGTTAATCTTTTTAAAGTTTAGCTTTAATGGTATGCCTTTCGGATATATAGCTGTCTGGTTGCCGCCATACCGAAAGTATTAAATACGCATTAATCACTACCTTCCAATAATCATAACTAAACGTACCACAGACAGCGAAGACTTATCCTTATGGATAAAGAAACGCTGCAAAGGTCAGAGCACATGAAAGTATTTGAGTCTAAGCTTAAATCATCATGAAGCGGGACCTTTTATCGACGGGTATTTTTGTATCAGCGGCTAATTCGCGGCGTTCGAATTAGATAGTTCTCCAATGTAAATTTTCACATCAGTTCTCGACGAGAGAGTGATTTCTACAAATCTTTAACAGATCAATTTTAACCAGGCTGCACACTCAAAAAGTTGAAGTGTGCAGCCACACTAAACGAAATGGAGGTATCAAAATGCAAGTGATTAAAGCATGTGTAAGTGAAAAACTGCTCCAGAAGGCGACCAGGTTATTCACCGGTACGCTGGATGGCAGGGTTATTGAAATCCTGCAGAACGCAAGGAGAGCAGGTGCAACAGAGGTGCGAATCTCAAACAAAGAGGAAGTCGTAATCGTTCAGGACAACGGTAGCGGTATTGAAGATTTCCAGAAGCTGCTGGATTTAGGCGGCAGCGGCTGGGATGAGAAACTCGAAGCCGGCGAAGACCCGGCAGGTGTTGGACTATTCAGTCTGGCGCCAAGGAAGGTTACCATCATTTCCGGCGGCAGGCAAACTGTCATCAACAAAAACGGCTGGACAGGAAAACCTGTTGAAGTGACAGAGAATACTGAAGCAGTGAACGGCACTATTTTGAAATTCAGGGATGAAAAGCCCTGGGATATGGATACAGTTGAAAAACACGCGGTATTTGCCGGTATCAAGGTCATCGTGGATGGTAAGTACTGTCATGCGATGCCGTTTTGTAGCGGCCAGGCAGAACATTATGATAAGCCCGGTTGCAGAATTGAAGTGACCAATGAAATATCCAAATATCACAGGGACTGGACTTCAACCTGGCATCACGGCAGAGTTTTAGTTAATTTCCATGGTCAGGTAGTACAGTTGGATCACTGGCCGAGTAAGAGCCGACAGGGCCTTACAATTCTTGTTGATATCGCAGACCAGACCGATATACGGTTAATGCTGCCTGCAAGGACAAGGTTAGTTGAAAACCAAGCTTTTGAGCAACTCAAAGCTGCCATTGAACTGGAGTATTACAAACACTTCCAGAAGCAGAAAACTCACACATTGTATTATGAAGAGTACCTGCGAGCAAAGGAGCTTGGCATTGAATTGCCGGAGGCCGAGCCTAAGTTTCAAGCTGGTCTTATCTGGGGTGAGTGTAGCGAGCCTGTAGAAGTTTTTATGCCGAAAGATTTCAAGCTTGAAGATTGCTATCTTTGCCTCAATAAGGAATTGAAAGATGAGACGGCCCAGGCCAATGTACATCTGCTCTCGGCTATCGGCGAGTTTAGCGGAAAACGGTTTGTCCCCGTTACTATTGATAATGGATACATGGGCTACAGCTGGACTAATTTGCCGAAGGTAACAAAGGTCGAGGTCAAAAAAGGCGCCGAAAAGCTTCGCCATTCGATCAATTGCAGCGAAATAGCTTGTTTTGACAAACTCTCGATAACGGTTCAAACGTCCGATGGGAAAACGTTCAGCTCGAATGTGGATATGGCAGTTATACAAGAGCCGCCGAGAGGCAAATATCAATGGGCAGATCAAACTGTGTGCGTAACAAAGGAGGCGAGAGACCATCTGTCTTCCGAGAATATATGGTTCCATATAGGTGGCTTCGACCTCGAAGGTGACAGTTATGACACTCAGCTTTACTATTTTGAGAAGGAACTTGATGAGTTCTGGAATGAGCTGATAGGCCCGTATGAGACGGTAAGGCAGCAGCTCATAAAAGAGCTGTATCCTTTATATAACAAGTGGCAGAAGGTGACAATCTTAGAAGACAGCAGTCTTGAGATACTCTTCAAAGATGGCACTAAAGAGCGGGTAATACCACCTGCCTAAGCCGCTTAATGTAAACAGAAGTATTAATCGTCAAAGCACATCTCCTCAAAGTCGAGAGATGTGCTTTTTGTTTTATTAGCCCATAAATTAATAAGAAAGGTGAGGTGTTAAAATGGCTTGGAGACCAACAGAGTATTTAATTGAAGCGTGTTTGGACAATTCAGTTCCAAACAAAGTTACCGGCTGGATGAAGTTTGCTGGTATGAAAGAAAAGGTGGTTTTTGATTTGGAAGGTAACTTCCACAGGGATATCCGTGGAGCAAAAGTAAGACTTCGCGGTGATGGTGAATCAGCAGATTCGGAAGTGGCGGCAAAATACATGGATGGCTTTGCTCAAACACAAAGGGGTAGTGTCGGCGACATGACGGCAGGAAGAGAACCGGTCGATTATGTCTCATATCCGTATTGGGAATGGTATGCCCAAAATGGAAGAGTTGTCGTTGAGCTCGAACCTGACCAGGTTGAACTTTTGACTCAGCCGATACCTGCCTGTGAGTCGGACCCACTTGATAGAAAAAAACAGGCAGAAAACATGGCCAACTTTTTATGCGGAGTAGCTTCTGCCTGCGGCATACCTGAAAATCGAGCAATCGCAACAGGTAATACCGTAGCTGTTGAGCGTGCGAAGAAAGTCGTTGCCAACAATAAGATTCGCGGGATGAAATTATTGCCAAAGGAAATCCGCGAAACACTTCCTACTTTAGGTGCTCAGGACGGCAAAGGCGGCAAAGCTGTTGCTTATGTGAAGTACTTTACACCAAGTTCAAATTGGACATGGTTCACTATTTCGGGTGAACCTGTTCTCTCGGAATCCGGCTCCGAAATCGACTTCAGGTTCTTTGGCTTGGTGTTCGGCCATGAAAAGGAGTTTGGCTATTTCCTATTAAGTGAGCTTGAGGAAGTCAGAGGTCCGATGGGATTGCCGATTGAGCGTGATTTACACTGGCATCCAAAGACACTTGAAGAGATTGCACCGGAGATGTTCAAGGAGGTGAAAAACAATGAGCGGTAGAGATTATCGAATAGAACATCCTCCAAAGGAAAAGGGGTTGTATCGTGTTGTTTATGTAATCGATATTGGAGCCAAGAGTCCTTTAGATGCGGCCAAAAAGACACACCAGATAATGGCTGACCACGATTCAATTGCCCCGGTTCTTGAGGTTATTGATCAAGACGGCAAGGTCACAAAAATCGATCTTAGCAAAAACAGCTGAAGTTTTGAAAATGTTAACCAGGGTATCTGATTGATTAGTACGAAATCAGATACCCATTTTTTGAGGTGAACACAATGAATGATTCAAAAAAAGCAAAAGTATGTTTGCAGCGGATAGTTGATCTGTTCAAAGCAGGCAATATACCAAAGGCGCTAGCAGTTGCAACAATACCGCCTCAAAGTGATATTCCATCAGCCAAATGGAGCATAAGTAATCGCGTATTACAGTTTTTAGCTGACACATCTGATGCCAGAGGTTTTCGGCAGTGGAAAAATGCGGGCCGAAAGGTCAAAAAAGGCGCCAAGGCATTTCATATATTAGGGCCTAAAGCGAGAACCATTACTGAAACCGATGATGATGGCACAGAAACTGAAAAGGTTATAGTTGCAGGATTTTTTGCGATAGCTGTTTTCCGTGCTGAAGATACTGATGGCGAGCCTTTGCCTTATGAGCCTGCAACACCGCCGCCATTAGCTGATGTAGCAGAGCGGTTTGGTTTGTCTGTAAGTTATCAAACTTTTGCCAGCAGATACTACGGCTATTATCAGGGCGATTCAAAAAGAATAGTTTTAGCCTCACACGAATCCAAGGTATTTTTCCACGAGCTTGCTCATGCTGCACACCAGCGTGTTGAGGGCGATCTTAAAGGCGGTCAAATTCCGAGCCAGGAGATAATAGCTGAACTTACAGCGGCTACCTTGGCACAGATGTATTGCCCGGAGGCCAATCTTGGATTTTCGTATGACTATGTCAAAGGCTATGCAGAGAAATCCAAAAAGACCATCGAGCGGGCGTGCCTTGCGGTGATAAATACTGTCGGGCTTGTATTGGATGAGATACTAAAGACTCATCTATTAATAAAAGAAGAGGTAGCATAAAGAAAGAGAGGCTAAGTCTATGGAAAAGTTCACAAAAATAACGGTCGGTTTTGTAACGCAAAGCTACGAAAAAAGTGCTGCGGGCAAATTTACATGTACGGGTCAGGAGTTTATTGCCGGCGACCATGTCGATTACGAGGATTTGGGTGGTAATACGATTACTCCGTCTGAACATGAGTATCAGCCGTTCAACATGACTTTGGTTAGTAGGGACGAAATCATTGACCGGCTGGGTGATGTTCTTACAAGCATCGATGTCGGCGGCGAGCAATCGAGGCAGTTTAGCCATGAGATAAAAATCCTGGATGAACTGCTAAAAGACCTTGGCTGGATACCCAAAGATTAAATCACAGAAACTCAAGATATAGGAGCATTAGATATGGTCAATAAAATATATGATGCGATTGAAAAGGTTCTGCAAAGTATTGATGCCGGCGGCAAGCAATCAAAGCGGTTCGCAGAAGAAATAAAAACTCTGCAAGAGGTGCTTGGCTATCCTCAACTCAGCGATGATGCATTCGAAGAAGTTCAACGGAGAAGCTATCTGACAGATAAACTGCGAAGATTGTCTGTAGAAGCTGAAGGCCTCAAGGCATCTCTTCCAACACTGCCGCTTGAGAAGTGGTTTGACGGGACGATTGAGGATGCAACTATAGATGTATTTTTCAATGAGTATGACCTGGCCAGGCTGCTTCGGTTTATTGCCGATGTCGGTGTCAGTATAGAGGATTGATTAACTTTAGACAACTGTTTGTATGCGTGCAGACAGTTGTCTCTTTTTTGAAAGTGAGGTCCGTAATGGAAAAATTAGAATTTACAACAGCAGATGGAACGAAATGTCGTGGGTATTTATTTACATGGGAAGGTCTGTCTTTCGGGCTGACCAGGGACAGGGAAGCCTCTTGTAATAACTGGTGCATTATAGAGCTTCAAACAGGCTGTTCAGTTTTAAGCAAGCGACTGTCTACAAGAAAAGAAGCAATCAAAGAGGCCCTTGAACTGCTTAACAGCAAAGGTGTTCAGGCTGTCAAAAAAAGACTCAAGGAAATCTTTGCCGAACGAGGTAACACAAAGGTCAAAGGTAAAATAAAGACCGCACATTGCACAACGCCGGATAACAGACTCAAGGCCTTATGCGGTCGAATAAAAGGCGAGTATTGCTTGCCGGTCAAATATTTCAGATATGCCAAGAATCCTTGTAAAAGGTGCCGGCGATTAGTGAAAAAAAAGAGAGCCAGCTGAGGCGGTATCGAATTACAAGCATTAACCCTTCGAATATTTTTAACAGGAGTTGCCATGAGAAAAGTAACAATAAAACTGGAAATGCGTGTTGTGATGTCGGTGGATGAAGGGATTGAGATTTCGGAAGTGGTCAATGAGCTGGATTACCAGGTAAATGATACTACCACTGCCGCTGATATTTTAGATACCGAGATCACCGGCTATGAAATTGTAGATAGTGTTTAAAACGATGAGGTGAAATTTATGTCTGAAAAAACTTATACAATCAACATAAAAGAGCAGTGTCCAGATTCTGCGCCAATCGAGATAAAGGTAAATATTTTATCAGAAGGCGGACAAATCTGGATTCAACCGCAAGGCTATGGTGAAAAATGTGCTGTGAATGGCGAAGGGTTTCCAATTGGAATTGAGATTTGGCAAAACAGGCTTCGCCTGCTTGTCTTTGATGACATCAACAGAGAAGACCCGCAGATTATTGATTTGGAAAATGCCAAAGAGACTGCCCGCATGAGATGTAACTGGTGCAAAAAAGAAATAGAGGCCGAATCCATCAAATGGAAAGGTCTTTTGTTTTGTAGTGAATCCTGTCTGGATGCGTGCAGAGCGGCACAATGATATCACTTCGTAACCCAAAACCATGTTAATTTTGAAAGGTGAAACCATGATTAAAACGAAAAAGGAAATCAATATCGCTCGTGTAATCTACGATGCTTATCCGAATGCTGACCTACTGCCTATCGACCCTGATAAGGACTGTCGAAGTTTGCAGGAATTACTGGCAAAAGTAACTGGTGAAAACATCGGTGACGGCCTGTTCAGGTTTATAGTAGTTGAGATAGTCGAGGGCGGCGAAAGCACCGTGGATGGAGCAATCCGGGTTATAGAGCGTGCAAGAGAAGATGTAGAGGCAGTATTGCAGGCTCTTCGAGCCGCAAGTGAAAACCAAAACAACAAAACCCAGGAGGACATAAACCATGAAACTATATGAAGCACAAGCGACCGAATACAACGGCGAGCAGGAATATTCTCAGAGTAAGCTGCTTGCCGCTGAAAACATTGACCATGCCTGGCAAACAGCCAGAGACTATTTCAGGCAGTGGTATGATGATGGTGATGAACTACAGGATCATAACACCGACAACCCCGATGAGTTTGAATTTGTCGGTGGTTGTATCAGGCTGAAGATTAAGAGTATTCAGGAAACCACTCTTGATGAGTGGATAAAAACACGAATAGCACTACACAGTATTTCAGAGCTGCCGGACGAATTAACGACAATACGAATTACCGGTTCGGCAGCGGATTTGTTGGAAGCTTGCAAGGTGTTAACCTCTTATACGATGGATTTACTTTACCGATTGGATGATCAGGTAAACATTGGTGATGTCGAGGAGATACAGCAGGCAAAAGATGCCATTGCTAAATACACCAACATCGTAAAAAACCAATCGTAAGTACACATCTCTAAAACCCCTCAAACGAAAGGATACACTATGCTATACAAAAGATTCCACGCGCGTAGTCCGCCTTAAATGGACTACGTATCAGAAGTAAATTGTATATTTTAAACAAGAAAGTTTTAACCTGAAAATTGAAAGGAACAAAAAATGAGGATTTTATTTATCAACAATTTAGGTGGCGGATTCGCAGATTTCATTAACGTTGAAGAAGGCACAAACATTGAAAAGCTTTTCAAGCAGAAGATGTCAAACGAACAATCTGCCGATTACCTGATCAGGGTTAACCGTCAACCGGTTCCTAAGGATTATGTTCTTAAGGAAAATGACCGGGTGACAATAACCCCAACCAAGATTGAAGGTGCGGCCTGCTGAGTCACCAGCAGACCGCTGAACCGTTAATATTAACACAAGGCCTCTGCTTATTTTTGATTATAGGCGGAGGCCTTTTTTGCGCAAGGAAAATTTTATGAAAAAATACAAAAACATAATAAAGCTGTCGAATCTGCTTTTAGAAGCCCTGAACGAGCTTAAAACAGTAAGATTACAGAAGATTCAGGCCAGTCTGGAAGACTTCAGCTATAAATGCGGTGATGCTACCAAAGACTCGCACCTGTTTTATGCTGCTGTGGAAAAAGGCTGGTTTGGCTCGGCTGAAAAAATCAGAACGAGAGTAAACAGAAACCTGTCTGATTTTTCATACCACCTTCAAAGGTTCAAAGACCTTGTGAATTCAGATGAGACCAAACTGCCGAAACCTGCTGACATCTTTGCGGAGCTTTCGCAAATAGATCAGGAACTCGGCGAGTATCAATTTGATCTGAAAGAAAAAAGCATCTCGGTAATAACTGATCCGATCACACTGGAGGATATCTCGTTTGGGTCGTTCGAAATAAAACTGTCCCTCAACGAGATAAACAAACTCTACACTGATAGCCCTTACAGGATTATAGCACTTGAACCTAATCCTGCCGGATCCGATTCCTGTGTCACTCATCCGCATGTAAGTTCTGAAAAACTCTGTGAAGGTGATGGTGTTGTCTCTATCAGAAAGGCGATTGAGCAGGGACGTTTATGTGATTTCTTTACGATGATAGTAAACATCCTGCAGACCTACAACCCGGACAGCCCGTATGTGTCGCTCGATGATTGGGAGGGGATCTCATGCTATGACTGCGGCTATACCGTATCAGGCGATGAGTGTTATTACTGCGAATGCTGTGACAGAGATTACTGCTCACAATGCAGTACCTATTGCCAAATGTGTGACACCACCTTGTGTCTGGGATGCGCTTATGAATGTCCCGGCTGTAATGAACCGGTCTGTCAGAGCTGTACAGCCAAATGTAAGGAATGCGAAGAAACCTACTGTAAGGATTGTTTAACTGAAGAAGGTCTATGTCAAAACTGTGAAGAAAACAGAAAGGAAAAACAAGATGAAGAACAGAAAGAAGAATCAACGGAACCAAAGGCCTGTTCTGCGGTTCAGCCCAACAGCGTGGGCGAAGCTATTGTTCATGCGTGATGTCACTGACAATGAAGTTGGCGGATTTGGTATTACTGAAGCTGAAGACTTATTGTTTGTTACGGATTTTACCCTGGTCAAACAAAAAGTAACTGCCGTATCGGTATCTTTTGAAGATGAATCGGTTGCAAATTATTTTGCCGATCAAGTCGAAGCAGGCAGAAAGCCGGAACAGTTCGCCCGTGTGTGGTTACACAGCCATCCTGGCAGTTCGCCTGAACCGAGTATGACTGATGAACAGACCTTTGCCAGGGTTTTCGGAAGCTGCGATTGGTCTGTAATGTGCATCGTTGCTCAGGATAGTGGCACTTTTGCAAGGTTGCGATTCAGCGCCGGCCCTGGCGGTGAAGTGAAGATTCCTGTCTGCGTTGATTACGGCTATGAATTTGATGCTGCTGATTTTGAAGTGTGGAAACAGCAGTATAAAGCCAATGTTATCGAAGATACGGTTTTCAGTTTCAGCGGCAAAGAAAAGAAAACCAAAGCTCAGCAGGAAAATGAAGTCGAGGTATTTGGTGGCAGTGATGAGTTTCAGGACACAATGTTTTCATCTGAAGATTTGCTGGAAGAGCTTGAGATGATGCATCCGGCCCAGCGACAGGCCTTTATGGATGAATTGGTTGTCAAAAGTGATTTCTGGGACGAAGAAACGGAGGTGTTTCTATGAGTGACAGATTTTCAAGACAAGCTGATATAGTGCCCCGCGAGAGGATTTTGGACTGCACGGCGACAATAATTGGCGTCGGTGCTATCGGAAGACAGGTCGCACTGCAACTCACCGCTATAGGTGTACCGCATCTGCAACTTATAGATTTCGATCACGTGGAAACATCTAATCTAGCTACTCAGGGATTTATGCAAAAAGATCTGAAAAGACCCAAGGTTGACGTAACAGCTGGGTTTGTCAGAGAGATGAATCATGACCTGAACGTTGAAGTAATACTTGAACGATTCAAGCGTTCAACTCCTGTAGGCAATTGCGTTTTTGCATGTGTTGATTCAATAGAAATCCGGAAACTTATATGGGATGCGGTAAAAGATAAAGTTTCTTTTTACTGCGATGGCCGAATGAGTGCTGAAGTTTTGCGGATAATCACAGCCTGTGATGAGAAAGGCAGGGAATACTATCCTCAGACTCTCTTTACAGCGGAACAAGCCCATGCCGGTCCATGTACAGCCAAAACAACAATCTACTGCGCCAATATTGCAGCCGGTTTCATGCTGGCTCAATTCACCAAATACCTTCGGTTGCTGCCGGTTGATTCGGATATTCAGGTAAATCTACTGGCTTCGGAGATCAATGTGGGCGTGTGTTAATGTTAACCAGAGCTTAGCGATAGCAATGTTTGGCTATCACTAAGCATTTTTAATGGAGGTGTAAATATGACACAAAAAACAGATAGACGGATAAAGACCATTGAGCAGCTTAAAGAACTGGCGAAGAACGGCATGGACTGTTTCATCCTGCTTAATGGCGGGCTGAGAAGCTCCAAGCATATCAGGTATTACCCTGATGACAACAGCTTCTATGTGCTGAATCTCATTGATGACAGTGAACAGGAATTAACCGAGGCACAGATTCTTGACAGTAGCTATATCAATATCGGTGAGGCTATGAGAAAAGGCGCCTTAATTATGGATTAGACTGGAGGTGACATAATGTATTACAAAGAAATTGATAAACGGTACAGGGAAACTATGGTCAAATATCTGAAAAAGCATTTCAGGTACAACACCATGAACAGTTGGAATAGATCGACCAGCTATGCCAATAATATCAAGCTACATCAGATTGACAAACCGGAAGATATTAACAGCAACATGTGGTGGGAGATGCTTGGTATAACTGAATGGCAGGAGAAGTTGAGTGATTTGTTGGAAGATTTCGGCAGAAGGCATGAATGGCAATGGCAGGCTGGTATTAACGGCAGAAGCGGCGGATATGTTGTCATTTATAGAGGCGGCATCAAGCCCAGCGGCCATAAAAGCTACTGTACTCACTGCGGTCAGAAAAACTATGAGTCTGTACCGGAAGGCCAGACTGGTACTTGCGGCAGATGCGATGCCAAGGCAAGAGTGAATTTCAAGCAGACGCATATGCAGGTCTTCACTTGGCCGGGCAAATCTGTCGATGAACACGAAGACTTTGCCGATCGGACTTTGAGTGAAATCAGAGAGCGTGTAGAACTGGTGCAGGATTTCGACAGGCTATGCGATACCATCGCAGATGAATATATTTATCTCTGCAAGAATTATCGCATCGCCGAAGAAGAAATCCTTGTGCCCAAAACCATTAAAGTTTTAGAGCCTGTCGGCTGATTGGAGGTGATTTTACATGTCTAAACAGAATATCATGACAGTTGCTTCATTAAAGAAGCTGTTGGACGAATTTGGAAACGAGATCGCTGATGACTTTCAGGTCTGGCTGTCTTCGGACGAAGAAGGCAACGAGTATTTGCCTATGTTTGAGAACCAGGAATTATGTCTGGCCATCGACAAAGAGGCTAAAAGAATTATCTTCTATCCTTCGCACCGGTGATTTCTTTCATTTCTTTTCCCGCAGCCGTTTTCTGGTTGCGGTTTTTTTCACATTGTAGCGATAGCTCTGTTCTGCAGTCAGCTGTCTTATATATACTAATGCGCAGAAACATCTCGACTTCATAACTTCCTTTAAGATATGATCTTGCGGCTTGATTAATTTTAGCACCTTTTTGCATGTCACTATTTTGACACCAATTTGCTCGAATCCATGCCCTCTTTTCCGCTTGATTTGCACCCCTATTATTACGATACAATGATACTATGAAAAAGATTTGGATTTACAAGCGAAAAAAAGTAAGGGGCTATTGGGTCGGCTGGTATGAAAGCGGCAAGCGCAGAGCAAAGGCATTACCCAGCAAGGAACTGGCAGAACATTTTAAGCAAATCAAGTATACCCAATTAAACTCTGATGTCTTTACAGGGATGGTGGTGGTCGGCTGGCAGCAAATGCTTGATGAATATATGGAATCCAAAAAGGTTCAGGGTGTCACAGAAGGAACGATTTATGAAAATGCCTTGTCGCTACGAAATTTTGAGCGGTTGGTGGGGAAATACAACTCAAAGCAAATTACTCAAAACGCAATTGACAATTTTATTCTTCAACGAGGAACTGAAGTCAAGCGAACAACACTCAACAAAGACATCAGGAATCTAAAGACGTTTATCAATTGGTGCAGAGAAAACAGGTATTTGAATGGCAATCTAAAACTTAAAGAATTGAAGGAAGAGGAACGGCCTGTAAGATCGTTGAATGGTACTGAGATAAAAAATTTGCTGAAGGCTTCGGAAAAATATCCTGCAGTAAAGCTACGAATATTATTGGCGTTGGGCACTGGTTTAAGGCGCGGTGATATCGACTCTTTGAAAATCAGCAATCTCGATTTTGAAAGAAATTCCGTATCTACCACAAGCAGAAAAACTAAAAAGAACATGGCTTCACGGCCAATGGCAGCAGAAATAATGGCAGAGCTATCAAAATATGTCTGTAGCTTAGATGTTAGCCAAGAGAAATTATTTACTACTATATTCAATCATAGGATATGGCGAAAAGTCTGTAAGAAGGCCGGACTGGCAGATTTGAAATTCCATGATCTGCGTAAAACATTCTGCTCTTTGCTTGCTCAGAATGGCGTCTCGACAGCCGTAACACAAAGATTGCTGGAGCACTCTTCGCCAACCCTGACAAATAAGGTATATACAAATGTTGACCCCGTGCTCCGTCATTCCATCAATCAATTACCAGTAAAGCAGTGGTTATAAAAAAAATAATGGCGGTAACCTCATTACAAAATTAATTAGCTAATATTGCCAAAGTTAAATAAGTACATAATCATCCATCCTTTACCTATACTGAATACAAAAATACTTTTGCCAGAGCTTTCCTTTTACAATTTTTTATTGTATCATGAGTGTAAATAATCATTGCAACTGAAAGGATATTATTGTGCCTTACAATATAAGAATAGTTAGTACATATCCGCCGCGAAGATGTGGGATAGGCACATTTTCGCGTGACTTGGCCAGTGCACTTGAACATTTTACAGGTGAAGTTGGCCACATAAGAGTTGCAGCAATCGACAAAAATAACGGACCGTATAGTATTCCTGTTGACCTTGTTATTGACCAGTACAACTCGGAATCCTGGGCTCTTTCCATTAAAAACATAATAACCAGGGCAAAAGAAAATACAAACCCAACCATTGTTATATTGCAGCACGAATATGGCCTTGACCCTGATAAAAACGGAGAGGACAGTAAAGGAACAAATTTTGTAGATATTGCAAAAGCGTTTAGTGGTGAGGGGCTCACTACTCTGGTTTACCTTCACACTGTGCTCGACGAGCCGAATGACCATCAAAGGAAAATTTTACAGGAATTGGCTAAATTCAGTGACGGCCTTATTCTCACCTCAGAAAGTGCTATAGAAACACTGGAATCGACAACTTATAAAATAGACCGTTCAAAGCTCAAGCACATTGATCACGGAATCAGGATGCAAAATCCTACTGAATATGACCGTTTTGCAGTTAAAGAAAAATACGGCTTGAAAGACTTTTTTCTTGTTACCTCACTGGGACTATTGTCCCCGGACAAAGGAATTCAGTATAGCATTAGAGCCTATGGAAGGTTTTTGGAACAGTCCTGTACAGACAGCCAAAGGGAACGAATAGTGTATTTAATTGCAGGTCAATGCCATCCAGATTTTGTCCGAGCAGCCGAAGGCAGAGAATATCGAGCGTATCAAACAACACTAACTAAAACACTGGAAGAATCCAAACTTAAATGGTGCAAGGTCAAAGAGCTAAAAGGTGTGGACTTTAGTCAGCATGATGTTGTCTTTTTCGATACCTTTTTGGATGAAAGTACTCTCTTGGAATTTTACGGTGCGGCCAACGTTATGATGCTCCCTTATCTCAATATGTTTCAGACGTCAAGCGGTATATTAGCTGATACTTTAGGCTCCAGCAGAGTTGCAATAGCGACCAAATTTCGTTGTGCTCTGGAACTGATTCATTCAAACAAACCTTGTCCGAGCGGTCTTGTTATTGGCAGATATGCCAGAGGTATTCTGGTCGATCACGGGGAAGATTCGGTGGAACAAATAGCCGAAGCGCTTGATTTTTTAGTCTTTAACCAAAATAAACGCATTGCAATGGAAAAAGAAGCACACCAGAGAGGCTTCCAGATGCAGTGGAATAATAGCGCCTGGGCATTACTGCAACACATTAAGTTTATCAGGGAAGAAAAAGGATTAGTTACCGGAAGAGCGGTGATATTCACAAGAGAAAAAACATAAATTTATTGATACAGCTTTCCTGTTTCTAATGCGGCTACCGGTCAGTTGTATCTTCGTACCCAGAGTCCATTGTCGCTGGTATCATACTTTATGACGGCATAGTCAAAAAACTCTATCCCCCTGGCCCGGTACAAGTCCTTACTATTGTTTTTCGCCCGGCGACCGGGGCTTGCGAGGCTCCTGCAACATGTGGCTGGCCATGACAAACCCCAGAATAGAGCCCATTATGAAAGTAAGAATCAACAGCAGGACTAACGGCATCGTAATCGTGACAAATAGCAGCTTAGTGTCCACCGCCTGCCTGTTCTGGACAAACACTATCAGCGCCAACAATAAAACAATCACAATTAAGATAATCTTGGCTTTTCTCATTGTTCAAAGTCTTTCTCTTTTCTATTTGCGGGATTATTGTTAGTTATAACTGTGAAGGTTATGTCTCTGGCTATGGAGAACGGAAGGTAACCATCCGCCGCAATCCTTCAACCAGATGCTACCGCATTGTCCATACATTTACAAGGTAAATCTAATAATAGGTTGCCCAAAGCAGGTACTCTGCCTTACATTTTCAAACTAAAAACTCAGTGAAATCCCCCCTACATTCTAAAAATATCTATCTTTTATTTTCATTCCAATAGTTACAGCCAGAATCACACCAACCACACTAATAACTATCCAGGTCGAAGTGCTCAATAAAAGCATATTAAGCCTCCTTTCTATCCCCCTATCTTGTTTATAATCCAATTTATATTCAAAGTCGCAATCAACATTCTACCACCAACCACACCTAATTAATATCCATCGCCTTAATCTGTTCCGATCTTAATCTCCCGAGTTCGTGTTGTGGCTTTTGTTAGGCTCTTGTTCGGGCTCAGGCGGTAGTATGTCTCCTAAACACGCATCCACTTCCAGATCATATGTGAAAGCAATCCGAGCGATGTGAATTCCCAATAGGGCTCGCAACTCACCAAGTGTGCAGTAGAGTTGAGCCTGATACGGTCCTCCATAACCTGAGCTTGGGGATTGATTCTCATCCAGAAACTTGCGACAGGCAGCCTGCATAGCTTTCAGGATTTTTCTCAAAAGAGAGTCCGTAGAAAGAGCCTCTATGTCGCGGGTAAGCCGCTCACTTATATCAAGGATGGACTGAACGATGAAGGAGCCAATCTCTTTGTCATATGGATAGTGGAGAGCCCGCTGACCTGCAAGATACAACAATAGTTGCCGCGCCTTGTCCCGTTCATCAACTGGTGGCTTCCAACTGATTCCACCAGTAGAGGTTAAAATGCCAGTCAAACGAGTGGCCAGTTCCCGTCCCTTTAGTTTGATCTTCTCACTCTTACTCATATTCGAGATCCTTTATTCGTCCTAACATGGTGTTCAATTTCTGCCTCTTGACCGGATACAGGGCGCAATCCGCCACTACTCCTGTTGCAGATCCGTTCCACGCGCAGGAGATCCGCCCAACCTGATCTTCTCCACCTCCAGAATCGCCTTGCCTCCCCTGAAAACCATGACGTTGCCTGTGGACTCGCTTACCGTCACAGCGGTGGCTCTGGTGACAGCAGTAATCCCTGCCGCAGCGTGATGTCGCGCGCCGAGACCTCGGGGAAGTTCGAACGCTTCCTGACCGGCTGTCTTCAGAAGCACGCCGCAGCTTTCGACAACCCCGTCACCACGCACGACGAATGCCCCGTCGATGGTCGAGAGTTCCTTGATAGTCTCCTCGAAACCCTTGTCCATGATGTTCCGTTTCTCTTCAGGGTGGCCAAGGAACGGGTTCAGAATCAACGGCCTCGACATCGAGAGTACATGGCTTGCATCCCCTACCACGAAGATCGCTCCCACAGGCTTGCTTTCCCGACCTTCGTTGCCCAGGGTTGTCGCCAACTCTAGGACTCGCTCGATCACCTCGGGCCCGGAGTCCAGGGACGGTTCCTCCTCAGGTTCCAGAGGCGCGAGCATCTCGAACTCACTGCCGACCTCAGTCACAACCAGAGTGTCCAGCGTGCCGCTCGCGGTGAAACCAGAGAGACATACAACGATATCCCCTCGGGACACCAGACCCTTCGTCAAGGCCATGAAGACGGCGATCTTCACCTGTCCGAGACGGGACAGGGGGACGTCCGGCACGCGAATGAAGCGTGTCCCTTTCTCCTCCTGCTGTTTCTCCTGCCGTGGCGTCTTGGTAACGAAGAAGACCTTGCAAGGGAACTCCTCAAGCAAAGAGAGTCCATCTTCCTTAAGTGCATCGGCATAGACAAGAACCGCGCTGGCACCGCAAGAAGCGACGACCGAGCCCACATGCTTCACCAGGCTCCTCGTTATGGTGCCAGCCGCCCTCGATACAAGCGGAGCCTGCGCACCCCCGACCGCTTGAAGAGGTTCAGCGTTTTTTTCAGGTCTCATTCTTCCCATTATGCTGATCTTTCAAATACATTTTACCTTTTTATATCATGTCCACCTAACATTAAAGCTTGGCGAGAGTGATAATCGCCTATTCAAACGATTAGTTAGAATTACAATCTGCTCTTTTAATCTTCTATTAGAGTACTCAATTGTTAGCAAATCTAATCAAATCCTACGAAAATTAATTGTGTCTTTTGCCCGAGTAATGCTTAAAGTCCGCGTATGCCTTACCGTTTAGTCTGAGATTCCTCCTGTACGAGAGATTGCCCACCAAGCTGATCAGCGGCTGGCGGCGATGCCATAAGTTGCCCAAGACCCTGTTCAAAATGCGCGGTATGGAATAGAAGTCCCTGTCGCACGAGATCATTTCTTCTATAACGCTGTCCAAAGACAAATGCTTATACCGAGCTACCGGGAAGGTTAGTGTGTAATATTTCCAGTCTTCTGGAAACGTGTTAAAGGCGATGCGGTCCTGTGATTTCATCTGGTCCCACAAACGTGTGCCGGGCAAGGGAGTTAAAAACAGCACGTTGAGATTGTCCAGACTGTACTGACGGGCTACCTCGGCGATACGTTTACCGATTCCAGCCTCGTCTATATCCAAACCGATGATAAACGAACCAACTACCAGAATGTTGTGCCGCTGTATACGCTTTACTGAGGCGCGGAAATCCCGGCCTTTAAGAAGATTGAATTTCTTTCCGATCTCCAGAAGCCCTTCCACCGTGGGGGACTCAAAGCCGATGAAGACGCCTCTGCACCCTGCCTTTGCGGCTAAAACCAGAAGTTCTTCGTCATCGGCGAAGTTAATGGTGGCCTGGGCTACCCAATCCTTTCGCAGGTTCGCTTGTGCCATAGCGCGGAACATGTCCTTGGCACGGGCAATGTGTTCAGGACGCGTGCCGATAAGATTGTCATCCACCACCAGAACGCGTTTCTCGCGAATAGACTGGAATTCCTGCACAACATCAGTAATTGGGCGTTGCCGGTAACGGGCTCCATTAAACGCCGTCACGCTGCAAAAGCTGCAATTCAATGGACAGCCACGGGTGGTCTGAATGGCTCCAAAGGCATATCTGGTATCCAGTAAATCATGACGAGCTAACGGGACATTTTTTATTTCTGCAAGCCCTCCGTCATACCGTTGTTTCATATTGCCATTACGGGCATCGTCCAGTACCTGTGACCAGATGCTCTCGGCTTCCCTTGTGACGATTGAATCCGCATACTCCATGACCTCATCCATGCACATAGTTGCATGAATGCCGCCCATGACGACTGGTACACTCAGATTCCGGAAGTAAGTGGCCACCTCATAGGCGCGGTTCGCCTGCGAGGTGAAAGCGGTAATGCCCACCAGGTCCGGCCGAGGCATGGCCTGATAGTCCGGTACGCCGAGGTTTTCATCTATGATAGAGATTTCCCACTCCGGTGGTGTCATTCCTGCAAGAACCATAAGGCTGAGCGGTTTCCACACGCGGTAACGGTTCCATCGGCTCTCCTTGACGTTAACAATGCTGACAAGCGGATTTGACGGATTGATTAGATATAGTCGCATGGCAGTGTCTTTCCTGTCCTATTTGGCTCGAGAATAACGGTGGGTGATTTACTGGGGAGGAGAGTATCTTCTACTGTTTTGACCAGGACATCTTTTCCCATTGTGCAAAGTCTCTTTCGTACCCTCCAATATATATTATCTGGTCTTTCCAAATTTGTCCTGCCCAGCTATGTCGCTGAGTCATATCGATATTAATATAAAAAATCCTGTAAAGTTTTACAACTATTATTATAGGCTTTTTCGCCCTCATAAATCACATCACCAAAAAGCCTTTTGGGTTGATTTTACGGGGAGAAAAGTGATGGAAGTGGGGTTGTAGATGGAATTTTGAGGGTTTTTGGGGTTCAGTCGGCCTCCACAACTTCTCGTTTGAAAAAAACATGAATTTTTTAAATTTAGTCCTTGCGTCACATGGGTTATCATGTTAACATGATTGTTTTAGTGGAGAATATTCTTCCATCTCTCAGGAGTATCCCCCCAATAAATTAAGATTGAGAGATACTATTTATGTGGCCTATAAACCGGCCAAGGAGAAGTACAAGTGAGTAAAGGTACAGTAAAATGGTTCAATGCAAGCAAGGGATTCGGTTTTATTAATCCGGATGATGGCAGCGATGATTTATTCGTCCACCACTCGGAGATTAAAACGGATGGCTATGCATCGCTCGATGAAGGCCAAAATGTTGAGTTTGAAGTCGGACAAGGCAAAAAAGGTCCATGTGCGACGAGCGTAGTTCCCTGCTAAGCAGATAACAATGCTTGAGAACCAAAAGGCCCTGCTGAATTGTGGGGCTTTTTTTATGGATTCTTTTTTTCGAAATGAATCGGTTTCAAGTCTATCAAAAGAATCCGCGATACCTTGTGATTAGCTACCGTATGTCGTGATCTGAAGAAATGGCATTTTGCTGGGTGTTAAAGCCGCTATTTAAAGTATGGTATTCTTATCTGCGTTTTTTTACAAGGCGTAATGTTATATCATTTTTGATTTGAGTGGAGATCATGCACCCTGTATATTTAGCTATATTGAAAAAACATTAATTCACTGAAAAATTTAAACTTATGATCAGACTCAGAGACATAACATTACCCTTCGACCACAAGGAAGAAGCCCTGGCCGGTAGCATTTTGGAACGTCTGGGTATTCCAGAGCACCAACTCCTCAACTTTACTATAGTCCACAAATCCATAGACGCAAGGCGTAAAAACCATATTGTGGCTGTTTATACAATAGACGTGGGACTAAAAAACGAGCCTGAACTGCTTTCCAGATTTTCGAAAGACATTCGGATTTCCGCTGGGCCTTGTATGAATTACCAGCTACCAACAGTTGGCAATATATACGGCCCGAGTCCTGTTGTCGTTGGAAGCGGCCCTTGCGGCCTCTTTGTTGCCTTGATCCTTGCTCAACTGGGCTTTGAGCCTGTACTGATAGAAAGAGGAAAGGAAGTCAGCTCAAGAGTAAAGGATGTCCAAAACTTTTGGCACAAAGGACAGCTTGATCCCGAATCTAATGTGCAGTTTGGTGAAGGTGGAGCAGGCACTTTTTCCGATGGAAAACTTACTACCCAGATAAAGGATAAATATAACCGTTCAAGAAAAGTTCTTGAAGAATTTGTAAGGGCAGGAGCTCCAGAAGAAATACTCTATCAGGCCAAGCCTCATATCGGCACAGACAATCTCGTTAAGATTGTAAAGAACCTTCGCAATACAATTATCTCGTTAGGTGGACAGGTTCGCTTTGAAACAAAACTGACAGGTATTAAAATAAAAGATAGCAAAGTTGCTGGCGCAATTGTTAACGACTCTAAAACTATCGAGACAGACACCATAGTCCTTGCCTTGGGACACAGCGCAAGGGACACATTCGAGATGCTGCATCAACTGGGCATGCCTATAGAAGCAAAGCCGTTTTCAATAGGTGTTCGTATTGAGCACCCCCAAAGCTTGATAGACAAGGCCCAGTACGGCAAATTTGCATCGCATCAGCTTCTTGGCCCGGCTGAATATAAGCTGGTCCACCACTGCGAGAATGGCCGCTCTGCATATACTTTCTGTATGTGCCGCGGTGGAGAGGTGATCGCTTCTTCTTCTGAATCTGGAGGCATAGTAACAAACGGCATGAGTTGTTATTCTCGAAACCATTTTAATGCAAATAGCGCCCTGTTAGTAGGTGTCACTCCGCGTGATTTTGGAAGCACAAGCGCCCTTGCCGGCATTGAGTTTCAACGGAAATGGGAACGAAAAGCCTTTGAGACTGGAGGTAATAACTACTTTGCGCCTGTCCAGCTTGTTGGTGATTTCCTCTCTGGCCAGCCTTCGAATTCACTGGGAGAGGTTTGCCCATCATATACTCCAGGAATCACACTATGTGACCTTGCAGAATGCCTGCCTGGATTTGTCGTTGAAACCCTCCGTCTGGCGATCCCACAGATGGACAAAAAACTCCAAGGCTTTGCGAGGAACGATGCGGTTATGACCGCAGTAGAATCGAGAAGTTCTTCACCAATAAGGATTGTCAGGGATGAGACTTTCCAGAGCCCCGCTATTAAAGGCCTATACCCAGCCGGTGAAGGAGCAGGCTACGCAGGCGGAATAGTCTCCACAGCCGTAGATGGGATCAAAATAGCTGAAGCCATCAGTAATGACAAAACCTCTTCGGGCCAACTCAAAACCTGACAAAACTTAACTTCAAGCGGAGGTGAATGATACGGCGACCACCG
>Ga0315539_1000568_pt1 | contig 27808 bp, 18 predicted proteins | sample SalMarSW160150MG_FD_203097 | JGI IMG/M metagenome (GOLD analysis project Ga0315539, IMG submission 203097) | Salt marsh sediment microbial communities from the Plum Island Ecosystem LTER, Massachusetts, United States - Salt Marsh Sediment SW1601-150 ...
ACCCTCTCCTTATAATCAGCAACAGTACCGGCCCCACTGGCTACAGTTTGGTCCGACTCACGTGAAAGAAGACGTCCCTGGCTATCTATCACTGTTACATTTCCCCACTCAAGTCCCTCGACACTGCCGGCCACTAAGTGTGTAATTGCTGCTATATTCAGAGCACTTACTCGATAACCTGCTCTTAATCGAAGAACTACCGAAGCGCTTGTTCCCCCTGCCTGAGAACCAAGCAGTCTCTGCTTAGCGCTTACTATATGGACTCTCGCATGAGCCACACCATCTATCATCTGGATACTCTTGGCAAGCTCTTCCTCCAGAGCCCGCTTGAGGTTAACATTTTGAACAAAGGGGCTTATACCAATTTTTTCATCATCAAATATCTTATAACCGCCTTGTTGACCTGTAGGCAGTCCCTCTTTCGCCATATCCAAACGAAGCTGATAGACATTCTTCTGCGGAACGTAAATGCTTCTGCCTCCATTTCGCAGTTCATAAGGAATGTTTTTTTCGCTGATTTTCTCTGTAATCTTAGACGCTTCTTCAGGAGCCAACTCCTGATATAGCATCCTCATATCGGGTTTGCGCGCCCAGTGAATAAGCAGACCGCTTACAATAATAAATGTTAGAACGACCGCTATCAGTAAAGCTCTTTGAATCAGGCTTACCTTTTGCCAAACCGCGCTTATCTTATGGGAAATATTCATTAAATCCCTTTAGGCTTTTATTAACTCGTTATAAAAACTACGTACATATTTCGACTTAAAAATCATAAGGTCTTGATCTACTCCGGTATAGGTGGCCAACTCATATAGGCATATTCATTGTTTGTTTGTAGGCTTCAATTAACTTATTTCTAACGGTTACGAGAAGCTTGAAACTCATATCAGCTTTAGCAACTGCCGTGACCACCGAAGTAATATCCTCATTTTTGCCGGCCAACAAATCTTTTATGGACATATCTGACGACTGTTGTAGGTCATCAACCTTGGTTATGTATTTCTCGATAGCCTTAATAGTGTCGGCAAAGTCTGATTTCTCACCGGCAGCATTGCCCGCTTTGGGCATCCCAATTCCATCGGGACTGATGTTAGGCAATATTGAGCTTATGTTGGCATTTAAGTTAACCATCGTCTTATCCCTCAATTATCGAAGTAAATCGAGTGTAGTTTCCACCATTTGTTGATAACGTTTCAAAACTGCTGCGTTAGCCTGGTATGCCCTCGAGGCAATATTTAGATTCATCATCTCAATAGGCAAATTTACATTGGGCATCCTCACATACCCATGCTCGTCCGCTCCAGGGTTGCCGGGATCCAGAATTTCGTAAAAATCCCTCATATCTGTCGCTATCCTGTCCAGGCTAACGCCAGCGATGCCATCACCATCTGTCTTAAACATCGCCTCAAGTCTGCGATAAGGCTCACCTTTACCGGTATCACTTGTGCGGGCGTTGGCAACATTAGATGAAATCACTTCCATCTGTTTGCTTTGTGCTCGCAAACCTGAAGTCGCTATATCTATGGGGCTTAAGGCATTTTTAACTTCCATCTTCTTCAACTCTTTTTATTTATTTCCGGTTTATCCAATTCACCAAACACCAACAACCGATAGCAAATCAAGTTCTTATGCTAATCGCCATCTCTATCTGTTTGTACTTTTTGTTAAGCAGTCGAATATATGCCTTGTGGCGAAGGTTGTTCTTAACCATCTCACCAATCTCCGTCTCCAGGTTAACATCGTTGCCGTTTGACTTTACCGGTGTCTTTTTAGGCTGATAAATCTGCGGCTCGATTTCACTAAAGTCGATATCCCCACGCGAATTTAATACTTTAGCAAGAAGTTCCTCGAATTTAACATCGATCCTGCGGTATGCCGGAGTTTGAAGATTGGCAACATTATTGGCGATTGCCTTCTGACGAAGGCTTTCAGCCCTTATGCCGGCTTCGAGAAAATCTACTATAGCATTTGTCTTGGACATCCCTGTTTCACACTATCTCTAAACAAAGCTTTATCTTCTCAAGAAAATCAGCAATACTCGTGCCAAGTATTCGAAGCTGGCTATTTTCGCCTGATTAATGGGCTAATTGGCACGATAAACCGCCTTAAACCCAAGTAATCACCTATTGGTGAGGGTAGCAGTGGCGTCAGGATTCTATACAACTTGATGGTTTTTTTACATCTCAAGACCTTCCGCAAACTTCCCCACCCCTCTCTAATCCAAACCGGAAATTCTTTCCAGTCCTCAGGAATATTTCTCTGCAACCACCGCCATTGGCAGGATATTTCAAATTAATCTCCATCTCTTTGATGTTCTTAACTCTTTTATTGATAAATACTTGTCGCTTTCCAAAGTCCGTCCCCAAATACTGGCACAACAGTTGCACATTACAAATCGATTTTACAAGGATTGTGTGTATGAACATCAATTTGTTGGCAATTGACAATACGTTTACAGGTAATGCTAACAGCACTTCAACGAAGTGTTTGATACCTCCAGCAACTAAAAATACCGGGCGATTGCCCCCAACCACTGCCGACAGACCGCTTTCCACTAATACTACCGAGGGAAAAAGAAAGACCGATAATATTCCCGCCACCGCCCAAAAAGAGTCTATCAAAAAACAACCGCAAAATTTCGGTAATACACTTCGCGGAAAAATAGCGACCAAGACACCTCAGAAAATAAAAGTTAGTGTAAAAACAGAGGTGCAAAGACTGACTCCCAGCGTAGCCGAGCAGCCGAACATAGTACAGCTTTGGCTGGCTCAATGCTTCCAAAACGCGAGCTGTGGTGAAAAAGGGATAGCCAGAAGAACAGAACCGAAGGCTGGACACAAACTTACCAAATCGCCTGCAAAAGAAACCGTTAATCAAGCTAAAATTGGGCCCAAAGCCGTTCTAACTAACATCTCCAAGGGATTGAGCAATACTCACAATCACCTAACTGAAAGTAAGAATGCGGATGAAACACAGATATCAAATAAAGCGGTTCTCGCCACAAAAGTCCCTACTAACCAACAAAGCAGCCAAAGTAACAAAGAATTGACAACCGGGATTCTTGTTAATCCCGACAATAAGACAACTGCTACCAGTGAAAAACCACCTGTAATAATAGTAGCTAAACCTGCCATTCTAAACGGCCAAGAAACACCTGAATTAAATACCAGCTTCCCATCAATTCAGGACAAGCCCTCTAAGGACCAATCCCAACCTGTCGAGATTGGTCCGAAAAAATCAGCCTTTATCACCGAGAAGCCAACCACCGGCAAGAATAATGCCTTTCAGCAAGGTAAAGCAACTTCAAGACTGTTGGATGGCGATGGCAAAACGCAGACTGGTAATCTCCCAAACGAGTCCATCCTCCAGAAGTTGAATCCGGCCCATATCCAGCTCTCCACTAACCAAACGAAAGACTCCCGCAACTCCACCTCTAATAACAACTCTAATTCAGCTTCCGGGCAGACACTCCCTGCCAATAACGTCCATACCCTCATTACAGAGCAATCATCCATCTCTTCCCAGGCTGGAAAAGCTGCCAATAATACTTTGCCCGGCGATGTCTCCAAAGGCATCAGCGAACAGATCCAGGAATCCATCCACTCATCCTTACATCGGCCGGACCAGCAAATCACCATCCGACTAAACCCGCCGGAACTTGGAACAGTTTCTATAAAATTCCAGGAGCAGAAAGACCTAATTACGGGTCTATTGGAAGTCAGTAAAGTACAAACCAGATATGAGATTGAGCAGGCACTACCGGAGATAATCCGAAACCTCCAGGATTTAGGCGTTCAGATAAAACGGCTCGAAGTTACACAGCAAGACCAATCAGAGCAACAGGCTTATAAAGACCAACCACTGCAAGATGGCTGGTCTCAGCAGCACGGCTCTGCCCAGGGAAACAATCCCGAAAATCAACCTGCTGATGAATGGCTGACAAACGCAAACAGCTACCAGAAAATTTCCGAACCGCAGAAAGCACTCATTACCGATAACTCTATAAATATGTTAGTATAACCATTCCTAAAAAGGCCTTCGTATAATTTGACCGTTCGTATAATTTGACCGATAGTTATCTTCTTTGTTGGCAAATCCCTCACAGGCAAGAGCACTTCTAAGGCCTCAGACCAACGATTTACAAACTTCCGGGCAATTCAGGCAGTATCTCAATTCCCCCGATTTTTTTCACGTCTCTACATAGTTTGTCTACGATATCAGTATCGCCAGCAGTAATATTACAGGTCCAACGATTTTGCAGTAATTTTCCTAAAGAAATCACTTAAGTCACCTGTATTTTGACCGATAATGGCCAATGGAAGCAGATCTTATATGGCTTACTAATTGTACAGTTGACATGTTAAATGGGGCTTGACAGAGCCAAAAATCGTTTTTGATTTTTTTAGGGAGTCAAAAATATGTTAGCAATTAAGAACAACGTTATGGCGGCAAATGCTGCCCGGCACCTGGGTGCAGGCTATGACGCCTTGGCCAAATCGGTCGAAAGGCTGTCGTCCGGCTTGCGCATTAACAGTGCAAAGGACGACGCAGCAGGCCTGGCTGTCCGTGAGATTATGCGTGCCGACACCGCTGTGCTCCAGCAGGGTGTCCGCAACGCACAGGATGGTATCAGTATGCTGCAGACAATGGAAGGTGCGCTGCAGGTTGTCAACGATGCGCTTGTGCGTATGAAACAGTTGGCTGAACAGGCTTCTACTGGTTCGTATTCACAGGCACAGCGAGACATTATGAACAGCGAGTTCGCCGAAATGGCCAACGAAATCGAGCGTATCGCAAAGTCAGCCAACTTCAACACCATCAACCTGCTCGACGGCGATACATCTGCAATCTCGATTCGATTCGGTGGCGGAACTGATGATGAGATTAGCGTAACTGGTTACAATATAACCAAGAGCGGTCTCGGCATTACTTCGCTGAGCATCACCGGCACAACTAGCGCCACAGCTGCTCTGGCAACTCTCGACAGCGCAATCGCCACAAAAGACGGGGCTCGTGCCGCATTCGGCTACAAGATGAACCGTCTGGAAAGCACTCGTTCGGTTCTCGATATTCAGGCTGAGAACCTGATGGCAGCCGAATCCCGTATTTCGGATGTCGATGTGGCTACCGAAATGGCAACAATGACCAGGAACCAGGTGTTGGCACAGGCCGGTGTTGCTATGTTAGCCCAGGCTAACGCAATGCCTCAAATGGCCTTGACTCTGCTCAGATAAAAGCAGCACCCGAACATTAAACAGCGAGCGATGGGGGGATGGCTGTAGCAGGAGAAATCAACAGTCATCCCCCTATAAGTTAAATCTTCAACAATTCAACCCGGTTCGACGGCGGTTCGAAAAGCTATAACGCAGGGTTTAAAGCCCTCAATATATAACGAGGTAATACTATGAACGGAGTCGCAGCATATCACGATACCACAGTTACCACACAAAACAAAGGTCGGCTTATTGTCCTGCTTTATGACGGTGCAATCAAATTTATGAAACTGGCAATCAAGGAATTGGAAGCACATAACTATGAAGCAAAGGGCCGATATATCGGCAGGGCCCAGAATATAATCAACGAACTAAACGCAATCCTGGACATGGACGCCGGTGGTGAAATAGCAGTCAACCTTCGCAAACTTTATTGTTTTGTGAATAAACGCCTATCAGAGGCCAATACAAAACGCGACCCTCAAATAATTCGCGAAGTAATCACTCTGATGGAAGAACTTCATCAGGGCTGGAAGGCAATCGCCGGCTAATTAATTATGAATTTGTTGCTGTAACTGCTGTCTCCGGTGCCGTCGGACACATTTGCCGAATTGAAGCCCACCTTCATCATAACAAACAAGATAATTTATTATCCCCGCTAAGGCTAAAAAAACGAAAAAGCACATTTTGCGGGTATATCTGGAAACGATTTATCAGCAGCAACTGACATTTTCTGCTCCCGGCCGTTCAGTAAATTAATTACTGCAGAAAAATTATTATTGAAAGAAAACGGCCCAACAATAAAATGACAGATACTAAAGGTTCCCCGGCCAGCCCAAAGATAATATAGGGCAAGATATGACAGACACTACAGACAGGATTGTCCTTACTACGTGCCCGTACTGCGGATGCGGGTGCGGACTACATCTCCGGTCAGACGATGGAATGATTATTGGTTCATACCCCAGCAAAAATCACCCCGTTTCAAAGGGCGCTCTGTGTGTGAAAGGATGGAACGCTTACGAATTTGTCAACAAAGCGGACAGACTCAAAGTCCCTCTGATTAAAACAAACAGGGCATTTAGGGAAGTTAGCTGGGATAATGCCCTGGACACCATTTCCAGGAAACTTTTGGAGATTAAAGAAAAATATGGGCCTGATGCTCTCGGCTTTCTAAGTTCGGCCAAGGCCACCAACGAAGAAAATTTTCTAATGATGAAACTAAGCCGAGCAGTTTTTAACACCAACAACGTGGACCACTGTGCCAGGCTCTGCCATGCTTCTACGGTAGTAGGCCTGGCCTCGACGTTCGGGTCTGGCGCAATGACAAATTCAATAAACGAATTTGAAGAGGCGGACCTCTTTTTAATTACCGGCTCGGACACGACTGAGCAGCATCCCCTCATAGGCTCAAGAATCATTAATGCCGTCAATGACAAAAGTGCCGGGCTAATCGTCGTCGACCCCAGAAGAATTGAACTTGCTAAATACGCAACCATTTATATGACGCAGAACAACGGCACCGACGTCGCGTGGATAAATGGGATGATGAACATCATCATTAAGGAGGACTTATACGATAAAGGATATGTAGAGGAAAGAGTAGAAAATTTCGATGAATTAAAGAAAGTAGTCGAAGAATACACTCCGGAGTATGTCCGGAAAATAACAGGAATCCCTAAGGATTTACTCATCCAGGCAGCAAGGCTTTATGCCAAAAGCAAAAAGGCAATGATTGTTTATTCTATGGGCATTACCCAGCATACAACCGGCGTAGATAACGTCCAGTCACTGGCGAATCTTGCGATGTTGACCGCCCACGTTGGGTTTGCCTCTACCGGCGTTAACCCTTTAAGGGGACAGAATAACGTCCAGGGTGCATGCGACGTTGGTGCCCTTCCAAATGTTTTTTCCGGATACCAAAAAGTGACTGATGATGCGGTCAGGGAAAAATTCCGGAAGTTGTGGAAAGTGGACGTCCTGCCGTCGAAGCCAGGTCTCACTGTTACTGAGATTATCCATAGGGCCCATGAAGGTAAACTAAAAGGTCTTTACATAATGGGCGAGAATCCTGTTATCAGCGACCCTGATTCAAATCACGTTCGCGAATCGCTCGAGAAGCTGGAATTTCTTGCTATCAACGAGATATTTCCGTCTGATACGGCCCAGTATGCGGATGTGATACTACCTGCCGCCAGTTTTGCCGAAAAGGACGGCACCTTTACTAACACAGAACGCAGGATTCAAAAAATCCGAAAGGCTATCGAGCCCGTGGGCCAGGCAAAGCCGGACTGGGAGATTCTATGTGAAATAGCACAACGCTGTGGCTATAAAGGGATGAAATACAACCATCCTTCCGAGATTATGGATGAGATAGCAGAACTTACTCCAATCTATGCAGGGATAAATTATGGCCGGCTCGAACCATTTGGCCTGCAGTGGCCCTGCCCGTCAAAAGACCATCCCGGAACTGTCTATCTGCATAAGGGAAAATTTACCAAAGGCAAAGGCACTTTTATGCCGTGTGCTTACATAGCTGCAGATGAACTTCCCGACGACGAATACGACTTTGTACTCAGCACGGGCAGAATTTACTGGCATTGGCACACCGGCACAATGACCCGCCGAACATCCACTTTAGATAGAGAGGTACCTTCCGGATATGTTGAAATCAATCCGGCCGATGCTGAAAAACTCCTTGTACGAAATGGGGACAAAGTAAAAGTATTATCGAGACGCGGCCAAATAGAGACACGTGCCATGGTAACCACGAAGGTAAAAGAAGGTTCCGTATTCATCCCCTTCCATTTTAGCGAGGCGGCGGCAAACGTATTAACCAACCCTGCGGTGGATCCCGTAGCCAAGATTCCCGAATATAAAATATGTGCCGTAAAAGTTGAAAAGATATGAAAGAACACTTGCTGAAAAAAGACAATGTCAAAGCCTTGTGCATAAAAGCCTCCGAGCAGTGGGAAACCTACGTTCCTGCTGAAGTAACCGGGGCAGATGTCCACTTTATGAGGCTTAATAGAAACAATAAGGACTCTATTCTCGAACAACTGAACCTGGATTATGAATCCCTCGTGGTCCCACCAAAGGTTATATTATACCCTCAGCTCGAATCTCTTTTTGAGTTTCAAGACGAAAATATTACCGAGACGGTCAAGCCACCTGTGAAAAAGCTGCTCTTTGGCCTGCGAGCCTGTGATGTTAAGGCCATATTGTTTATGGACGAGTTCTTCAGGAGAAGTTTTGAAGACATCTATTATTTGAATAAATCGCGGGACAAATTGCTGGTCATCATCGGATGCAAACAACCTCTGGATAATTGCTTCTGCACATCCGCAAAGACAGGCCCGTTTCTGGAAACAGGCTTCGACCTGCAATTAGTTGACATCGGGGCCGACTACCTCGTTGAAATAGGCTCCGAAAAAGGTGAAGAATTTATCAATAGCTATAGAGAATTCTTTGATGAAGCCTCGAAGGATAATATCGAGATCGCAAAAATAGTAAAACGAGATGCCGAAAAGGCCGTCAGTCTTAAGGTAGATTTTGAAGAAGCCATAAAGAAGTTTTGCGAGGACAAAGTACCGCAGCAAATCTACGAGACGATAGCCGAAAGGTGCATCTATTGCGGCGGGTGCCTCTACGTCTGTCCTACTTGTACATGCTTTAATGTATTTGACACACAAAGCGCAGGCTCTGGAGCTCGGTACCGCAACTGGGACGCATGCGTATTCGGGGGTTACACGCGGGAGGCCAGCGGGCATAATCCACGATCTGAAAAGTGGATTCGGACATCTCGCAGATATGAACATAAAATGAAATACGATTACCTCACAACGGGAATGAGTGGTTGCGTTGGCTGCGGCAGGTGTCTGGCCAGTTGTCCGGTAAATATAGGTATATCTCAGATCATTGAAGAGGTTACAGAAAGTTGAAGAACGAATACATCCCACATCCCGCAGTAATCGAATCTGTCCAGACGGAGAGTTTCGATACAAAGACATTTAAGATTGCCTTTGAAAAGAAGGCTCTTGCTGAGTCTTTTGATTATAAACCCGGCCAATTCGTGCAGGTTTCATTACTGGGCGTGGGAGAAGCTCCCATATCGATAGCCTCTTGTCCGGGCCGAAAGGGATTTCTGGAACTCACCATAAGAGCTGCCGGAAAGCTTACACGCGCGATACATCAGCGCGAGCCGGGAGATAAAATCCATCTAAGAGGTCCATATGGCAACTCATTCCCGTTTGAAGAGGTCGCGGGAAAAGGCCTATACTTTATTGCTGGAGGTATTGGCCTGCCGCCATTACGAGGTTTGATAAAATCGGCCTTATATGGGCGCGGCAACTTTGGAAAGATTAAAATACTGTACGGTGCCAAGACTCCTGACGAGCTTTGCTTCAAAGAAGAACTCAAGACCTGGAAACAGATGGATAATACTGAGGTTTACCTTACAGTCGATGAGCCGAACCAAAGCTGGCAGGGGGACGTCGGCGTAGTTACAAAGTTATGGGATAAGGCCAATATGACCACCTCCGATGGAATTGCGTACGTGTGTGGCCCGCCGATTATGATTAAATTCGTTGTTATGAACCTCCTGAAGTCTGGATTCAAAGATGAGAATATCTACATAACCCTTGAGCGATATATGAAGTGCGGAATCGGCAAATGCGGCCACTGCAACATCGGCGAAAAGTTTGTCTGCACGGATGGACCCGTTTTCAGTTATGCTCAGCTAAAAGAGTTTCCTGACAAGGAAAAAACAATAACCTAAAAGACCTCACACCACAGGCCTTATTCGGTCAACTTTTTTGTTCTTTACTATCCAGCCCGCTTATCATCCACATCGGTTCACCAATCCCTTTTATAAGCTTCAAGGCTTGATAATACGTTTAGTAAGTTGTATATTATGATGAATTGAAAATTGAAGCGCCCGTAGCTCAGCCGGATAGAGCAACGGATTTCTAATCCAAAATCGTTTCTGTAAGTGTTTACCTGGCAGTAGTTTATAGCTCGTTGTTTGGCCAAAAATGAAGATTACAAGTGGTTAACAAGTGATTAACAAGTCTATTAACAGGTAGTTTGCCACTGGCGACTGACGCATTTTTGACGCAGACTAATAATGCTTCTATAGGTAAAAATCGCAACTGGATTCACAATCTTTTTACTCTTTCAATGTTTCAATGACCATTAAATTATATATACTATTTTTTAGGAAAATTCCTGAAAAAGTTGAATATTTGACCAAAAATACGGGGGATTTTTCTTTTTTAAATAGAAAATACTACGACTTGGAGTCATTTTGGAGACAAGGTAAAGGGGCAAAAATTAGAGACACAATCAATGTTTTCCAAGTCAGAATGCTATTCCCATTCAATTGTTGCTGGTGGTTTGCTCGATATGTCGTATACAACGCGGTTGACTCCCCGAATTTCATTTATGATTCTATTGGATATCACGCTAAGAATTTCGAAAGGTATCCGTGAAAAGTCAGCTGTCATAAAATCAGATGTTTCGACCACTCGAATAGCAACAACGTTCTCGTAGCTTCGTGCGTCCCCCATTACCCCAACTGTTGAGACAGGCAGAAGCACTGCCAAGGCCTGGGATACCTTTCTATATAATCCAGCTGATTTTATTTCATCTATCAAGATTTCATCTGCTTGTCGTAATATATCGAGCCTTTCCTGTGTAACCTCGCCGACTATTCTCACCGCAAGCCCAGGTCCGGGGAACGGATGTCGCCAGAGAATATCTTCCGGCAGCCCTAAATATTCGCCCACCAGGCGAACCTCATCCTTGAACAGGTCACGTAATGGTTCAATAAGTTCAAAGCCCAACTCAGCCGGCAGGCCGCCGACATTATGATGTAGTTTTATATTTGCCGATAGACCATTATCTTTAGAACCAGACTCGATAACATCAGGATAAAGCGTCCCCTGGGCAAGAAACTTTATTTTGGGAATCTTTACGGCTTCAGATTTAAATGCCTTGATAAACTCAGAACCGATTATCTTGCGTTTTTCCTGTGGGTCTGTCACGCCTTTTAAACTCGTTAAAAACTGCTTGGACCAATCGACAACCTGCAGATTTATATGGAAGTGTTCCCTGAAAGTTGACACAATAGATTGGTGTTCGTTATTTCGCAATAGCCCATTGTCAACAAAAACACACACAAGCTGGCTGTCTATCGCTTGATGAACCAACGAAGCAACAACTGATGAATCCACACCGCCACTCAAGCCACATATTACCGTTGCATCACCAACGCGTTTGCGAATTGCCTCAACGGCTTCGCCAACAAAGTCGCTCATCTTCCAGTCGCCAATACAGCCGCAAATATCATACAGGAAGTTTTTTAATATCGCCGTTCCTTTAGGTGTGTGAGAAACCTCAGGATGAAATTGAACGCCGAAAAACTTTTTTACTTTGTGCTTTACTGCGGCATATGGGCAAGTTTCTGTAGCTGCAAGCTTGATAAAATTATCGCCTAATTTACCAACCTGGTCGCCATGGCTGGCCCACACAGCGGTTGAATCCGGCAGATTCGCAAACAAATCACTTTTGTCAAGGATCGATAGATTTGCTCGGCCGTATTCGCGCCTCTGGGCAGCGACAACATCCGAACCTAAAATCTTGCAGCCTATCTGCATACCATAGCAAATTCCGAGAATTGGTATACCCAGGTCAAAGATTCTGTTGTAGCAACTGGGCGCATTTTTGTCATATACACTTACGGGCCCGCCAGATAATATCAAACCTTTAACAAGACCTAACTGCGATAGTTCTTCTGCTGTTATATCTGCCGGGCATATTCGAGAACATACATTGTGTTCACGAACACGCCTTGCTATTAACTGAATGTATTGACTGCCGAAATCCAGAATAGCTATTATCTCGCGACTCATAAAAAACCTCCGTGCTTTACGAGAGAACTTTTGTGGTTTATGTTTTCATTCATCTGTCTGGGGGTAACCATCAAATATACACATTTGATAAGGTTCCATAGCAAACTTGCTTACCGGAATATCTACCGGAATAGGATATTTGCCTGTCCAACAGGCAGTGCAATAATACTCAGCAGGATACCTTGCACAAGACAAAAGCCCTTCCAGCGATTGGTAACCGATACTGTCAACCTCAAGAAAATCTGCGATTTGCTCTGGAGTGCGATTATTTGCCAGCAGCTCTTCTCTGGTTGGGAAGTCCACACCGTAAAAACACGGGAATCTTATTGGCGGACAGCTGACTCGCATATGTATCTGTTTTGCACCTGCTTCTCGTAATGCTCTAATCTTGCCTCTTGTAGTTGTGCCGCGAACAACGGAATCGTCAACTACTACGACCCTCTTGCCGTTAACAACCTCTTTTACCATTGCCAGTTTGAGTTTAACCCCGAGGTCTCTTGATTTTTGGTCCGGTGCAATAAATGTTCTACCTACATAGTGGCTTCTCACCATTCCCATATCAAATGGTATTTTACTTTGCTCTGCGTAACCAATAGCCGCTGATGTCCCTGAGTCCGGCACAGGTATCACCACGTCTGCGTCAGCGGGGTAATCTACTGCTAATTGCTTTCCGAGTCTTTTTCTAAATTCGTGTACATTTTCACCAAAGATACAGGAGTTCTGTTTGGCGAAATATATGTGCTCAAAAATGCAGTGAGCCGGTACTACAGTTCCTTGCTGTACAAAGAATCTGCTGTGCAGTCCATTACTATCAATGCGAATGATTTCACCAGGTTCTACTTCTCGAAGAAAACGGGCATCTATGGCATCCAGAGCACAACTTTCACTGGCGATAACATAGCTGCCTTTTTCGGTTTGGCCTATGCATAATGGTCTGATTCCATAAGGGTCACGGGCTGCTTCAATGTGGTCGGCAAACAAAAACAAAAGACAATATGCCCCCTGCAGATGGTTCAATAGGTGTGCCATAGGGTCGGGTCTGCTGATATGGCTCGGCTTGGCAAGCAGGTGAATAATAATTTCGGTATCGCTTGTGGACTTGAAGATACTGCCGTGTGCCTCATATTCATCCCGCAATAATCCTGCATTTATGAGATTGCCGTTATGGGCCACTGCCACTTGTCCATGGGAATACTCAGCTAAGAGCGGCTGGCTGTTTATCAATCTACTCGAACCTGTGGTCGAATACCGGACATGGCCGATAGCTATGGGGTTGGCTAATTTCTCTAATACTCCCTTGCCACTTCGAAAAACCCTGCTTACTGTTCCCATACCGTTATAGCATTGGATATATTCTCCATTGCTGGAGGCAATTCCTGCAGATTCCTGTCCGCGGTGTTGAAGACTATGTAGGCCGAAATAGGTTTTTTGAATAGCTTCTGCGTCTCCAAAAATAGCAAAGAGACCACAACTTTCTTTTTTTTCTGAAAACATAAATTTCGATTAAACTAACAGAGCACTATTTTTGCTATTATTCAACAGTTACACTTTTCGCAAGGTTTCGAGGTTTATCCACATCGTGTCCACGCAGCACAGCAGCGTGATAGGCTAACAATTGCAGTGGCACAACGGTCAGTATCGGCTGCAGAAGTTCCGGCACATCCGGAACAGTAATCAAGTGGTCGGAATATTGTTTTATGTTCTGATCACCTTCGGTTGCAAGGATGATAGTTTTTCCACCACGTGCCCTGACTTCGGTAATATTGCCTATAATCTTGTCGTACTGCGGCCCAGACGTAGCAATAAAAACAGTGGGCATGCCATCAGCAATCAACGCAATAGGACCATGCTTCATCTCTGCGGCTGGAAGCCCTTCAGCGTGGATATAGCTTATTTCCTTTAATTTCAATGCACCTTCAAGGGCGACTGGGTAATTGAAACCCCTGCCTAGAAACAGCCAATTGTCCTTATCAATATTTGCTGAAGCGATAGCTTTAATATGGTCAGACTGTTTCAATATCTGGCTTATCTTGTCAGGTATTTGGGAAAGCTGCTCAATGTATTTGTTTATTTCGTTGTTACCGATGTGTTTTCTTCTGCCTAGTTCAATTGCCAGCATTGTCAGCACTGTTATCTGTGCTGTAAACGCCTTTGTACTGGCAACCCCGATCTCGGGGCCAACATGCAGGTATATACCCGCATCTGTAGCCCGAGCGATTGAAGAGCCTACAACGTTAACAATGCCCAGTACTTTTGCCCCTCGCTCCTTGGCCTGTTCTACCGCTGCAAGGGTGTCGGCAGTTTCACCGGATTGACTTATCGCGATAACAACAGTACCATCCTCAATAATTGGATTGCGATATCTAAATTCACTGGCGTACTCAGTTTCAGCTGGAATTCGTGCCAAGTACTCGAATAGAAATTCTCCAACCAGAGCAGCATGGAATGCAGTTCCGCAGGCGGTAAGGATAAAACGCCTGGTCCGGGTCAATTCTCGTGAGCATGAATCTATACCGCCAAATTTAATCCTATTATTTGCACGGTCTAATCGACCGCCCATACAAGTAGCCAAGACCTTCGGCTGCTCAAAAATTTCCTTGAGCATATGATGCGGGAAACCACTCAACTCGATTTGTTCCAGTGTAAATTCGATTTGTTTGAGGCTTTTGTTAACCATAACATTATCGATAGTTTTGGTATTAAAGCCCTTTGAACTGATGGTAACCATTTCGTCGTCGGCAGGGTATATTGCCTGCTTGGTGTGCTCCACAATCGCGGCTGCATCTGAGGCTAAGATATATTCGTTCTCTCCAATGCCTAAAATCAGGGGACTGCCTTTTTTTGCACCAATAAGCATATCAGGAAAATCCGAACAGACTATTGCCAAACCATAAGTTCCAGTCAATTCACGAAGGGCCTGCTGAACTGCTCGTTCAAATTTGTTCTGACCATCAGATTGATTTCCGTTTTCGTTACTGTCTGCCTTAGCATAAAAATAACCGATTAAATTCGCGATCACCTCAGTATCTGTTTGGCTTGCAAATTCTGCACCTTCATTTTGTAGCCAAGTCTTCAAGGTACTGTAGTTTTCGATAATTCCATTATGAACCACTGCAATTCTGCCGGTATAGTCCAGATGTGGATGTGCATTAGTGGTATTCGGCTCCCCGTGAGTGGCCCAGCGTGTATGGGCTATGCCCAGCGTCTCAGAGTCATCTTTTTCATCCAGGATTTTTTCCAAAGCGGTTATTCTGCCACTGGTTTTTTTGATCTTTATTCCTTTTCTGCTCAATATTGCCATACCAGCCGAGTCATAACCCCGATACTCAAGCCTTCGCAAGCCCTCGAGGAGAATTGGCTGAGCCGTCTTTTTACCAAAATAAGCCACTATCCCACACATCTATATTTCCCTCTTTCCGATCTGTTCATTATAGATTTACCGAAACACCACGATCGGCAAGGTATTCTTTCATTTGCTTTATAGTGTAATTTCCAAAGTGCGTGACGGAGGCCATAAGGACGGCATCTACGCCACCATCAACTATAGCATCATAGAGATGCTCCAGGTTGCCCGCTCCACCGGATGCGATTACAGGGATATTGACCGCATCGGTAACAGAGCGGTTTAGTTCGTTATCATAGCCCGCTTTGGTACCGTCCGCATCCATTGAGGTTAGTAATATCTCGCCGGCACCCAATTTTTCGACTTTTACTGTCCATTCAACTACATCAATATCAGTTGGTTCAGTTCCCGCTTTTACGCAAACTTTCCATTTATTCCGGTTTTTTTCTGTTCTTCTTGCATCTATAGCTACCACTATACACTGGCTACCAAATCGCTTTGCAGCTTCAGCAATTAAGTCTGGATTTTCCACCGCAGCGGTATTAATCGAGACCTTTTCAGCTCCGCTTCGTAAGAGACGGTCAATCTGTTCAACAGTTCTTATCCCGCCACCGACAGTGAAGGGAATAAAAACGTTTTCAGCAACCCTTTCAACAAGTTCAACTATTGTCTTGCGTGAGCAAATAGTAGCAGTAATATCCAGGAAAACCAACTCATCAGCACCGCTGTCGCTGTATCCTGTACCGAGTTCAACAGGGTCGCCGGCATCTTGAAGATTCAAAAAATGGACGCCTTTGACTACCCTGTTATCTTTTACATCAAGACAGGGAATGATTCTTTTTGTCAGCATTTACCGGTACACCTTTCACAAATCTGTGCAAAGTTCCTCAGAATTTCTAAGCCCGCCAGGCCACTTTTCTCAGGATGAAACTGGGTTCCATATATGTTTGCTTTTTGAACTGATGCAGGTAAGTCAAAACCATAGTCAGTATAAGCAATCCTGGCATCATTGTCGGCAATATCAGCATAATAAGAATGAGCAAAGTAAAAATTCTTTTGCTTTCCCAAACCGGCCAGTAAATCCATATCTTCAGGAATTCTGACCGAATTCCATCCCATATGCGGAACTCTTCTGCCTGCCGGAATTGGGACTACACAGCCTCGAATCAATCCAAGGCCTTTATGTTCGCCGTGTTCGGTGCTTGTCTCGAAAAGCATCTGGTAGCCTACACATATACCTAACAGTGGCTTGCCACATGGTATAACCTCTTTGAGTTGCTCAGCCAAAGGGCCCAATGCATTAACCGCATAGCCGAATGCTGCAACGCCGGGAAGCACAAGACCGCTGGCAGTTTTGATATCCTCAGATTTACAGCTTAACTTTACCTCACAGCCAATACAGCGAAAGGCATTACAGACACTTCTGACATTTCCCACATCGTAATCAATAACAACTATCATAATTCACCAATAAGTCATTTACCCATTAATTCAATAAAACTCTTAAAGAGGTAGCTTGAATCATGAGGTCCTGGTGAAGCTTCGGGGTGGTATTGAACGGAAAAAGCACCAAGTTTTTTACATCGAATACCTTCAACGGTATTGTCGTTTAGATTCAAATGTGTCAATTCTATGTCCTTGTTCTTGAGTGAGTCTATGTCAACACAAAAACCATGGTTTTGGCTGGTAATTTCAATGGTTCCGGTTTGTAGATTCTTGACGGGGTGGTTTGCACCTCTGTGGCCGAATTTCAGTTTATAAGTCTTACCTCCAAGGGCCAGTGCAAGAATCTGATGGCCAAGACATATTCCGAAGATAGGCACTTTACCAAGAAGCTTTTTTACTGTTTCAATAGCATAGGTTACAGGAGCAGGGTCGCCAGGGCCATTACTTAGAAAAATACCATCTGGTTTTTGATCAAGCACTTCCTTGGCGGAACTTGTAGCGGGAATGGCTTTCACCTCACAGCCATGTGAGCAAAGCAATCTGAGTATATTGTGCTTTATACCAAAATCGAAAGCTACGACTTTATATTTCTTTTCCGGGGACTGCTTTTTGCCGTTTAATACATCAATTACTGCCTTATTCCAAGAGTATGGTTTTTTGACGGTAACGTCCTCAACTATATCTCTTCCTACAAGACCAGGGTAACTTTCCAGCTTCGTTTTGAGATTGCTGATTTCAAGATCAGTTGAGGAAATAATGCCTCTCATAGCACCTTCGGCTCGAATATGCTTTACAAGCTTTCTTGTATCGATGCCTTCAAGTCCAATTACATCGTTAGCTTCTAAGTAATCGCTCAGAGAATCCTTATTTCGCCAATTACTTGGGTAAGAGCAGTTTTCTTTTACGATAAAACCACTTGCGAAGATTTTGCGGGATTCCCAGTCAGACTGATTAGTGCCATAGTTGCCAATCAGGGGGTATGTCATTGTTATTATCTGTTCGTTGTAAGATGGATCGGTCAATATTTCCTGATAACCAGTCATGCTGGTATTAAATACAACTTCCCCACACTTCTGGCCCTTAGCGCCAAAAGAAGTACCCTCAAAAATCATCCCGTCTTCAAGTAATAAAATAGCTTTCAATTTCGCTCCTGACTGTAGTAATGTTGAATTGACTTTACACTTAGTTTTTTTTCTTTCATAGCGGAAATGGCTTTTACCACTGCCGCAGCACCTCTTATCGTTGTTACATATGGAATTTGTTTATCAAGGGCGGTTCTTCTTATTGAGAAAGAATCTTTGATAGATTGAGCACCTATCGTTGTGTTTATGATAAGACTGATTTTGCCATTTATTATCCAGTCAACTATATTTGGCCTGCCCTCGCTCATTTTCAGTACAAACTCAGATGGTATATTGTTATTGATAAACTCAATGCACGTACCTTTAGTTGCGACAATTCTAAAGCCCATTTGCTGTAAAGCACTTGCAAGTCCAACAGCTTTTTTCTTATCGGTATCTTTGATGCTAAAAAGTATATTGCCGTCCGTAGGCAAGCTGTTGCCGGCTGCTATCTGTGATTTCGCGAAAGCAATGCCAAAATCATCAGATAAACCCATAACTTCACCGGTAGAGAGCATTTCCGGCCCAAGCAATGTATCTATGCCGGGAAACTTTAAGAATGGGAATACCGCCTCTTTAACAGAGAAATGCTTGGGCTGTATTTCCTTGGTAAAGTTCAACTCATCCAAAGTCATTCCCGTCATTACTTTTGTTGCAAGCTTTGCTAAAGGTATGCCGATTGATTTACTAACAAACGGAATAGTCCGGGATGCACGCGGGTTGACTTCAAGTATATAAATTTCATTATCTTTAACAGCAAACTGAATATTCATCAGGCCTTTAACTTTTAATTCAAGTGCTAAAAGTTTTGTCTGCCTCTTAATCTCAGCCAGGAGCTTTGGTGGTATCGAAACTGGTGGTAAAGAGCAGGCACTATCACCGGAATGGACGCCTGCTTCTTCAATATGTTCCATTATACCGCCGATTACCACCCGCTTTCCATCGCTGATAGCATCAACGTCTAGTTCTGTCGCATCATCAAGAAATTTATCTATCAAAATTGGGTGTTCATTTGAAGCCTCAATCGCATTTTCGGCACTGGTTCTAAGTGATTTTTCATCGTGAACAATCACCATTGCTCTGCCGCCCAATACAAAAGAAGGCCTGATGAGTAAGGGGAATCCAAGTTTTTTCGCGATTTTTAAGGTTTCTTCGTATGTTGTGGCAGTTCCGCTGTAAGGCTGACGCAGTTTTAGTTTTTCGACCAGTTTGTTGAAACGCTTACGGTTCTCAGCTTTTGCAATGCTGTCAGGCGAGGTGCCGATTATTTTCACACCAGCCTTTTCCAAAGGTACAGCTAATTTTAACGGCGTCTGGCCGCCGAATTGAACAATAACACCATCAGGCTTTTCCTTTTCAATAATGCTCATCACATCTTCAAATGTCAACGGCTCAAAATAAAGTCTGTCGGAGGTATCATAGTCGGTGCTAACGGTTTCAGGGTTGCAGTTTACCATTATTGATTCGATGCCTATTTCTTTCAGTGCGAAGGCTGCGTGGACACAGCAATAATCGAATTCGATTCCCTGGCCTATACGATTGGGGCCACCGCCGAGAATAATAACTTTCTTGCTATTGGTTGGGTTTGCTTCACATTCGCTTTCAAAAGTTGAATAAAGATAGGGAGTGTGGGCTTCGAATTCGGCTCCACAGGTATCAACAGTTTTATAAACAGCATCTATCGACATCTTTTGACGATGTTTTCTAAAATTTTCTTCTGGAATATTAAACAAAGTTGCCAGATATTTGTCACTGAAGCCATATTCTTTGGCCTTACGTATCAAACCTGGCCCAAATTTATCAAAAGTAGTCGACTTGATCTTTTTCTCTAAGCTGACAATATCGTTAATGTTATTGAGAAACCAGGGGTCAATTTGTGTTAGTTGGGAAATTTCATTGGTTGAGAGTTTTCTTCTAAAAGCTTCGGCAACATACCAGATTTTGTCCCAGCAGTTGGTTTGCAGTTTCTTTTTTAACTGAGTCAAAGTAAGACCGTTATTGGTATGCTTTTTGTCGAGCGAGTAACGGTCTATTTCCAGAGAACGTATGGCTTTCTGTAACGCTTCTTTGAATGTCCTACCGATAGCCATAGCTTCACCGACAGATTTCATCTGTACTGTAAGTTCAGGATTGGTTTTGGAGAACTTTTCGAATGTAAAACGCGGCCACTTAACAACACAGTAATCAATGGTAGGTTCGAAACAGGCAGGTGTTTTCCTTGTTATATCGTTAGGGATTTCATCTAAGGTGTAACCAACTGCCAACAATGAAGCTATTTTGGCAATGGGAAACCCTGTGGCTTTGGAAGCAAGGGCAGAGCTTCGCGAAACACGAGGATTCATCTCAATTACATAGAGCCTGCCATTTTCAGGATTAACTGCAAATTGTATGTTTGAACCACCCGTCTCCACGCCGATAGCCCGTATTATTTTCAGGGAGGCATCACGCATAAACTGGTATTCTTTATCAGTCAGAGTCTGGGCGGGAGCAACTGTGATGCTGTCGCCGGTATGGATACCCATAGGGTCAAGGTTTTCAATCGAGCAGATAATAACGACATTGTCTTTGTTGTCTCTCATTACCTCGAGTTCGTATTCTTTCCAGCCGATGACGGATTCTTCCACAAGAACCTGACTCTTGGGGCTCAAGCTTAATCCCCAATGGATATATTTGTCGTATTCTTCGATATTGTAGGCTACATTTCCTCCCATGCCGCCCAATGTGTATGATGGCCTTATGATAGCTGGAAAACCAACATATTTGATTATTTCTTGTGCCTCTTTCCAACTGTGAGCATATCCGCTTTTGGGAACCTCCAGGCCAATATCCTCGACAATCTTTTTGAACTTATCTCGCTCTTCAGCCCTTTTAATCGATTTTAGATTGGCCCCAAGCAGCTTAACATTATGTTTTTTCAGGATTCCCATTTCTGCTAAAGCCACCGCAGCATTCAAACCCGTCTGTCCACCCAATGTTGGCAGGAGACTGTCCGGCTTTTCGACGCAAATTATTTTTTCGATTATTTCCGGAGTAATTGGTTCAATGTAAGTTCTATAGGCCATCTCAGGATCGGTCATTATCGTTGCAGGATTACTGTTGACTAGTATAACTTTGAATCCCTCCTGCTTTAGAACCTTGCACGCCTGTGCGCCAGAATAGTCAAATTCACAGCCTTGGCCTATTACTATGGGGCCTGAGCCTATAATTAATATCTTCTTGATATCTTTACGTTTCGGCATCGTTTTCTTTCTCGATTCCTTTAAATCATTGACCTCAGTGTTCTCTTATTTAGCATTAAATCCCTCAGAAATATAAAGGTTTGTTATTGGCATTCGCCTGTCTTTACCAAATGCCTTTGGAGTAATCTTGATCCCAGGCGGCGATTGCCTTCTTTTGTATTCATTCCGGTCTATCATACCGATAACCCGATCAACTGTTTCCTTCGGCAAACCATCTTTGACCAGCTCATATGCTGATTTATCCTGCTCTACATAGCCGGCAAGAATGCTGTCCAAGACATCATATGAAGGAAGAGAATCTATATCCTTTTGATTTTCTCTCAGTTCAGCACTCGGCGGTCGGTTTAGCACAGTAACAGGAATAACCCGGCGGTGATGAATCCTGTTTACGTATTCAGCTAACTTGTATACCGTTGTTTTGGGGACATCCTTGAGCACCGCAAAACCACCGGCTGTGTCGCCATAAAGAGTGGCATATCCAACAGCAGTTTCGCTTTTGTTGCTTGTGGTCAAGACAAGATAGCCATAAGCGTTGCTTAAAGACATAAGTATGCATCCGCGAATCCTTGCCTGGAGATTTTCATAAGCTATTTCTTCAGTAGCCCAATTATTAAATTTACCAAGCAAACTATTGAACTTATCAAGTACCGTTTCTATAGGAACACTATAGAACTCAATATCAAGATTCTCAGCCAGAATTTGGGCGTCTTTAATTGTCTCAGGACTATTGAACTTCGATGGCATGGTTATCCCGACGACTTTTTTAGCACCTAAGGCATCTACAGCAATCGCAGCAGTAAGCGATGAATCTATCCCACCACTTAATCCTATTATGGCTTTGGAAAACCCGTTTTTACACACGTAGTCCCTGGTCCCGACAACAAGTGCCTGATAGATTTCAGTAATAGACTCAGTCGGCAAAGAGTGAGCAGAATCATTATAAGCGGCAGTGGGGACAAACTTATTTCCCTTGCCTTGGCCTATAAACAAATCTGCCAGGAGTATGTCCTCTGCAAATGCCTTGGCCTGGCAGATAACCTGGCCCGATGAGTCTACAAACATGCTTCGGCCATCAAAAACCAGTTCATCCTGGCCACCGACCAAATTACAATAGGCGACGGCACAATTGAAATGTTTCGCACATTGACAGAGGATTCCCTGTCTTTGCTGGATTTTACCTGTGTGAAAAGGAGATGCAGAAATATTTATGATTATGTCTATTCTTGGTATCTGGCCATAAAAACTATCCAGCCACTTAAGACGCCAAATATCCTCGCAAATTGTAAAAGCCACTGCTACGTTATTGATTACAATTCTTACCGCTTCGGTTCCAGGCTGAAAATAACGTCTTTCGTCAAAAACACCATAGTTAGGCAAAATACTCTTACGATAAATTTTTGTAATCCTGCCGTTTTGCAACATAGCAAGTGAGTTAAAAAAGCCCTTTTCGCTTACCTCCGCGAAACCAACGACAATGATAATTTCAGGACAGCTTTTCGCCAGTCGTTCTACTGCCGAGCGGTTATCATCTAAAAAATGTTTTTTAAGCAATAAATCTTCCGGAGGATAACCGCATATGGCCATTTCTGGGAAAACCACGATATCGGCACCTAAATCATATGCTTTGGTACTCAGCTTACGCATTTTCTCGGTATTTCCTTTGATGTCACCAACTGAGGCATTAAATTGTGCCAGAGCTATTCGCAAATCAGTTTCCTCTTAACCTTGTGTCTTTAACCAATCGTCAATACTCGCAGCAGCTTGTCGTCCACTGTCAATTGCCCTAACAACCAATGAGGCTCCGTTAATCGTGTCGCCTGCAGCAAATACCGATGGTTCACTTGTTTGGCAGTTTTCTACTGCAACATTGCCTGACTCATTGAGTTTTAAATCGAATTCTTTTACAAGCCCGTTATGTGAAACATGAAGAAACCCTGTTGCCAAAAGTACTATATCAGCATCAACAGTAAATTCTGTGCCTGGCAACTCCCTAAACTTCCAGGAACCATCTTTCTGAAACCACTCAACCCGGCAGCAATGCAGTTGAGTAACTCGTGTTTCTACACCTGAGAACTTCTTGGTGCATACAGACCATTGCCGATTACATCCTTCTTCATGTGAAGAGGAGGTTCTCATAATTCTCGGCCACATAGGCCAGGGCGTATCGGGCGGCTTGGCTTCGGGCGGTTTGGGCAGAATTTCCAGTTGGTGAATCTCTTTAGCCCCCTGTCTTCGGGCTGTCCCGACGCAGTCGCTTCCCGTATCACCGCCACCTATTACGACTACAACTTTGTTCTTTGCTGTGACAATTGCCGATTCATCTATTTCTTCGCCGGAGCAGAGTTTGTTCTGTGTCTTCAGATAATCCATAGCGAACAGGATGTTTTCGTAACCTCTGCCGACTATGTTGAGATCCCGAGACTGACTTGCACCCATTGTCAGGCAGATGCAATCAAACATTTTTTTCAGATACCTTGCGGAAATATCCTCGCCAACATTAACACCCGTTTGAAATTCAACACCTTCGGCTGTTAGCTGGTCCAATCTGCGGTCGATAATGTCTTTAGCAAGTTTAAAGTCCGGGATACCGTATCGCAGCAGTCCTCCAAGTTGCTTATCTTTTTCAAAAACAATCACACTGTGCCCAGCTCGTGCTAACTGCTGAGCAGCTGCCAAACCCGCCGGGCCGGAACCAATTACCGTGATCCTTTTTCCGGTTTTTTGTTTAGCAGGCATTGGTTTAATCCAGCCTTCTTTGAAGCCGCGTTCGACAATCTGAAACTCAATGTGTCTAATCAACACTGGTTCATCGTTAACAGAAAGCGTACACGCAGCTTCACAAGGGGCAGGGCATACTCGGCCTGTGATTTCAGGGAAATTGTTAGCCAAATGAAGCATCTGGCAGGCCTGCTCCCATTTGTCTTCATACACAAGTTCGTTTATGTCAGGTATGGAATTTTTAAGCGGACAGCCTACACCATGACAAAACGGTATTCCACAGTCCATACACCTTGCTGTCTGCTGATGAATCTGGTCAGGTGTAAGCGGCAAATCCAGTTCGGCGAAATCATGTATCCTTTGCTCGACCAGCCGATGACCGACTTCCTGACGTCTATATTTTAAAAACCCTTTTACTTCGCCCATTGAAACACCTCTTCAGTTGCCGGTATTGTTTCCGTATCTCGCTGCTGGGCGGTACGCATCTTTTCCAGTGCCTTGTGGTAATCTATCGGGACAACCTTTACAAATTTTCCTACCATATCAGGCCATGCGTCCAGTATGTATTGTGCACGGCTGCTGCCAGTCCACTTTAGATGCTGCCGGATCAAATCAGGCAGCAAATTTTTGTCTTCTTCTTTCCAAACACTTTCCAACTCCACCATGTCAAGGTTACACATCGTATCGAACAATTGTGCCTCATCGAGCACGTAAGCAAGGCCGCCACTCATACCTGCTGCAAAATTACAACCGGTTTTTCCGAGCACCACAACCAATCCACCTGTCATATACTCACAACAATGGTCCCCAACTCCCTCGACAACAGCGGTTACTCCGCTATTTCTAACACAGAATCTTTCACCAGCCATCCCATTTATAAAAACTTCGCCTGAGGTAGCACCATAAAGAACGGTATTACCTACAATGATATTTTCATGACTAATAAACGGTGAATCTTCTGGTGTTTTGACGATAATTCTTCCACCTGAAAGGCCTTTGCCGAGATAGTCATTACTTTCTCCGACTAGCTTTAGAGTTACACCTGGTGCCAAAAATGCACCGAAGCTTTGACCCGCGGATCCATGCATGACAACTTGTAGCATGTCATCAGTTAGACCTTTTGCGCCATATTTTTGAATAATTTTGTTACTTAGAATCGCTCCAATTGTCCGGTTTGTATTTCGTACCGGCATTTCTACAATAGTCTGCTTCTGCTGCTCAATTGCAGGTTTGCCCTTTTCTAATATCTGCCAATCAAGATGGTCACCAAGCTTGTCGGCTTGTGAATTGGTATATCTCTTCCCATTGCCATCGGAGATATCGCCCTGATGGAAGATGGCAGAAAAATCCAATCCTTTTGCCTTCCAGTGGTCAATCGCTTTGCGGGTTTGGAGTTTATCTACTCTGCCGACCATATCCTCAAATCTTCTAAATCCGAGCTGTGCCATAATCTGCCGTACTTCTTCTGCGACAAAATACATAAATCGTTCAACATATTCCGGCTTTCCTGCAAAACGTTTCCGCAGTTCCGGGTCCTGGGTACCAATTCCGAAAGGACATGCACCTTCGTGACATTTTCGTAATAATGTACATCCGAGTGTCACCAGAGCAGCGGTGCCGAAGCCAAATTGTTCGGCTCCTAACAAGGCAGCAACAACAACATCTCTGCCGGTTTTGAGTTGGCCATCGGTTTGAACCCGGATTCGGTCCCGCAGATTGTTCATTACCAGAACCTGCTGAGTCTCAGCCAGTCCCAGTTCCCACGGACAGCCGGTGTGCTTGATTGAGGAAAGCGGACTCGCACCGGTGCCGCCATCGTGGCCACTGATAAGCACTTCATCGGCATTGCCTTTGGCAACGCCGGCAGCGATTGTGCCGACTCCGACTTCGGCGACAAGTTTGACCGAAACTTTCACGCCCGGATTGCTGCACTTGAGGTCGTATATCAACTGTGCCAGGTCCTCAATCGAGTAGATATCATGGTGAGGTGGCGGTGAAATAAGAGTTACACCTGGCGTTGAGTATCTCATTTTTGCGATTTCTTCAGTTACTTTGTGTCCGGGCAATTGACCGCCTTCGCCTGGTTTTGCACCTTGAGCTATTTTTACCTGAAGCTCTTTTGCATGAGCCAGATAATTAATTGTTACACCAAATCTTCCGCTAGCGACCTGTTTAATAGCACAGTTTTTAGAATCACCATTGGATTCAGGTATGTAGCGGCAAGGATCTTCGCCGCCTTCGCCGGTATTGCTCATAGCTCCTATATGATTCATAGCAACAGCCAGGCATTCGTGTGCTTCTTTACTGATTGAACCGTGACTCATTGCACCGGTGCAAAACCTCTTGACTATTTCGCTGGCAGGTTCGACCTGTTCAATTGGTATTTCCTTGCCGTCAACAAACTCAAAGAGTCCACGCAAAGTGTACAGCTTTTGAGCCTGTTGATTTACCGCCTTTGCGTAATCCTCATAAGCCTGGCTGTCTGCATATTTGACCGCATGTTGCAACTGAGCTATTGTCGTCGGGTTCCAAAGATGCTGCTCGCCATTATGTCTGAAATGATATTCACCACCAAAATCTAATTCAAGCACCCCAGAGGGGCGCTGCTCGAAAGCGGTTTTATGACGAAAAACAGCTTCTTGTGCTATTTCTGCCAAGCCGATTCCACCAATCCGCGAACTTGTACCGGTAAAGTACTCATCCACCAGAGAGCGGTTTAGGCCGATAGCTTCAAACAACTGAGCACCAGTGTAACTGCGTAAGGTTGAAATTCCCATTTTGCTCATTGTTTTTAAAATACCTTTTTTGACTGCGGCAATATAGTTGTCCGCTATCTGGGCCGATTCCATGCTCGCAGGAAGCCGGGCTTCTTGCTGAAGATAGTCAAGCGTTTCGAATGCCAGATAAGAATTTACCGCATTAGCACCAAAACCGCACAAAAGACAAAAATGCATTACCTCACGCGGTTCGGCACTTTCAACAATCAATCCTACTTCACCGCGAAGACCACAATTAAGCAACCCATGATGAACTGCAGCTGTCGCGAGCAATGACGGAATCGGAGCCTTTGTCTGTGAAGCCTGGCGGTCACTGATTATTATCAGCGAGGCCCCTTCCTTGATAGCCTGCTGAGCATAATCAACCAGTTCGCTTAGTGCCTGTCTCAAACCGGTAGCAACATCAGGAACATTAATATCGAATACCGACGAAATGGTAACCACTTTAAGGTCTTCCCTTTTCGCTGTACGCAACCGTTCAATATCTTCATTGGTCAGGACTGGGTGCGGCAGTTTCAACTGTCGGCAATGCTCAGGTGTTTCTTCGAGTATATTCAGCTTTTTGCCCACAAAACTCATCAGACTCATTACTCGGCCTTCACGCAAAGGATCTATTGCAGGATTTGTTACCTGGGCAAAGAGCTGTTTGAAATAGTTGAACAACAGCTTTGGCCTGTCAGAAAGCACCGCTAAAGGTGTGTCGTTACCCATAGAGCCGACCGGCTCCTGGGCATTTAAGGCCATCGGCAGCAAAATCATTTTCAACTCTTCACGGGTATAGCCAGACAATCGCAGTCTCTGAGCTAATGTATTTAGGTCAGTGTGCAGGAGTTTGGGTACATCAAACAGGCCACGGAGTTCGATTTTATTTTGGTCCAGCCATCTTCGATAAGGCATTTGGCGGGCGATCTTGCTTTTTATCTCATTGTCGGAAATTATCCGCCCCTCAACTGTATCAACAAGAAACATATGACCGGGCTGGAGACGTCCTTTCTGGCGGATTTTTTCCGACGGAAATTGTACAACGCCTACTTCACTGG
>Ga0315539_1000571_pt1 | contig 27746 bp, 23 predicted proteins | sample SalMarSW160150MG_FD_203097 | JGI IMG/M metagenome (GOLD analysis project Ga0315539, IMG submission 203097) | Salt marsh sediment microbial communities from the Plum Island Ecosystem LTER, Massachusetts, United States - Salt Marsh Sediment SW1601-150 ...
GTCACCGTATTGATCATATACCCCATCCGGTCTGACTCAAGCCAGAGAATCAATTCCAGCGCATTCTTTGGAACGACTTCAAAATAGACGGTTTGATCATTGGAGGTGCCTCCGTTGAGCATTCCCCCGGCACTCTGGATCTTTCTGAAAAACTGGTCCTGACCGACATTTTCCGATGCCTGAAACATCATGTGCTCAAAAAGATGCGCAAAACCGGTTCTTCCAAGTACCTCCCGGTTAGATCCCACGTGATACAGAATGGCAAGAGATACAATTGGATCCGACTGGTCAACATGTAAAACAACATCCAGTCCATTACCCAACTGGTATTTTTTAAAATCAATGGTTAGTTCCTCAATGCCAGACTTTTTTTCCTGCTGGCATGAGAGAAGAATCATCGCAAGTAGAATAAAGAAACCTGCGGTAAAGGATTTCCTGATCATGGTAAACTGTTTTTGGTTATTGATTATCTATTGATTGTTTCTATTGAGGAAATAAAGGTAGTCAAAAAAAACATTGAACCGACCGCATTCCGTCCCAAAAAATTAAGATATCCTAATGATCCGGAAATGGCTGTGAAATTAAACGGGAACAGTCTGAACCAATGATTCGAATGGAGCATTACGGCAATTATCGTAACGTCTCAAACCCAAAAGAATCATCCTCAAAAACCAACCTGAAGTATTCATTTTCAAGATCAACATACCCCTGGTCAAAACAGAAGCAGTAGGTTTTCCCCTTTTTTGTTGTGTAGGAGTGTGTGTGAAAGGTAAAATTAAAGCCCCTGGCAATCAGTTCATCCCTGTGGACTTTTTCCGACCCTTCCATATTCAACTCACTCAGGATACGCCTGTTTCTTCGTAAAACATTCTGAACATTCCGGACGAACTTTTCATTACCCCGGTTCATCCGGTTGTGGTAATTGTTCCTGCAGAGATCAGAACAGAACTTTTTGTCAGACCTCCCTTTTATCGGTTCACCACAGTCAAGACAGGTACGCATCCGGTATGATTGTTTCCTTAAATATACAAATAATCGTTTATAAACGTTTACAAACGTTTACAAACGTATATAAACGACTACAAACGTTTAATCACCGACTAATTGCATATTGGTGTTGTTACTTTGATGATGATATGAAGGAGATCCGTGTCGGACGGACGCTATTCTTCACAAGTATTAATCAAAAAACTTAACATCATGAACAATTTAAGAAACAGGGTAAACCTGATCGGCAACCTCGGGACAGATCCGGAGGTAAAAAAACTGGAAAGTGGAAGAATGCTGGCAAAATTTCCGCTGGCAACTTCAGAAAATTACAAGAATTCGGAAGGGCAAAAAATCTCAGAAACCCAGTGGCACAATCTGGTTGCCTGGGGTCCTACTGCTACGTTTGTGGAAAAATACCTGAAAAAAGGCAATGAAATTGCTGTGGAAGGGAAACTTTCACACCGATCCTATGAGGACAAAGATGGAATCCGGAAGTACATTACAGAGATCATTGTAAATGAAGTGCTGATCCTGAGGACCGAGAACAAGGCTGAGCAAAAGGTGCCGGAATAGGTTATTGATTCACATTCTCTTTAACAGAAGGGCCTGTCTCAGATTTTTGAGACAGGCCCTTCTGTTTTGATACCATTCAAGATCTTCTCATTCCAATCTTTTTTCAATCTCCTTCATCAGGCGGTCAAAATTATCCCGTGTCTCCTCGTCAAAGTCTTTAAAGGTGAGTTTGTCGTCCTGTATGGTTTGCACAAAATTTGCAGCCAGAATGGAGCGTGACAGGTCATTCGTTTTGATGAAGTCAGCATTGGATTCGGGAATACCAATTCTCTGGTGCAGGATATATTTCTTAAAATCAATGGTGGAAAAAAGGTCTTCAATGCACTGTTCTTTCCCGATGGAAATGAGCTTTCGATCTGCCTTCTTATCGTCGTTTCCGAAGAGGTTGAGTTTCAGTTCACCAAACAGTTCATGTCCCTCCGGATCGCCCTCGGTCACCACGACAAAATCAAGTCCCCACCCCAATAACAGGTTTACCAGGTTTCCAACATTCGAAATATCAGTAGCCGGAAGAAGGTATACTTTTTTTAAAGGTCTTCTGAGTTTCATGAAAGCGGAAAGGTAATAGTAGGCAGTAATGTCTTCAAGGATAACATTATTCTTCTGCTGGATAAACTGTTGCTCCGATAGCCTCGATCCCATCATTGTATAGATCGGTGAAAGTGTATCGGTTGATGCCGATGTAAGGGATTTTGCGTCGAAAACCATGGTTTCGCTTCGTTCATAATCTTCCACAGCGCGTTGAACGGCCAGCAGACGGTATAATTTATTCAGGTCGATCAGGTGGGGTGAATGGGTAGTGTAGATGATCTGAATCTTGCTTTTAATATCTTCAAAGACTTTGAGGACATCTTCCTGTGCTCTTGCATGGAGGCTGAGTCCCGGCTCATCGATCAGAAGCAGTTTGCCCGTACTCTCCTTTTCCATTGCCGCTGCTTTCAGCTCAAGATAAAAGGATAGGAACCATCGTACACCGCGGCTTCTCTGCTTGGGATATAACCGTTCCTGTTGATCCCTGATCCAGAACTCAATGAATGGGTGGCCACTCTTCTCAGGGTGGGAATGATCGTAATGCTCCAATTCAAAATTGATCCTGATCTTGTTATGCTGACCAATTTTTTGTCTCCAGTAGTCTTGAAAATTGATGGTTATTTCGGTATTCAGCTTTTCAATCTTCTGTTTCAGTATCCGGTGGCTAACCTGTTTGAAAAAATCGGAATCAAGGCCGGAAATTTTAAGAAAATTATTGGCAGCCTTGTACCCTTCCACTTTTCTATTTTGTGAAAGGATATCATCCAGGTCAATGCGGTTTGGCAAAAGGCTGCTAAAATCTTCAAACAGTACGAATTCAGGAATGTATTTGATCAATTCATTCCCAGCCTCAACCCGGGTGTAATAGGGATTGATGTAGGGTTTTTCCTGTTTGATTTCTCTTTCTGCCATTGACAGATCTTTCCCCTGCAGAATTTTCAGTGCCAAGTATTTCCGGGTGATCGCCTCTTCACGGCACCGTTCATATTCCCGGACAGCCTTTACATGTTGTTCATTTGAAAAATCGAGTTGAAGCCTGCCTGCCCTTTTCTCTTTATCGCTCATTGCAAATTCAAACATCCTTTGATTTTCAGCCAATTCTTGAAATGCACGGTTCAGATCTTCTTTTGCTTTCCTGTAGTTCTCCTGTGCCTCATTGCTTGCCTGAGCATATTTTGCCTCTTCTTCGAGCTCCCGGACTTTCTGATGTTGTTCATCTGCTGCTTTCTTCTTGTCCTGAAACTTGGTCCTCAGCTTTTCGAGGGCATTTTGTTCAAGGTCAATGTTTTTCTGAATTTTCGGATGGGAATATTGTGGCGAACTCTTCAACATTTTCTGAAGATCACTGATCTTCGCTCTGCTATCCTCCACCGCTTCACTGATCTCCTCCTTTTCCCGGTTAGTGGTTTTCAGACCAGTAAGGGCCTTCTCTTTCTGTTCCAGTATTCTGTCAATTTTAGCCTGGATCTTTTCATCTTTCTCATGAAACTTCTGGTTGTGTAGTTCATACAGTTCTATAATTTCCTCACCACCCAGTTCAATACGACTCGAGAAATCTTCATTCCATAACCTTTCCAGGGTAATGGTATTCTGATCCTTAACGCATTTTGACACACCAGAGGGTAACTCTTTCTCGTTAAGAATTTTGTTAAATTCCCTATCGGTAATGTCGAATTTGCAGGAAACAACAGGCATGCTCAGGTCACTTCTTAAAATGTCTTCTGATATGCTGCCTTCGTAGAAACTATTTAGTGCTTCCAGGATGGATGTTTTTCCAGATTCGTTCTGACCGATCAGTCCGGTGATGTTATCCGGGGAGAGCTGTGACCAACCCGTATCGACGATTGACCGGAAATTTTGAATTCGAAACGCGAGTAATTTCATGCCGGATGGTTATAACTGTTGATCGAATACACGAAAGTACAAAAATTGATAATACCGGATTAAAATCGTACACCCATAATTAAAATGTCATCCACCTGCTCCAGGTCCCCTTTCCACTCTTCCAGTGCAGAAACAAGTATCTCTCTCTGATCCGGTAAGGGCTTGTGGTGAATCTCCAGCAACAACTCCTTGAATTGTTTGTATTTGAATTTCTTTCCCCGGGCCCCCCCAAACTGATCGGCAAATCCATCTGAGAAAAGGTATACAATATCACCCGGAAGAATTTTCAGCATTTGATTGGAAAAGGATAATTCTTCCGTACCGCTGATACCGATGGGCATTTTATCGGGTCTGATCTCTTCCAGTTCATTTCTACGAATCAGGTAAAGGGGGTTATTTGCACCGGAATATTGTAATTCTCCTGAATCGGGTGCATAGATGCATAGTGCGATATCCATTCCATCTTTCGATTTCGCTGCCTCACCGGTCTGGTGTAATGCTTTCATGATCTTCTCGCGCAATTGATTCAACACGCGGTTGGCTTTGAGGGCACATTTTTCCTGCAGTATTTCATTCAGAAAGGATATTCCAAGAATGCTCATCAGTGCACCGGGAACTCCATGACCGGTACAATCCGCAGCAGCGAAAAGAATCTTGTTGTTCTGTTCAGCCAGCCAGTAAAAATCGCCTGAAATGATATCTTTGGGCAGGTAAAGAATGAAATTATCGGGCAAATAACGGTTCAATGCACTTTCCGTAGGGAGCAGTGCCGACTGGATGAGGCTGGCATACTGAAGGCTGTAAATGATCTCCTTCTTCTGACGGGCAATTTCATCCCGCTGCCGCTCAAGCTCTATGAGGAGATTATCATCCGGCATAACTTCATTGGCTTGCTTCGGGTTTTACCCAAAGACCCAAAGATATAAAATTCAAAAGGAACAGGTAACTTATCTGCTCTTCTACTGTGCGGTTTATCAGAATTTTTGCAGTAAAAAACAGACCAGAGGAAGGGTAAATAGACTCAATATGGTGGAAAGAAGAACATTCTCCGTGGCCTGTTTTTCATCCGCTCCGAATTGCTTTGCCATCACCACGATAATTGCCATACATGGCATGGCTACCTGCAACACAACGACAGAGAGGACTGTTTTATCCAGGGAAAAACCGATTACTCTTTCGGCTCCGTTCAGGATCAGGATCAACAAAAAGGGAGTGATAATCAACTTGTTCAGGCTGATCACAATGACATACCCTTTGCGCAATATGCCCCTGAAGTTTGTCTGTGCAAGAATGGCACCGATATAGATCATGGAGAGATAAAGCGTTGTGTTCCCCAGTCCCTCCAATGGTTTGAGCAGGATCGCCGGAAACCGGATTGAAAACCCCATCATGATCAGCCCCAATACCAGTGCAATGGTATTGGGATTCAGAAGGTGTCTCAAATGAGCGGACCAATTCACTTTCTCTTTGCGCACCAACAGGTAAATCCCCAGCGTCCACTGGAGGGAATTGGATGAGAGATGGAACAGAGTGGCATATAATAATCCTTCACCTCCGGGGAAAAGGGTGTTAATTAACGGATATCCGAGAAAAACAATGTTTCCAAACATCGAATGCAACAGGTATATGGTCCGCTTCGAAGGATCCAACCGCTGTATCCGTGATGAAATGATGCCCACTGCCAACATGAGGCAAAGTCCGGCATAAGAAAAAAGGATAACCAGTCCACTGTTTCTGATGATCTCCGGTGTGAGATCCAGTTCCGAGAGGTTGGTCAGGATCAGTAATGGCAGGGTGATGTTGAAAACCAACCGGGCAATCCCATCTTTGAGATCCCCGGAAATTAATCCCCACTTAATTGCCGCTATTCCGATAACAACAAGAATAGCAAGAATTAAAACCTGGTTGATGATTATTTCAGTATACATAAAAAGCAAAAATATACTTTTCATTCAAATGAACCTTTTGTTCCGGACGAAGATTTGTTATAATTTCGCATCCTGATGAGAAGCTTCATTCAAAAACATATCTATGGTATCCTGGGAACGATCATCGTTCACCTTCTGCTTGCAATTCTGTTCATGCTCATCAAACTATCAACAACCTATCAGGAGAGGCAGGAAGCGATCATCATTGATTTTGAATCCACTCCTGAAGAACCCGAGATCATAGAGGTGGAGGTGCCGGACCGGATTGCTGAGATGTACAATAACGAAGAATTTTGGACGAACATTGCGCGCAACCTGAGCAGCCAAACAGAAGAAGAATTTGATATTGAGGATTACATTGATAAGATCAAGCAGGAGCTGATGGAGAGTGGGGAGATCTCGGAGCAGAATTACCTGGATGAACTGCGCCAACGGCTGGAAGAGGGTACACATGCCGGAGAAACTGAATTTCGTGACCTGGAGGATAGCAAGGAGGAAATAACGGCAAATGAAATGGCAGCGGCGTATTCCGGACCCACACGGATTTATTATGTTTTGGAGGGCCGGACTCACCGCTATTTGCCGCTACCCATCTATAAATGTGAGGGAAGTGGAAAGGTTGTTCTGGATATTGTGGTCGACCAAAGGGGATTTGTGCTTTCCGCAGAAGTGATTCAGGAAGAATCGTCAACAGACGATTACTGCCTGCATGATATGGCAAAGGATGCAGCTCTCAGGACCAGGTTTAATCTTGATTTATCGGCTCCTGCCCGTCAAGAGGGGCTCATTACCTACCACTTTGTTGCTCAGTAACATCCATGGTCCCCACAACCGAAGGGAAATCCAGGGCTAAAGCAAAGTTCGGTTCGAATAATCAAAAGGCTTCACCAGGTCAGGAACATTTTTGTCAGCTCCCCGTCTTGTAATCAACCGCGATATGGTATGAGCCTCCATCTCCTCTTCACTGAAGGGTTTCAATAATTTGAGGGATTCAGATAACGGGATGGTAGTATCCAACCACCTCTTCTCATCCTCGCTTGCCAGGATAACAGGCATTCGCTTCTTAATATTGTGAATCTTTTCCATGAGGAGATTGGCATGGGTAGTAATGATGCTGAATGTTTTCAGGATCTCCCCCGTTCGATGGTTTGTCCATATATCGAAGAGTCCGGCGAAGGTGAAGATTTTTTCGTCCGACAGGTATATATAGTATGGAAATTTCTCTTTGCCAACGGTTTGCCATTCATAAAAACCCTTGCTAATGACAAGGCACCGGTTTGATCTGACCGCATTCCGGAAGGATGGTTTCTCGGTGATTGTTTCCGACCTGGCATTGAATGTTTTATAGCGGATGTCATTCGCATACTCTTCATCCCGGGTCCAGGATGGTATCAGTCCCCACTGGTACAACTCAATTCCATCCGGTGTTTCTGAACTAATTACAGGGATCTTCGGTAATTCAAATGCATGATAATAATAGCTGGGCCTGTAATAGTCAGGATCGAGCAGCGGAATGTTGAACCGTCGCTCCATCTCCTCCCTGATGATGTTCACGTTTATTGTAAAGCACATGGTCACACAATGATTGAACGGTTTGTAAAAAACCTTAATCCGGTATTTGGAGCGCTTTCAGGTTTAGAGGTTGAATCGGATTCGGAAGGTCCAGGTCAAACAGATCCTGCTCGGGCCACTGCTTCATGCTGCCCAATACTTTTCTCATGGTTCGGTCAATCTCGCCAGGAAACTTTGATGATTTCCAGGTACTTGAATTCAACAGAACAACCCAGGTAAATCCATCATCCTGGTGTTTGATCATGGCAGAAGTGCCTGCAAAAGATCCGGTTCTCCACCAGGTACCACTGTCAAGTGTAGTCTTCCAGCCGACAGGTGCATAACCATAACCCGAATCGGTCATGAATTTTACCTTTTCCGGTGTAATGATATCTGTTCTGCTTGAATCTCCATCGATTGCCAGCGTAAGCTTTAGCAGATCCGGTGCTGCAGCAATCCAGCTCCCAGCTGCACCCAGGGCTTCAATATCGTTCCCTCCATAGCACCGCATGACCATTTCATCCGGATCATAAATTGACTTGACACGTTCTGATCCGGCGGGTTCATAGTACCTGACTTCCAACGATGCTTTCTGCCATGGCATGTTCCCACCCAACTGCATATCGCATATCCCAAGCGGATTCAGAATGCTGTTTATTACATATTCCTCATACGGTTTTTGTGTAATTTCTTCAATGACCAGTCCCAGAATACTGTATCCCAGATTCGAATAGCTTACGTAACTCCCCGGGGGGAAGTGTAGTTTTTTGCTAAGGGCAAACTGCACAATGGTTTTTGTATCAGGCGGTGAAGGAATATTCATATAGGTTGCAATGGCATGGGGGATGAACATATGATCGCCCCATCTTCTGGTCCATCCTCCGGAATGAGTCAGAAGATGTCGCACAGTAATATCGAAGGCACGTTTATCCCGCGGGTTCAGATAGATGGAATCATGCAGTATAGCACCTTCTCCGAAGACTTTTTGATCCAGGGTTATCCTGCCTTCCTCTACCAGGTTCATGATGGCAACGGCTGTAATCAGCTTGGAGGCACTGGCAATGCGAAACAGGTGAAAGGGCTGCACATCGATCCCTTCTTCCCTATCGGCTTTTCCGTACCCCCGGGCAAAAACAAGCTTTCCATCTTTTGCAATCGCCACGGAGGCACCCGCAATATCCCACCGTTTTATAAATGAATTGAAAATATGATCTACCGGAACGAATGTTTCTGATGTACAAAGATCATTGCGAAGGCGCATATGAAGATGATCCGGATCGGTAGGTTCCCTATCCTTAGATGCAGAATGGGGATCGGTAAAACCAAAGGAGGTGACCAGCAGCAGCAAAAGAGTCAGAGATATCCGCCAGTAAAATTTTAATGTCGTCACAAAATACAAGTTAACAGTTTGTATAACAGCTTATTAAAAGAATAATTCGCAAATTTAGTGTTATTTTGCTTCCGGTAAACAAAAATCACGGAAAATAATAAACATCCCGGGGAAGTTTTAAACAAAGAGTTGATCAGATCTGAACGATGATCTAAACCGGATTGGAACATTCAGTTACTCAAATATCAAGGGGCATTCAGGCTAATGCTTGCACAGTTTTCTCTATCTCGATTGAAGATACTTTTTCTACAATTTTTGCCATTTCTCTAATCTTATTGGCAAACTTCTCCCCCTCAGCAGCACTTATCCAGGCTAACTGTAATCTTTCTTTCTCGATATTCATTTTTTCCATTTTTTTCCACAGTCTTTCCACCCGTTTTTTTGTCTGATAGTTTGCATCAATATAGTGACAATCATTTAAATGACACCCTGCAACCAGAACCGCTGCTATACCTCTCCGGAAAGCATGCAGTACAAATTCTTCTGAGATTCTCCCGCTGCACATGCTCCTGATTATTCTGACCAATGGAGGGTATTGCATCCGGCTAACACCTGCAAAATCGGCTCCTGCATAAGAACACCAATTGCAGCAAAATGCTACGATTTTTTTATCTGCATCTTTTTCCGTTACCGCATCAATCTGTGCAATCATCTGCTCATCGGTGAAATGATTCATGGTAATTGCATTTTCAGGACATTCAGCGCCACATGTTCCACAACCGGCACAAGCGGCTTCAATGGTATGGGCAGGTATTTTATTTTTTATATCAATCTCAATGGCATTGTAGGGACACACTTTGGCACATCTACCACATATCGTGCAAATGTCCTCATCAACAACAGACGTAATTGCCTCTACTTTGATCTTTCCTGCTTTCATCAGAATGCCTGCCCTTGATGCTGCGGCACTGGCCTGCGTAACGCTATCTTTAATATCTTTGGGACCTTCTGCACAGCCGGCAAAAAAGATACCCTGGGTGGGAGCATCAACCGGTTTCAGCTTGGGATGGGATTCCATAAAGAATCCATCCATGGTCTTCGAGAGGGTAAATAGACGCTGGATAACATCACTATCCCTAGTTGGGATAATCCCTACGGAAAGAATAACCAGATCCACTTCATGTCTGCTGACCCTTCCTGTATTTGTATTTTCAGAAACGATAATCAGGTTTTTTGTTTTTGGATCTTCTTCTATTTCGGCCGGCAACCCCCTGATATACAACACTTCGGATTTCTTCGACCGTTTATACAGGTCTTCAAATCCTTTTCCATAGGCCCTGATATCCATGTAGAAAACTTTTATTTTTGTTTCAGGCCAATGTTCTTTGATCAACAGAGTATCTTTAATGGTATTCATACAACACACGTTGCTGCAATAGGGTGAACCGTTTCTTTCACTCCGTGAACCCACACATTGAATAAAAGCAACGGTACCCGGAATTTTCCTGTCGCTGGGTCTTATAAGGTGTCCGCCACTTGGTCCACCGGCATTTATCAGGCGTTCAAATTCCATGCTGGTAATTACATTTTCAAATCTGCGGTATCCGTATTCCGGTATTCCTGTTGGATCGTATACATCAACACCTGTTGCTACAATGATAGTTCCGATATCCAGATCAATGATCTCATCTGCCATATCGAAATCAATAGCTCCCTTGTCGCATTTTTCCACACATTTACCACAGGCAACCGGTACATCTCCCAGGCAATCTTCCATATTGATGATGTAGGCGGATGGTACCGCCTGAGCGAAGGGAGTGTATATGGCTTTTCGGGTAGCAAGGCCAATGTCGAATTCATTTGGTTTGGAAACAGGACAAACTGCCGTACATTCTCCGCAGGCTGTACATTCCTTTTCATTAACATACCGGGCTTTTTTTAACACTTTCACCTTAAAATTACCCACGTATCCACTCACCTCCTGTACCTCACTGTTTGTCAGCAGGGTAATATTCGGGTGCCTTCCAGCTTCACTCATTTTCGGAGCAAGAATACATATCGAGCAATCCATGGTTGGGAAGGTTTTATCAATCTGTGCCATAATACCGCCGATACTGGGTTTTTTCTCGACCAGGTAAACTTCATAATCCTGATCTGCAAGATCCAGAGCGGACTGAATACCAGCAACACCTCCACCAACCACCAATGCACGAGGTGTAATCGGGACTTCATGTTCGATCTGTGGCTTAAGCAACCGTGCCCGGGCTACAGCCATTTTCACCAGGTCTTTCGCTTTTTCAGTTCCATTCTTCTTATCGTACAGATGTACCCAGCTACATTGATCCCGGATATTGGCCATCTCAAACAGGTATGGATTTAATCCGGCTTCTTCACAGGTATTTCGAAACGTAGGTTCATGGAGCCTTGGGGTACAAGAAGCAACAACAACACGGTTCAGTTTATGCTCCTTGATATGCTCTTTAATAATCTCCTGACCGGGATCGGAGCAGGTATATTTATTGTCACTGGCAACAACGACATCCGGTAGTTCTCTGGCATATTCCGTAACTGCTTCGCAGTCAACAGAACCTGCAATATTCAGTCCACAATGGCAAACGAATACACCTATTCTGATCTCTTGGTTATTCTCGTGGTTCATTTTGACATGATATATTTATCGATTTGTATAACTGCTCTTTTTCCTGCAATAATGGCTTCTGCTATCGTGGCTGGTCCCAACACTGCATCCCCGCCTGCAAAAACACCTTTCATGCTGGTTTCCAGGGTTATCGGATCAACGATAATCCGTCCTTTGCCTGTCCGGGTTATGGTATCAGGTAAAAATTGGGTATCCGGATTTTCACCAATAGAAATGATAACCTGATCAGCATCGATGGTATGGTGTGAGTCCTTTACCGGTAAGGGTCTTTTTCTTCCTGACATATCCGGCGGGCCCAGTTCCATCTTAATACACTCAATCTGTTTCACCTTACCCTGTTCCCCAATAAACCTGACCGGTGCAGTCAGGAATTGAATCCTGGCGCCCTGTTCTTTTGTCTCGGCAACTTCATTTTTATCGGCAGGCATTTCCGTAAGAGTCCTCCGGTAAAGGATAGTCACCTCACCCGCTCCAAGCTCAATGGCAGTAGATGCAGCATCCATTGCCGTATTCCCCCCACCAATGACCACCACTTTTTCCGCTCTCATCGTTTTAGATCCGGTTTTAGCCTGTGCGAGAAAATCCAGCGAGGAGTAAATACCCTCAAGATCTTCCCCTTCAACGTTCAATTTTTGACACTGATGAGCTCCGATACCAATAAAGACCGCATCATATCCATTTTGGGTCAGGTCACTGAATGGAATATCTTTTCCGATCCTCGTATTTGTTTTGATATCCAGTCCAAACTTCCTCAGGTTATCGATCTCATTTTGGATTACCTCCAGTTTCATCCTGGATTCTGGAATGCATTCACCGAACATTCCCCCTCCCTCAGACCGGGACTCATAGATTACAATCTGGTATCCTCGTTTCCTTAATTGAAATCCCAGGGTTAATCCTGCGGGGCCGGATCCAATTATGGCTATTTTCTTGTTGTTCTCCTGTATCTTCTCAATTTTTAACGATTGCATGCAATAGTTCAATAATTCATCTTTTATCTTTTTGTCAAGTTGTAATCGTTCAGGATGGAGACAGACAGAGAAAAAGCTTGCGGGAAAGGGGATTTCTGCGCGGATCATCCCCAGCGCATTCCTGAGTCCTGAAATTCCGCCCTTTTCCAATGCGAGTTTTCTCATTCTAACAAATATTCCCGGAAGTTCAATAGCCTGAGGACACCGCTTGTTGCATTTATAACATGAAGCACAAAGCCATAAATCAGCAGCACTAAAATCCACATCAGTAGCCAGTATAAAATTCACCAGGATCTTACGTGGATGGAACTGGTTAGGAAACAATTCCACCATTGGACAGGTCCCTGTACACCTTCCACATTCCAGGCAAAAGTAGGCTTGAGAAATTATCTCCTCAGGTAAACCGTCCTGTTTTTTTTCAATTTGGGTTTCGGTTTTTTCCATTATTTTGTCTTTTTGATCCTGCTGAGTCCCGCTTCAAATCCACGGTTAAAGGCCTTAATATTTACCTCTTCAAGTTCCCTGCTAAGGGTGGACCGTATGGCATCTTTCACTGCATCGGGCGAAATGACACCACTGATTGCTGCAAAGAATCCAATCATAATGATATTAGCCACAATCTTTTTACCGAGTTCCTCGGCATACCGGGTAGCAGGAATAGAATAGACTTTGGTGGTTTTTCCAAGATTATTTGTTGGTTTTGCCAAATCTTCATCATAAAAGAGCGTTCCTTTTTTTTGCAGGGAAGGGGTATATTTTTCGAACGCCTCCTGGGACATGATAATCAGAATATCAGGGTTAATAACTTCAGGATAATCAACCTGCTCATCACCCACGATTATCTGTGCGCTGCATGCTCCGCCGCGGGACTCCGGACCATAACTTTGCGTCAGGGTAGCGTTCTTTTTATCGTAGATTGAAGCCGCTTTTCCAAGGATATATCCTGCCCGTATGATTCCCTGTCCGCCAAATCCTCCTATTTTGATTTTTGTCTGATTCATGTTCTATGGTTTATGTTCCACCTTCGACAGGTTAGGTTGGTTGTCAAGAAATGTTGGTTTATCAATATCAACGAATTTACCCACGATTATTTCACCATTAAAACTCAGTCCTGCATCTTTCGGGTCAATACCATGCCGGATGACACTGTGTTCTTTATAATACCTCATCTCCTGAAGGCCATCTCCCAATTGGTTTCTACGGCCGTAATTGGTTGGACAAGGAGAAATAATCTCAATAAACGTGAATCCTTTTTTCAGGAGCGCTTCCTCAATGGAGGTTACAAGACGTCGGACATGCAGGCTAGTCCATCGGGCCACATATACCGCTCCACTCGCTGAAGCAACGTGAGCCAGGTTAAACGGATGTTCAAAGTTTCCATAGGGTGAGGTGGTGGTTTTTGCTTTCAGGGGGGTGGTTGAACCGAACTGACCACCTGTCATTCCGTAATTGAAATTATTGATACAAATTATATTGATGTCAATATTTCGTCTTGCCGCATGGATAAAATGATTTCCACCGATGGCAAACAGATCGCCGTCACCACTGAATACCGTAACAACCAGTTTTGGATTGGCAAGTTTCAGTCCTGTTGCAAATGGAATTGCTCTACCATGTGTCGTGTGATATGAATCGATATTTGTATACCCCGATGCCCTGCCAGCGCAACCAATCCCTGAAACGATTACGCATAAATCCAAATCCAACCCGGAACTATCCAAAGCAGCTAGAAAGCAACTAAAGTTGGTTCCCAATCCACAACCGGAGCACCAGATGTGGGGCATGCGGTCACTGCGGATGAGCTTATCCATTGGGTGAACCTCTGACTGTTTCATTTTTCAACCTCCCTGATTACATTAAGAATATCCTGTGGTGTGTGAATCCTGGCCAGCCTGGGAAGGGATATAACCTTCGCTTTGCCTTTAATTGCCCGTTCAACCTCTCTGACAATTTGTCCATTGTTTATTTCCGGGACGATAATCACCCTGGCTTTCTTACTCAAACTGAAAACCTGCTCTTCGCAAAATGGCCAGACGGTAATTAACCGGAATAACCCGGCTTTAATTTTCTCTTTTCTGGCCATCTTTACCGCACTCATGGCTGATCTTGCGGGTGAACCATACGCCAGAACAATTACCTCCGCATCACCTGTTTCATATTCCATTACCTCAACGATATCTTCTTTATTCAGGAGGATCTTGTCACAGAGCCTTTTGATCAATTTTTCCTGTGCTTCTGCATTCATTGCCGGGTACCCTCTTTCATCATGGGTTAATCCGGTGGCAATTACTTTATAACCCTCTCCTGCAGATGCCATGGCGGGAACAAGATCTGCATCGGCTTTGTACATCCAGTATTTTTCAGCAGGACCTTTCGGTTTCTTCCGCTTAACCAGTTTGATCTCGTTTTCGTCAGGTATGATAACTTTTTCCGTCATATGACCAACCACTTCATCAGCCATTACCAAAACCGGCAGCCGGTATTTTTCAGAAAGGTTGAATGCTTTAATGGTAAAATCAAACATCTCCTGAGGGGAATAGGGAGAAAGGGCAATTACCTCATAATCTCCATGTGAACCCCAACGGGCCTGCATCATGTCTTGTTGACCAACAATGGTAGGTAAACCGGTACTCGGGCCTCCCCGTTGAATATTGACAAGTACACATGGGATTTCCATCATCAGTCCAAGGCCAAAATTCTCCATCATCAGACTAAATCCCGGTCCGGAAGTAGCAGTCATGGATTTTACCCCTGCGGATGAAGCACCCAGTATAGCATTCATGGAAGCCATTTCATCTTCCATTTGAATGTATATCCCGCCGACCTGAGGCATTCGTTCAGACATTGTTTCAGCGATTTCCGTGGCAGGTGTGATGGGGTAACCGGCAAAAAAACGACATCCGCTTGCCAGTGCTCCTTCTGCACATGCCACGTCACCATTTATGAAATGTTCACCTGTCAATACAGCTGATTTCATTTGTTCCATGATTTTATGTTTTTGCTGTGCGGAAACCTAAACATTAATGTAAATAGCAAATTCAGGACATATCAGTTCACATAATCCACAACCGTAACATCTATCCTCATTTTTCACCCTGGGAGGATGATAACCTTTCGTGTTAAATTCATTGGAAAGCTCAAGGACATTTCGTGGACAAAATTCGATACAAAACTCACAACCCTTGCACCGGTCTTTTATTAGATGTATTGTATAACGGGAGAGGGCAAATTTATCAGAATCCAATGGCGCTCGCCAAAACGCTCCCCCATCACTACCTTTCTCAAGGAATATTGGGGTTTCCATCTTGCTCGTATTACTTTTAAAAATGTTATAGAACAATGCTTTACAGCATAAATATACAAAGAGGACTGCCCTTTGTCAAGGAAATTTCAATTTATTTATCAAGGATTTTTAAGCACCAAATCATTGATTTTAATAAGATTAATTAAAACGATAAGTAACCTGAATGTAAGTGAAGACAGTTAATTTATAGCTGCACGATGGCGAGAATGGATTACAACCAAGTGATTATTCCCAGATCTGGTTTACCAGTTTATTAAATGAGGGGGCTAAATGATCCGGGCATATTTCATTGAGTATATTAATATCGAAAAGAACTTCCATCATTGAATGTGAATCCTCCAGTTCCCCCGTAAGACATGGACTGGAACTTTTACAGAGAAAGGGTATGATGTGCCAGAGGGTTGGATCATCCTTAAAAATTAGAAGGATTTCGAGGGCAATAACGTTGAAAATTATCCGATTACCAAGTTCTGGTCTTTCGTGTATTTTTTTTACCTCTTTCTTAATCCAATCACTGGAATGCTGATGCTGTCGCAAATCAATCTTATGGTAGGCTTCTTTCATCAAATCGATTTTAAAGTTGCGGAAATCCTCCCATGAATTCTTTTCGATACCTTCCGGAGGATTTGTTTCCCACTTTTCCGTTAACCGATCCAATATATAAAATGATGAAACATGTGCAATTAGTTTAATTGCCCAATTGGTAATCCTTGGATCGCAGTATATGTGGCTCAGTTCATAAGCAAACTGATAGGCTGCTTCACCATAGCTATGTTCGGTAATATTCAGTCCGATTAAATAGTGTTCCTGGTCAAATGGTCCATGTACCCGGTGATCAAACAGCAGGTCATTCACCAATACAATGGGTTTAAACCCAAGGGGGGGGGTCTCGGGAATCATGGTTGTGAATTCCTCTCCAATCTGATTAAAAATAATGAAGAATGTATTGTTCAAATCTTCCCTTTCCCAAATTTGGCATTTAATTTCCCATTTCATAATAATTGAGTTTATTTCAACATCAGGGATGGTATGGTTAATGTATTAAAATATACAACATTAAAACGCAAAAATCAAGAGATTGTCCGACTTAATTCAGATTTTGGGATTTAATTCGATCAGCCAGATGGTCTGAAATAGAGTAATAATTGAGCTTCCAAGGTATTTTGCAGGTAGCAGGGAAACCGGAAGGTTGAAATCCTGGATTGATATTCTGAAGTAGCTTTATTCATTAAAACACGAAGAGGAAATTTTTCTGACGAAAAATTCCCTCCTCCACTTCTTAAGACCCGTAGGTCAGAATCAGTGCCAAGCTACTGTTATTATGGCTTCTACGTTCCAATTCAACCCTTTCGAGTATCGTCTTCCGGCGTCTGAATTCAGTATTGCTTCGCTTTCGCAAGCGTTGCGATTCTGAACCCTGGCTCTTTAAAGGCCTCTTAAACACCTGGTTCTTACGAACCCGACCCTTAAGAGTTGAACCTGTTCCCACCGGCCTGTTGCCAGGCTGGTTTTCGCTGGTTCGCCTTTTGAAACTCACCCTGGAAGGGACCTGTTCCGAAGAACGGGTGACCTGAGGATGGGTCCGGGAGTGTTTCAACTTTTGCAAGAATCCGCAATCCGTTTCCGCGTTTCTCAAGCTTGCCTTTTATCGCTCACTTGGTAAAGCAAATATATTACTAGATGGTAACCGGTGCAACTTTTTTTGACTTTCCTTGTCAACATAGTTTCCACACCCTTTATTAACAAATGTTCATAAATGTAATCGCATAAAAATCAAATAAAAAGGAACAATTTGAGAACCATTAAGATAGGAAAACAACCGTTTACTCAGGTGCAAGCGACTTGGGTTTATTCTATAATTTTACGGCAGATCTTGGAACAATTCTATATTATATATACTATATTTACCGGTCAATATTCATTACCGTATCATGAAGATCAAAAAAGTCCTCATTGCAAATCGTGGGGAGATTGCAGTCCGGATCATTCGATCCTGTCGTGAATTAGGGATCATGACAGTAGCGGTTTACTCCGAAGCTGACCGAACCGCATTGCATGTAAGGTATGCTGATGAAGCCTATTATATTGGCCCCTCCCCTTCCAATGAAAGCTACCTGGTGATGGATAAGATCATCCAGGTGGCAAAGGAATCAAAATCGGATGCGATACATCCCGGATATGGTTTTCTTTCCGAAAATGCTGAGTTCTCGGACAGGGTAAAGAAAGCGGGTATTATTTTCATCGGCCCCAGCGCCTACTCCATTCAAACGATGGGTGATAAGATCAGTGCCCGAAGAAGCATGATAAACGCCAACGTTCCTGTCGTACCCGGTACAAAGGAAAACATTACGGATAATTCGTCATACAAAAACATCATTACCGAAATCGGATTGCCAGTCATGATCAAGGCATCGGCAGGTGGTGGAGGAAAGGGAATGCGCCTGGTAAGGAAAGAGGGTGAACTGGTGGCGGCAATCAGGGCTGCCAGATCGGAAGCACTCGCCGCTTTTGGTAATGATTCGGTCTATATCGAAAAATACATTGAATCGCCCCACCACATTGAATTTCAAATTCTGGCAGACAGGCATGGGAATGTCATCCACCTGTGTGAACGGGAATGCTCCGTGCAAAGAAGGCATCAAAAAGTGGTGGAAGAGACCCCTTCTCCGCTGATGACAGCTGAATTACGGGATGAAATGGGAAAATATGCTATCGCTGCTGCAAAAGCGGTCAATTATGAAGGGGCAGGAACCATTGAGTTTCTGGTAGACAACCGGCTTAACTATTACTTCCTTGAAATGAACACCAGGCTTCAGGTAGAGCACCCTGTTACCGAATGGGTCACGGGAATAGACCTGGTGAAAGAGCAACTCTTTATCGCCGATGGACAACCATTGCGCATTGCACAGGAAGAGGTTTCACAAAAAGGACATGCCATAGAATGTCGGATTTATGCCGAAGATCCGGAAAACAATTTCATGCCCAGTCCCGGTCTGGTCAGTAAGATCACTGAACCCATGGGAACCGGTGTGCGCTGCGATGGTTACATCTATCAGGGATATACAATCCCGATCCATTATGACCCATTGATCTCAAAACTGATCACATGGGGTACCACACGGGAAGAAGCCATCAGCAGAATGAAAAGAGCATTAGAAGAGTACTATATCCTCGGCGTGAAAACCTCGAAAAATTTCCTGGTCAGAATCATGAAAACTCCCGATTTTATTACCGGTAAGTACGATACACATTTCATCGAAGAAAACAATGATTTTCTCTTTTCACCCTGCAGGAGTGCGAGTGAAAGTGAACAGTTTGAAGGTCTGGCAGCACTTACTGCACTCCTTGAATATAACGCTTCCCGGCTGGACGGTAACAACCTGCCTGGACCCAATGGAAGAAACCAGTGGAAAGAATTTGGCCGGAAAAAAAGCATGATCAGGTTTTAAAATCCAATATAATCCCTTTTGATTCGTATGGAAATTCTGCTAAACGATAAAATCATCCAGGTCGATATCCTGAAAAAGGATGGAAACAACATGGATGTTTCGATCAACGGAAAAACCCAGAAAATCAACGTGATAAAGGTTGATAACGGAATTTATTCCATTCTTCACAATGGGAAATCATATGACATGGAGATTGTGCCCGGTAGTGATAAGAGGAAATATACTGTTGCCCACGGATGTTCCACTTTCGATGTCGAGATCAATGATTTGGAATCAAAATACATGAAGAACCGGTTAAAGGGACAGCTGGAACACGATCAGGATTCTATCTCCTCTCCCATGCCGGGTAAGGTGGTGAAAATCCCCGTTGATGTTGGGGAAGAAATCGAGCCCGGTCAAACCCTCATTATCATCTCAGCCATGAAAATGGAGAGCGAGTATAAAGCAAAACGGTCGGGTAAGATCAAAGAGATCCTGGCCAGCGAGGGTGATACCATTGAAGGGAATCAACCATTAATACTAATTGAATAATCAGATCCCGGTATTATGTCAACACTGGAAGAAAAATTCAAGGATTTTGAAGAACGGGTAAATGCTGCTGAACTGGGAGGAGGAGTTGAAAGAATTGAAAAGCAGCACAAAGCCGGAAAAAAAACTGCTCGCGAACGGATCAATGATCTTCTTGATCCCGGTACTTTTATTGAAACCGATCGAATGGCGGTGCACAAATGTACTGATTTTGATATGGATAAAAAGAAAATACCGGGTGATGGGATCGTCACCGGATATGGAAAAATTGATGGACGGCTGGTCTATATTTTCGCCCAGGATTTCACTGTTTTCGGCGGAACTTTATCCAGGACCAATGCAGATAAAGTCGTTAAGCTCATGGATCTGGCTATGAGAATGGGCGCCCCGGTCATCGGTTTAAACGACTCTGGCGGTGCAAGAATACAGGAAGGCGTTCAGAGCCTTGCCGGATACGCAGATATCTTTTACCGGAATGTGATGAGTTCCGGCGTTGTCCCTCAAATATCTGCCATTCTCGGTCCATGCGCCGGGGGAGCAGTATACTCTCCTGCCCTGACAGATTTTATCTTTATGGTCAAAGAGACCAGTTACATGTTTGTGACGGGTCCCGATGTGATCAAAGCCGTTACACACGAAGATGTAACAAAGGAAGAGCTGGGAGGTGCCATGACCCACAACTCGAAAAGTGGTGTGGCCCACTTCATTGGTGAAGATGATGAACAAACGATGATGATGATCCGGGAGTTGCTTAGCTTCCTTCCATCCAACAACATGGAGGATCCACCGGTCAAACCCTCTCTTGATGATATCAACAGGGTGGATGAAAACCTGCAGACCATCGTGCCGGTTGATCCCAACAAGCCGTACGATATAAAAGAGATCATCACTACGGTTGCAGATGACCATAATTTCTTTGAGGTTATGTCATATTATGCAGAAAACATTGTGATCGGTTTTATCAGACTCAATGGCAAAACGATCGGCATTGTGGCAAACCAACCGGCTCACCAGGCAGGAGTGCTGGATATCAATGCTTCGGTAAAAGGTGCACGCTTTGTCCGATTCTGCGACGCCTTCTCTATACCCCTGGTCACCTTTGAAGATGTGCCCGGCTTTCTGCCCGGAACCATACAGGAGTTTGGAGGTATCATACGCCACGGAGCAAAATTGCTGTATGCCTTCTCAGAAGCCACTGTGCCGAAAATCACGGTTATCACCCGGAAAGCATATGGAGGAGCATACTGTGTCATGGCCAGCAAACACATTGGTGCCGATGTGAATTTTGCCTATCCTACTGCTGAAATAGCGGTGATGGGACCTGAAGGCGCAGTCAATATCCTGCATCGAAGTGTTGTTGATAATGAAGAAAAAACACGGAAAGTGGAAGAATACAAGTCGAGTTTTGCAAATCCCTACAAAGCTGCAGAACTGGGATACATTGACGAGATCATCCTGCCCAAATATACGCGGAAAAGACTGATCATGGCACTGGAAATGGCGCAAAATAAAAGTGCCTCAAATCCTCCAAAAAAACACGGCAATATTCCATTGTAATTGCTCGTATCCATCAGCTATCACCACGAATTGCAGTCCCTTCTGAGTATCTGAATGGCATTCCCGGGGCGTTCGATCATGCCGTAGAAACTGGAAATGGAGTGGATGATCTTCGCTTTGTGTTCGATGTCCAGCAACTCGAATTCCTGATAGAGCTTAAATACTTCATCCTTTTTCTCTTCGAACAGGTCAAAAAGTGCGATAAATTCCTTTCTGGATCCGCAAATTCCTTTATAAAACCGGTCAGCATTAAAACTCTCAAGGGAATCTCTGAGAGAATTCCTGTACGGGGCTTCAACAAGCCCTGCCCAGTCGAAATCATAGGGTACAGGAATGGGCGGACTCAGCGGATCAAGGGTTACCAGTTCGATGTTGTGAAGCAGCTGAATAAACCAATCATTATTCGCTATCATGTATTGGAACAGGGCAAGGATATTGAATGACTCTTCATCCAAATCAGAAGAAGAAAAATTTTCAATGTTGATGATCTTTCCATTGTTTCTCTCAGCCATGTATTTCGGACGTTCAATGAAAAAAGCAAAACTGGTTATCTGATCATCCGGATTATCCTGTTCAATGTAAGATATTTCAGCTAACCGAACCCGAAAACTAAACGGTGTGAAATGGTTATATAACCGGTAAATCGAGTACTCTTTAAAAAGAAATTGTTCATACTCAGGCTGGTTGGTCATGCAATGGGTCACCAGTTTAATCTCGTCCTGTCCTTCAAAAATTGTATTGGCCATGTGATCCTCCGATAAAATGATCCGTAAGGGAGGGAAATTACAATTATCCGGATCTCTCCGGAAATTCCCCCTGGTCCTGACTTCCACCGGAATAGAGATATACTCTCCGTTCTCATCTGCATAGCTTAATAGGGCAGGATATTCATCCGGATCTTCCTCAAGATCACTGATCAGAACACCAATGTTTCCTGTAAGTTTAACCTGTAAAACCTCATTCGAATCAAATAAACCCACAGCACTCTGGTCCGGCTGCCCACTCCCCGGTGATACTGTAAACAGAGAGAAAGCAAACACCATAAAGAAAATTTGCAGGATTTTCATATTTACATCATTAAGAAAATTACGATTTCGGAAAAACCCGTGTGACACAAGATATAAATTTCGAAGATACAAAATAAGGGATTTTTTTCCATAACGTAGCATCCGAAATCTGAACTTTTGTTTCTGAAAATTGTTACTTTTAAAATGAGCTATTACGGTGAAGGATTTCATGATACCGGATTATGTTAACAAAGAATGGAGGAACGAAAAATGAAACAGATCAGAGCATTTCTGGTACTTTTTTTTATATCAAGTATATGGATTACCGTTTACGCTCAGAATAATCAAGAGGTACATTCGATGGAGAAAAGTGATTCAATGAAGGTAAAAAAGAGTGATGAAGATTGGAAACGTCTTCTCACACCGATGCAATATCATGTCCTTCGTGAAAAAGGGACTGAATATGCATTCACAGGGAAATATGATCATTTTTTTGAACGGGGACATTATGTATGTGCTGCATGTGGAAACCTGTTGTTCGAATCGGACACAAAATACAATTCCGGATGCGGCTGGCCGGCGTTCCATGACAAGGCTTCATTAGAAAACATCATCACCCGGGTTGACCGGTCAAATGGCATGGTGCGAACCGAGGTGATCTGTGCACAGTGTGAGTCCCATCTCGGGCATGTTTTTAAGGATGGTCCTCCCCCAACCGGCTTGCGGTATTGTATCAATTCAGCCGCTTTGAAGTTTATTCCCGATGGTGAGAAAGAATGAAACAACCGGGTGCGTTGCACCGCAACGAACTGTCTTAACAAAAGCAGGTTTTTCCCGGGCTATTTAATGGTGGTGTCGGTTTTTAAAGTAAATGAGGTTCGAATTCCTGGAATTTAGCACCCTCAACGTCTGAGGCATTGAAAGGAAACTAGATGAAAATAATAAACCAACAACTAAACCTAAAATTAAGAGAAGTAAGGAACCGAACCTCATTTACTAAAAATCATCCTGTAATTAAAACGGAAAATAAGGTATTTTATTATTAATAATCAAATCCGATCTGTCGATCTACCCCGTTTTGATGATTCATTCTAAGTACAGAATAACAGGCAATCTATAACAAATTATTGATTTACAACATCCTTGTCAAACAACGCTGATAACTTTTCTAATTTTGCTCTAAATATAATATAATAATTCATAATCCCATCATCTAAAAAACGAAATTTAAAATTGATTTTTCTTTCGACATGAGTTTCGTGTTAAATCATTATTTTTAGGAAATTTTTTCAATCGATGCGAGCCGGTTTTTCATTCTTCCTTTTTTTCTGTCTGTCCAACATCCTGCTTGCAGGCCTTCCATCCGGTTACAACCACCAGGATACCATTCGGATAGATACTTCCGAATACATCCCGAATGATCACAATTATAATCTGATCATTGCCTCTTTTTATGGTTATCCTTCAGAAGTACTCCGTTTATTAAACCTCGGTGCGGATCCAAATACAAGAACATTCGAAGGCATTACACCCCTGATGTATGCCGTGCAGAACGGGGATCTGACAACAACTAAAATCCTGGTTCTTAACGGTGCCAATGTAAATCATAAACCCCTGGATGGTGTTTCCGCAATCATTGCAGCTTCACGTTACAATTTTCTGGAGGTTGTCGATTTTCTTATTCGCAGCGGGGCAAATGTAAACGACAGGGACAATGATGGAGCATCCCCCCTGCTATATGGTGCCGGATATTATTACTACGAACTGTGCGAACTCCTGTTGTTGAATGGAGCCAATCCGGAAATCAGGGATAACGAGGGAAACACACCGGTAATAACTGCTGCCTATGGAGGGAGTCCCGATGTGATCGATCTGCTCATCTGGTATGATGCCAATATAAACAGTGCGGATTCAGAGGGGACAACGGCCCTGATGATTGCTGCACAGAATGGCGATACAACCATGATCCGGATATTAACCGGGTTGGGAGCTGATCTCACCCAGCTCAATAAACAGGAATACTCAGCGCTGGATATTGCTATAATAAACGGTCATGCGGATGCTGCCGAACAGATCATCTCAATGGGAGCAAACACGGAGGGCACCGGCAGAAAAAATCCACATTCCCTGGCCATGCAATACGGCCACCTTCAACTGGCACGAGAGTTAATTGATCTGGGGATAAAGCCAAGACGATTGCCTTCATTCACCCAATTGTTCATTTATGCCGGAATAAATACCAGTTTTAATGATCTTATGGGAGGTGGTGAGTTGGGACTTAGAGATCCCGGGTACAAGTTCACTATTCTGGCCGGTTATCAGGTCAGACTATTTGCAAAGCGGATCCTGAAAAAAACCGGGGATGACACCTATATTCAATTATGGGAAAACCGGTCATTAGCCTACCTTGGATTGACAAAAGAGTTTGTTTTGATCCGGCAACCCGATAACAGGGAATTTGGTCTGTCAGCCGGTGTGCTCGGAGGATACACGTTCGGAAGGAACTACAGGGGATCAGAAAACCATCCCGATGAGTTGTGGAAGGTCATTCCTGCTGCAGGTCTTTTTTGGGGAGGAGAAAGGTTCCGGATGGAATTCAATTACCACTACCTTAACCTGGACACCCATAAGATATCTCCTCATCGTTTTGTTATCGGTTTGAAATACAGGTTCGGATTTCAAAACCTCCGGATAAAGGAGAAAATCATTACCTGGTACTGATCAAAAAAACAATGGAATGAAATCAATCAACCCAATGAAACGGATGATTAATCATGGACGCCTGACATGGCTGGTTCTTATGGTGTTGATGGTGACTTCATGCGATGAAAACATCGTCCTGTTTGAGGTCGATTGTTCAGAGTGCTATACTCAACGGCCTGAATATGCACCGCTGACCATTGAACTTACCATCAATGAGGAGAATCCGGCGGTTCCCTTTACCATTTATCTTGGTGAATATGAGAAGGGTCAAATCAGGGTTGAAGATACTGCATGCTATTCGGTGATTAGCGTGGATCTTATTCCCAGCCGCTACTATAGTGTGCGCGCAGAGTATCACGTAGGGGATAAAACCGTCTATGCCCTGGACGGAGATGAGATTGAACTGGTCAAGGTCACTTCACAATGTGATTCGGTCTGCTGGGTTATCCGTGGAGGGGAAACCGATGTCCGGTTAAAATACGAAGATCCGGATGATCTTCCGAAGTGATCAATTCGTAGAGTGGAATACCAGCAACGGGATATTGGTATGATAGAACAGTTTTTGTGCCAGGCTCGGATAGAGCCATTTGGTTATGATATTCCGCTTGTGGGTTGTGAGGGAGATAATATCAACATTTGTCATGCGGATAAATTCATCCAGACCTTCCATAACATCCGGATTATCCAGTAAGATGCATTCCACCCGAAATCCGGGATAGGAGGACTTGAAATATTCGCGAAGCCCTTCCATCTTAATTTTTTCCCAGTAACCCTCAAGCTTCTCACCGACATGAATACAATAGACCTTCATATCGAAACGGGAAACCAACCCCATCAATTTACGAATTGCGGTGAAATCTGATTCATCAAAATCGGTGGCATAGATGATTTCATTGGACCATTTCTTTTCGTCAAAAGAACAATTCTCGGGAATTGCCAATACAGGAATGGTTGCCTTCTCGATAACTTTTCGGGTGGAGCTGCCGATGAAATCCGGTTTTCTTTTGCCTGCTCCACGCATTCCGAGGACAATCAGGTCGGATTGATAAACGTCGCCGGCTTTCAGAATAACGTCTGCAACCGATCCATCGATGAGTGTATAATCGAGTGTAACCCCCTTAATTTTCTGCTTCTCCATTTCTTTTTTAAGCTCCTCAACATATTTTTCAAGTGACATCCCTGCCTGTTCCCGGATACTCTCCAGGTGGGTTGTTAAACTCCCGTCAAAAGCGAAGGATTCATCATAGGGGACAGTAATCACATCGGGGCTGTAGTAGGCATATAACAGTTCTACCTCTGCCCTTAGCTTTTCTGCCATACGGATTGCAAACAGGCAGGCATTCCTGGAATAATCGGAAAAATCGATGGGTACCAGCAGCCGTTTGATTTCGACTATCTCATCTTCGTTTGCTATTTCTCCCGTTTCCAGTTTAAAATCACGCAACGCCTTTAACGCCTGTATGAGGTCCTTCTCACTGATCTTAACCTTGACCCCACCCGGTGTACCCGGATGGATCAGGTTAACATTTGTGAGAATACATTCAATTCCTTCCGATTCGAGACGGGTCTTCAGAATCTCAGCCCGGGAATAGGTCTCGGTTGCAATGGTGACCAGCTTTGGATCCATACCCTGTTCATATTACCTGGGTAGCTATTGTAATGTGCACTACCCAAATCACGCAATAAAAGGTACGAAAATATCGGGAAAAAATCAAATGAACGGTGTAAAATTCGTGGTAAAGAAAGGGTTAAATTATTATTTTTTTATGGTAACCGTTGCGGTTTGGGGGATAGATCCTCCCTGTTCCTCATAGAGATTTTTATATTTTTCAAATATTTCTTTTGGTTGTTTCTTTCCATTAATCCGGAGATTGTTTGCGGATAATTCGAAATCGATCGGTTCACCCTCGGAGTAGAAACCATCGATAACCAATTGCTCTTCAATGGCTTGGATAGCCTCATTCTCTTCCCTTTCGTACATCCGCTCTCTTTCCATTGCTTCCCTTTCACGCATCCTTCTTGTCTCCTCCATTTGACGCTCTCTTTCCTGCATCTGCCGTTCCTGCTCCATTTTTTCCCGCTGGAGTTCATGCTCCCTTCTGATCTCCTTTTCCCGATCGCTCCGCAGGGTTTCACTATCTTCGCGTTGCCTCAACCGTTCACGCTCCTGTGATTCCATTCGCTCTTCGTAGTCCATACCCTGGATCCGCTGTATTTCTTGCAATGATTCATGGATCGCCCTTCTGGCTTCTTCCATCTGCTCTCTCAGCTCATTAGAGAATTGCCGGTTGAATTCCCTCATGGATCTTTCAATCTCCCTGAAATTTTGCTGCAACTCTTTATTGATCTTGCTTGTATCAAAATCATGCCTGTACTGTTCAATCTCCATCTGCATCTGTTGGAATTTCTCCTCAAAATCAGGGAATTCAAGTTTCTCCATCGACTCCCTGATCTGCTGCAAAGCCTGTTCCATCTCCTGCTTAACGTTTGCCCAATCCTGTTCTTTAAATTCCTGCATTGCTCTCTCTAACTCCTCCCTTGCCGTTTCAAGCTCCTGATCTATCCGTTCAAAATCGATTTCTTCCAATGACCGTTCAGCATCCTTCAGTTCTTCTTCAGCTTTTTCCAATTCAATTTCAGCTTCCTTTAACTCCGCAGTGGTATTATCGATCAGTTCCTGGTATTTATCCATCTCATTTTCCGGAATTTTCTCACCGTCAATATATAGTTCTTTCACTATATCACCCTCAAGAATCATTTTCACCTCTTTCTCCTTCTGAT
>Ga0315539_1000574_pt1 | contig 27709 bp, 26 predicted proteins | sample SalMarSW160150MG_FD_203097 | JGI IMG/M metagenome (GOLD analysis project Ga0315539, IMG submission 203097) | Salt marsh sediment microbial communities from the Plum Island Ecosystem LTER, Massachusetts, United States - Salt Marsh Sediment SW1601-150 ...
AGCTCTTGCAGAGTGGCGACGTGATCTGCCTGGCGGGCGAGTTGGGCGCGGGGAAAACTAGCCTGGCCCAGGGCATCGGCCAGGGCCTGGGAATCGAAGGCCCTATCACCAGCCCCAGCTTCACCTTGATCAACGAGTACAGGCCAGAGCGAGCCAGGCTGCCATTCTACCACGTAGACCTCTACCGCCTGGGGGAAGCAAAGGAAACCCTGACTCTGGGTCTCGACGAGTACTTCTACGGCGAAGGAGTCTGCGTCGTCGAGTGGGCCGACCGAGCACCAGAGGCTCTACCTGCCGAGCGCCTGTGGATCGAGCTCCGCTACATCGCCGAGACCAAGCGCGGCCTGCTGATGAAAGCCGTGGGAAAGCGCTACGAGGAACTGCTGCAAGAATTCAGGCGAAGAGCGTTTGGGATATAGTTTGACAATGTTAAAATCGCCCCTTGCACGCTCCAAGCGGACGCTAGTCCGCGTCTTGGGCGCTGGACTAGGGTCCAGCGCGAGCTTGAGGTTGACTCGCTGAAAAGGAGAAGTGCATTGCTTTTAGCTATTGACACCGCTACGCGCATGCCCAGTCTGGCGCTGTACGATGGACAGCAGGTGCTGGCCGAGGAGACGTGGCGCTCGGCCAACGGCCACACGGTGGAACTGGTGCCCAGTCTGGTGCGCATGTTGGAACGACAACGGGTCTCGCCTGCGGAGTTGAGGGGGATAGCCGTAGCCTTGGGCCCCGGCTCCTTCACCGGATTGCGCATCGGGCTGGGCGTGGCCAAGGGTCTGGCCCTGACGTTGGCCATACCGCTCATCGGGATACCGACGTTGGATGCCCTGGTTTACGCCCAAGCCCGTACACGAGGCCCCGTGTGCGCCGTGCTGCGAGCCGGTCGGGGGCGAGTCTCCGCCGCTTTCTATCGGCGGGGGAGGGGACAGTGGCAAAGGCAGGGTGACTATCGCCTGACCACGCTGGAGGAACTGTGCGCCGACATCGAAACCAGGACCTTTTTCTGCGGCGAGATAGACGCCCAGGCCGCCGAGCTGTTGCGAGAGCGCCTGGGCACAAAGGCGGTAGTGGCCTCGCCGGCTTCCTCTCTGCGGCGGGCGGGGTATCTGGCCGAGCTGGGCTGGCAACGCCTGGAAAGAGGCGAGGTGGACGATCCCGCCACTCTGGCCCCCATCTATCTCCGCCACCCTGCGATAGAGTGACGAGCATGGACTACACAGGCTTGCCTTACGTCGTCGAACCCATGCGGCTGCGAGACATTGGAGAGGTGATGGAAATCGAGCATGTCTCTTTTCCCTCACCCTGGTCGGCCCGCGCTTACCGCCACGAGCTCCTGGAAAACGACCTCTCCCACTACTTCGTCGTCCGCCCGCGTTGGATGGGTGGGGCGGGGTTGAGCCTGCCGGCCAGGATCCGCCGCTATCTCAGAGCGGGGACGCGGCCGCCTATCCTCGGGTACGGCGGTTTCTGGATGATGGCCGGCGAGGCTCACATCAGCACCATAGCAGTGCAACCCGACTGGCGGCGACGAGGGATCGGCGAGCTGCTGTTGGTAGCTATGCTCGACCGTGCCACAGAGCTTGAAGCCGACATGGCTACTTTAGAGGTGCGCGTTTCCAACGTCACCGCCCAAAACCTGTACCGCAAGTACGGCTTCCGGCAGGTTGGGCTGCGGCGACGCTACTACCGCGACAGCGATGAGGACGCCCTGATCATGTCCACCGAGCGACTGACCTCGGCCAACTTTCAAAGCCACTTCCAGCAGCTTAAGCGGGTGCTGCGAGAAAAGCTGGCTTAGGGTTTGGACAAAATGTCTTAGATGCGGTATAATCTGGGGTGAGTCGGAAATGGCAGAGGTGATTTCCACTTTAATCGAGAGGAGATGAACGCATGTCGGAACTGACCGAGCTTTACGAAGAGATAGCTGTCTGTCAGCGCTGCGAGTTGGGCAAGGGGCGCACCCAGGCGGTGCCCGGCGAGGGGCCTGAGAACGCAGAGATCATGTTCATCGGCGAGGCTCCTGGCTTCCACGAGGATCGGCAGGGCCGCCCCTTTGTGGGAGCAGCAGGGAAGTTCCTGGAGGAGCTTCTGGCCAGCATCGGCCTCACACGAGAGGAGGTCTACATTTGCAACGTCATCAAGTGCCGGCCACCCGGCAACCGCGACCCCCTGTCCGATGAGATCGCAGCCTGCAGGCCCTTCCTCGACAAACAGATCGAGTTGGTACAGCCAAAGTTGATCGTCACCCTGGGACGCCATTCCATGGCTCGCTACTTTCCCAATGCCCAGATCACTCGCGTCCATGGCCAACCCAGGCGCATCGGCGGGCGCATCTACTATCCCATGTTCCATCCCGCCGCCGCCCTGCACCAGCCCAAGTGGCGCTCGGTCGTGCAGGAGGACATGCTCAAGATCCCCCAAATCCTGAAGGAAGCGGAGCAATTGGGCGAGGCCGAGCCTCTGGAGCAGGCAGAGCAATTGAGCTTATTCTAAACGATTGAGGGTGGAAAGTGTTAGGGAAACTAGAGCTTGTCGTCTATCGCTACGAAGAACTGAATAGGCTTATGGCTGATCCTGACGTAGCCACCAACCCCGATCTGGTGAGGGAGTACGCTCAGGAACAGGCTGAGATCGCGGATTTGGTCAGCAAGTATCGCCAGTACAAGGCCAACGCCAGCGAGCTGAGCGAGACCAGGACTTTGCTGGAGGGTGAGGAAAGCGAGGAGATGTTGGACCTGGTCCAGGAGGAGATCGAAAGGCTCGAAGGGCAAAATGAGGCCCTTTTGAATGAGCTGAAGATGATGCTCTTGCCGAAGGACGCCAGGGATGAGCGAAACGTGATCATGGAGATACGGGCCGGGGCGGGGGGCAACGAGGCGGGTCTCTTCGCCGCCGACCTCTATCGCATGTACAGCAGGTATGCCGAGGACCACGGTTGGGCCACTGAGCTTCTCAGCTTTAACGAGACAGGCATAGGCGGCTTCAAGGAGGTCATCTTCTCCGTCAAGGGCAAGGGCAGTCCCTCCCCCTACTCAAGGCTGAAATACGAGAGCGGCGTCCATCGGGTGCAACGGGTGCCTGTCACCGAATCCAGCGGCCGCATCCATACTTCTACCGCTACCGTGGCCGTCCTGCCCGAAGTGGACGAGGTAGAGGTGGAGATAGACCCCCACGATCTGCGGATAGACGTGTATGGATCCTCCGGGCCGGGCGGCCAGCACATGCAGAAGAACGCCACGGCTGTACGCATCACCCACCTGCCCACAGGGATGGTCGTCGCCTGCGAGAGCCAGCGCTCTCAGCTCCAGAACCGGACGCGGGCGATGGCCATCCTGCGGGCCAGGCTGTACGAACTGGAGGAGCAGAAGCAGTTGGCAGAGGTGGGCGCGGTGCGCCGCTCCCAGGTGGGCACGGGGGAGCGGTCAGAGAAGATCCGCACCTACAACTTCCCCCAGAACCGGGTGACCGACCACCGCATCGGCCTGACCAGCCATCGCCTGGAGAACATCCTGGATGGCGACCTGGATCAGATCATTGAGGATCTGTCCGCCGCCGAACAAACGGAGAAGCTGATGAGAGCGGGGTTAAGCTGAACGGTGTCCTGAGCTTGTCGAAGGGCCTATCGAAGTGACAGGCGAGGAGGGCAAGAGAAGCAAGCTTGACGCAGCTTGTGGTTGGTATTATAATTGCGGTGAATTTGGGATTCAATACGTGGGTGCCGACGTCCACCCTTCATGCCAGCCCCAAGCGCTCACGCGCGTTTATGGTTGGCTTTTTTGTTAGGATGGGACGAAGCGGAGGCATCATGGACTACTCAAGGATGAAGAAAGCTCAGTTGATCGAAGAGGTAGAAGCTCTGCGGGAGAAGATGGCGGAGCTAGAGCACGCTCAAGCCAAGCGCAAGCGGGCGGAGGAAGAACTTCAACAAAGTTACGTAAAAGTACAAAAAGCCTTGGAGGGAACGGTCAATGTCCTGGTATCAGCCATCGAGATGCGGGATCCCTACACGGCCGGTCATCAACGGCGGGTGACCCAACTGGCTTGCGCCATCGCCAATGAGATGGACCTTCCCGAGGGACAGATCGAGGGACTCCGCATGGCCGGGCTGATCCATGACATCGGCAAGATCAGTGTGCCTGCTGAGGTTCTCAGTAATCCCGGTCAGTTAGGAGACTTCCAATGGGGCTTGATCAAAGCTCACCCTCAGATCGGTTACGAAATATTGAAGGCCGTGGAGTTTCCATGGCCGGTGGCCCAAATCGTGCTCCAACATCACGAAAGAATAAACCGTTCTGGATACCCTGATGGCTTATCGGGTGAGGAGATCCTCTTGGAAGCCAGGATCCTGGCTGTAGCTGACGTCGTTGAGGCTATGGTCTCTCACCGACCTTACCGACCGGCTCTTGGCATAGATAAGGCATTAGAGGAAATCTCAAAGAACAGGGGTGTCCTTTATGATCCTGAGGTGGTGAATGCTTGCTTGAAGCTTTTTGCTGAGAAAGGATTTGAGTTCGAGTGAGAGTTGAACATCGGCGGTGACATGCAACTCCAGGTAGCTTTGGCTCAGGCAGCGACAGTGCTGGAAAACGCAGGCATCGAAGAATCCAGACTGGACGCCGAGCTGCTCCTGGTTCATACCCTGGGTATAACCAGAGCTCGGCTCCGCGTCCATCCCCGAAGCCAGTTGAGTCCCACTGAGCTAGCCGGCTACCGCCAATTGATCGAGCGACGCGCACGACGCGAGCCTGTGGCCTACATCGTCGGCCACAAGGAATTCTACGGGCTCGACTTTTTTGTTGATGGTCGGGTGCTGATCCCCCGGCCGGAGACGGAGCTGCTGGTCGAGAAGGCCATCGAGATCAGCCAGCGGCGGGCAGTGGTGGCCGACGTCGGCACGGGCAGTGGGGCCATCGCCGTCAGCCTGGCCGTGCACCTGCCCCAAGTCCTGGTCTACGCCACCGATGCTTCCCCCGGAGCCCTGGAGGTGGCAGCCCGTAACTGCCGCCGCCACGGCGTGGAAGACCGCGTCCACTTGCTGCAAGGCCACCTGCTGGAACCGCTGCCAGAGCCAGTTGATCTCATCGCCGCCAACCTGCCCTACGTCAGCCGGGCCGAGCTGGCCCAACTGCCGCCAGAGATCAACTGCTACGAGCCGAGGGAAGCCCTGGACGGCGGCCCTGATGGACTGGACCACATCCGCCGCCTGCTGGCCCAGGCGGGGGAGCACCTCAAACCCGGCGGAGTTGTCCTGTTGGAGATCGGGGCGACCCAGGGCCAGGCGGTGATTGCTCTGGCCCAACGCCACCTTTCAGTTGCAAGAGTCGAAATCGTGGTGGACTACGCCGGGCTGGACAGGGTGGTGGTCGTAGAGATGTAAGAGATGGCTTGTTTGACCAGGGCGGCGAATTGCGTTATACTACTCCACAGCCATGAGAATCGAGACCAAAGTGCTCTCTGCTGAGAAGGAAGCCATTGCTACAGCCGCCCGGATTCTGGCCGAGGGCGGCCTGGTCGCCTTCCCCACGGACACGGTCTACGGCGTTGGTGCTCATGCCTTCCAGCCAGATGCTGTGGAGAGAATTTATACAGCCAAGATCCGCCCGCGGGACAAGGCCATACCCATCCTCCTGGCCCAGGCCGATGATCTCCCCCTCGTAGCCGAGGGCATCACCGAGACCGCCTGGCTCCTGGCCGAGAGGTTCTGGCCCGGCGGCCTGACCCTGGTGCTGCCCAAGAAAGCCAGCGTCCCCGACGTCGTCAGCGCCGGCGGCCCCACTGTGGCCGTGCGGGTGCCCGACCACCCGGTGTTTCTAGCTTTGATCGCCGCTCTGGGCGCTCCCCTGGCCGGCACCAGCGCGAATCTGAGCGGTCGTCCCAGTCCTGTCACTGCTCAGGAGGTGGAGACAGAGTTGGGAGGCCGTATCGAGCTCATCCTCAACGGGGGACGGTGCCCTGGTGGCATCCCTTCCACTGTGCTGGATTTGACCACCGACCCGCCGACTATCCTGCGTGCCGGAGCCATCGCTGGGGAAGAGATCAGAAGCGCCTGGCGCTGAAGCACCAGGCTGAAAGAGCAAAGCCCCCTTCGGGGGCTGAATTTCAGCCCGTAGGGCTTTGCTCGTTTAGCGTCGAGCTTTAGCTCGGCGCTGAAAGGATCAAGACATGCTATTTGCCGGATTAGGTTTCTACGTTGTTTATCTCATCATCGGGTTGTTGGTGGCTATCAGCGTCCACGAGTGCAGTCATGCCTGGGTGGCCAACGAGCTCGGCGATCCCACGGCTAAAAACGCGGGGCGGCTGTCCCTGAACCCCTTTGCCCACCTCCACCCCCTGGGCACGCTCTCTCTCCTGCTCCTGGGCCTGGGCTGGGGGAAGCCAGTGCCTGTAGACGCTTCCAGACTCCGTCCTGGAGCCAAAGTAGGCATGGCTTTGGTGGCCCTGGGAGGCCCTGTTGCTAACTTCGTGACCGCAGCTCTCCTGGCCATTCCTCTCAGGTTGCGCCTTCCCATCTTCACGCCGCAAAGGATTGGAGGCTTTATCGTTTCCTACGGCGAACTGGTCTCCTGGGTAGTTTGGCTGAACATCGCTATGGCCATCTTCAACCTGATACCCCTTACCCCGCTGGACGGTTCGAGGCTCCTGTCTGTACTTTTGCCCGCTCGCTGGTTCAATATCCTCGCTCGCTATGAACTCTATGGCCTGATCTTGATACTGCTCCTGATCGTTCTGGAAAGATTCACCCAAACGGGCATTCTGACGAGGATACTTTTCCCTCCCATTGAGTTCGTGTGGTGGAGATTTACCAACAACCTGACTCCACCTTTTCCGTGGTGATATTTCTGAAACGCGGGGACAGGAGGAGTGAATAGTGCGCATTGCTATCGGTGCAGATCACGCCGGCTTCCATCTCAAGGAAGCCATAGCCAGGCTCCTGGATGAATCAGGCTATGAATATCACGACTTCGGAGCGTACAACACTGAGCTCTCTGACTATCCCGACTTCGCCAGGGCTGTGGCTGAAGCGGTAGCCCAGGGTGACTTCGAGCGGGGCATCCTGGTCTGCGGCAACGGCATTGGCGCGTGTATCACCGCCAACAAAGTGCCAGACATTCGAGCAGCGGTGTGCCACGACACCCTCTCCGCCCGCCAGGGCAAGGAGCACGACGACGTCAACGTCCTCTGTCTGGGGGAGCGGATCATCGGCATGGATCTGGCGCTGGAGATCGTTCGGGTTTGGCTGGCCGCCGAGTTCTCAGGTCTGGAGCGCTATCGCCGCCGACTGGCGAAGATGGCCGAGCTGGAGGGAAACTAAGCGATGCTCATCGGCATTGACGCCAGCCGAAGCGTAGCTCAGGAGCGAACCGGCACAGAGAACTATTCCCTCAATCTAATCCGCCACCTTCTAGCCTTACAGAGCGATCACCGCTATCGCCTCTACTTCAATCGCCCCCCCACCTACAACCTGCAACCTGTAACCTGCAACCTGAGAATCATCCCCTTCCCCCACCTCTGGACCCACCTGCGCCTCTCCTGGGAGATGGCCCGCCGCCCTCCCGACCTGCTCTTCGTTCCCGCCCACGTCCTTCCCATCGTGCACCCCCGTCGCAGCGTAGTCACCGTCCACGACCTGGGCTATCTGTACTATCCACAGGCCCACCGCCTCCTGGATCGAATCTACCTGGATCTCTCCACCCGCTACAACGCCCGTGCCGCCGCCCACCTCATCGCCGACTCGTCGGCCACCCAGCGCGACCTCATCGAGCGCTACGGCGTCGAGCCTGACAAGATCACCGTCGTTTACCCTGGCTACGACGATACGGCCTTCCAGCCAGTGAGTGATGAGGAGGCTATCGAGGCCGTCAAAACCAGATACGACATCGCTGGCGACTACATCCTCTTCGTAGGCACCCTGCAACCCCGCAAAAATCTGATCCGCCTGACCGAAGCCTTCTCCAACCTCCAACCTCCAACCTCCAACCTCCAACTAGTGATCGCGGGGAAGAAGGGGTGGCTTTACGAGAAGGCTTTCCGACGAGTCAAAGAGTTGGGCTTGGAAGGAAGTGTTCTCTTCCCTGGCTACGTTGCCGCGGGAGACCTGCCCGCCCTCCTATCCGGCGCTCGCCTGTTCGTTTTTCCCTCCCTCTACGAGGGCTTTGGACTGCCGGTCTTGGAGGCCCTGGCCTGCGGCACCCCCGTCGTCTGCTCCAACGCCTCCTCGCTCCCTGAGGTGGCGGGAGACGCGGCCCTGCTGGTTGATCCATTGGACGTGGGAGGGCTGGCGGCGGCCCTGGCGCGCGTGCTCGGCGACGAGGAGCTGCGAGCCGAGTTAATACAGCGCGGCTTCGAGCAGGCGAAGGGATTCTCGTGGGAGAGGTGCGCCCGCGAGACATTGAACGTGCTGACGAGTGTTTGCCACGAATTACACGAATTTCACTAATCTACCCTCTTTTCGTGTCAATTCGTGAAACCTGTCCTGAGCTCAGTCGAAGGATTCGTGGCTGAAGAGAGAGAATTATCTTGGCCGATCCCCAGCGCATTTTGGTCGTCAAACTGTCCGATATCGGCGACGTTCTCACCGCCACGCCAGCATTGCGTGCCCTGCGGGAGAGCTTCCCCGACGCCCGCGTGGAGGCCCTCGTCCCCCCCAACTCCACGCCCGTCCTGGCCGAATCGCCCCTGATAGACGACGTCGTCGTCTTCGACAAATTCCAGTACGACCGGCCCGCAGACGCCTTCAAGCCGTCCTCCCTGGCTGCCCTCGTCCGCTTGGCCTGCGATCTGCGCCGCCGACGCTACGATTGCCTGGTCATCCTACACCATCTCACCACCCGTTGGGGAACGCTGAAGTACGCTGCCCTGGCCCTGACCAGCGGGGTCAAGATTCGGGCCGGGCTGGACAACGGACGGGGTTGGTTCCTGACCCATCGGGCGCGCGATGGCGGCTTCGGTGTCCGGCACGAGGTGGAATACTGGCTGGACGTGGTGGGAACCATCGGGGCCGTGACAGAGGACACCTCGCTGGAGATAACCATCACAGCGGATGACGAGGACTTTGCCAATGACCAAATCCCTCCTCCTCTCTCCCCCTCCTATCAGGGGGGGGGTGGGGGGGGGTGTCCGCTGGTAGCAATTCATCCTGGTTCGGGAGGCTACAGCTTGGCCCGTCGGTGGTCGGCGGAGGGATTCGCCCGCGTGGCCGACGCCCTGGTCGAGCGCCACGGCGCACGCATCGTCTTAGTGGGCACATCCGCTGATGGTGTCTCCCAGGTGGCCTCGCTGATGCGTTCGGGAGCCTTGAATCTGGAGGGAAAGACGAACCTGAGCCAATTGGCCGCCATCCTGAAGAGATGCGACCTCTTCATCGGCGCTGACTCCGGCATGATGCACCTGGCGGCAGCGGTGGGCACGCCGCTGGTGGCCATCTTCGGGCCCTCCAATCATCGCGCCTGGGGGCCGTGGCTGCCTGGAGACGAGGAACGAGGTAGGGCGGTGATAGTGCGGGCAGACCTGCCCTGTAGTCCTTGCTCATACGTAGGCTTCTCGGTGGGCAGGCGGGAAGGGTGTGAGGCTCGAACGTGTATGAGGATGGTGACGCCGGAGGTGGTGCTGAAAGCGGCAGAGAGGCTTCTGCAAGGCAAAAGCACCCTCCAATCTCCAATCTCCAACCTCCAACCTCCAACCTCCACCATCCTCGGCGTGCGGACAGACAACGTCAACTACGACCAGGCCCTCTCCCTCATCGAAAGCTTTATCGTCAGCGGTGAGTTTCATCAGGTGGTGACCGTCAATCCTGAGTTCATCGTGGCCGCTCAGTCTGACGGTGATTTCCGCAACATTCTCAACGCCTCTTCCCTGGCCCTGCCCGACGGAGCTGGCCTCCTCTGGGCGGCACGCTTCCTCGGCCATCCCCTCCAAGAGCGGGTGACAGGAACGGACACGGTGCAGCGCATAGCGGCTCTGGCCGCTCACAAAGGCTACAGCCTGTTTCTGTTGGGCGCCGCCCCCGGTGTGGCCGTGGCGACCGCTGCCCGTCTCTGCAAGATGTATCCAGGCTTGAGGGTCGCCGGCACCCACGCCGGTTCGCCAGCCCTTGAGGAGGAGGACGAGATTGTTCACCTGATTCAGAAAGCGAGGCCAGACATCCTTTTTGTAGCCTACGGAGCACCCCAACAAGACAAGTGGATCGCCCGCAACCTGATCCGACTGGGAGTGCCGGTAGCGTTGGGCGTGGGTGGAGCCTTCGATTTCATCTCTGGCCGGGCCAAAAGAGCTCCCCGTTGGCTGCAGCGCCTGGGCCTGGAGTGGCTGCACCGGCTCTATCGCGAGCCGTGGCGGTGGCGCAGAATGCTCGCCCTGCCGAAATTTGTGTGGCTGGTGGTGGAGGAGCGTTTGGCAAAAAGGTGAAAGTGTGGTATTCTTCTACTATGAGCAAAGCCAAACTCCTGCAATCGCTTCCCAAACTAGTCGGCAAGCACATCCTGGTCGTCGGCGACGTGTTCCTGGATGAATACATCTCAGGACGAGCCACCCGGCTCTCGCGGGAAGCGCCCGTCCCGGTGCTGGAGTTCGCGGGACGGCGTTACGTGCCCGGCGGGGCGGCCAATCCTTCCAATAATATCGTCGCCCTGGGCGGTATGGCCTACCAGGTGGGCGTCATCGGAAACGACGAAGCGGGGCGGACGCTGCTGGCGAAGCTCAGGGAGGCGGGCATTGATACCACAGCGGTAGTGACCGACCCCGCCCGCCCCACCACTACCAAGACCCGCATCGTCGCCCAGGGAAGCCTGCGCTTCCCCCAACAGTTGGCCCGCATTGACCACCTGGATCGCCGCCCCGTGGCCGGGGAGGTCGAGAAAGCAATCGTGGCCCATCTTGAGGCCCTCGTCCCCCAGGTTGACGCCGTGTTGATCTCCGACTACCAGACGGGCGTGGCCAGCGAAGCGGTCGTCGCGGCCTCGCTAGAATTAGTCCGCCAGCACGGGAAACTGGCCGCCGTGGACTCCCAGGGGAATCTCCACAAGTTCTCTGGCTTCGATCTGGTGAAGTGCAACCAGCGCGAGGCGGAGGCGGTGCTGAGGCGGAGCCTCTCCAGCGAACACGATTTTCAAGCAGCTCAGGAGCAACTGCTGGCCGAGCTTGAAGTCCAGGCCATCCTCATCACCCGCGGACCTGACGGGATGTCGCTTCTGGGCCGTGACCAGCCCTACTCTCACATCCCCGCCGCCAACGTCAGCGAGGTCTTCGACGTCACCGGGGCGGGGGACACCGTTATCGCCGTGGCCACCCTGGCCCTGGCCGCTGGCCTCGACTTCCTCTCGGCGGCGCACCTGGCCAACTACGCGGCGGGCCTGGTGGTGCGCAAGTTAGGCAACGCCACCGCCACGCCGGAGGAACTGGCCTGGGCCATTGAGAATTGGTGAAGGGAGAAGGCATTGGGTGAAGTGGTTTCCCTCCAAGAAGCGGTTGCGATACGGGAGAAGTTGAGGGCTGAGGGCACGACCGTCGTCCTCACCAACGGCCACTTCGACGTCTTGCACGTGGGCCACGTTGACTGTCTGCAGAGGGCGAAGGCGCTGGGCGATGTGCTGATCGTGGGCCTGAACAGCGACGCTTCGACGCGACTCCTCAAGGGCGAGAAGCGTCCCATCGTGCCTCAGGAGGAGCGGGCGCAGCTTTTGGCGGCTCTGCAGTGCGTGGATTACGTGGTCATTTTCGAGGAGGGGACGGCGGAGAGGTTGCTGGCTGCGTTGAGGCCTGAGGTCTACGTCAAAGGTGGGGATTGGGCCATTGAGGACCTGCCTGAGGCGAAAGTTCTCGCCGAACACGGCGTCCGGGTGGAGATCCTGCCCCAGATGCCCGGCCGTTCGACGACGGACATCATCGAGACTATCCTGACTCGTTATGGTAGAGACGAATGACGACGTCGAGCCAGTCAGTGGAGGTCCCCCCGTCCGGCGAGGGTATCGCCAAAGCGGCCGGCATCCTCTCTCTAGGCAACGTGGCCAGCCGGGTGCTGGGCCTGGTGCGGCAGACCGTCATAGCCGACCTCTTCGGGGCCAGTCCCTACGTCAGCGCTTTCGTGGCGGCTGCCAGAGTGCCCACCATGATCTACGACCTCCTCATCGGGGGACTGCTCAGTGCCGCCCTGGTGCCGGTCTTCAGTGACTACGCCTCGCCTCAGAAACGCCAGGAGCTTTGGCACATCTTCAGTATCGTCGTCAGCCTGGCCGTTGTCATCCTCAGCCTTATCGTCATCCTCCTGGAGCTTTTCGCTCCCCAGGTGGCCTGGCTGTTGGGTAGTGGCTTCGACGCCCAGTTGCAGGCGGTGACTGCCAGGATGATCCGCATTATTCTGCCGGCGGTGCTCTTCTTCGGCCTCTCTGGCATGGTCACCGGCCTGCTCTACACCTTAAAACGCTTCACCTACCCGGCTTTCGGCGCTGCCATCTATAACGCCGGTATTATCACCGCCGCTTTGCTGTTGGCCGATAAAGTCAACATCTACAGCCTGACGCTGGGCATTTTGCTGGGAGCGATGCTGCAACTGGCCATCCAATTACCGGACTTGCGCGATGTCAGGTTTGCTTTCTCCCTCGACCTCTCCCACCCGGCTTTGCGCCGTATCGCTGGCCTCTACCTGCCGATAGTACTGGGCCTGGTGATCAGCCAGATAGGCATCGTCATTGACAGCAGCCTGGCTTCGCGCACCGGCGGAGAGAGCATCGCCTGGATGGATTATGCCACCCGCCTGATCCAGTTTCCCATAGGCATGGTGTCAGCGGCCGTCTCCCTGGCCATCCTGCCCACTCTGTCACAATACGCCTCAACAGCACCCAGCGAGCAATACCCAATATCCAATACCCAATATCCAATGTCAAACGTCAAACGTGAAACGTCAAACGTGAAACGTGAAACGTCAGACTTCCAGCACACCCTCGCCCTGGGCCTGAAAATGGTGCTGATGGCCATCATCCCAGCAACCATTGGCCTGTTCGTTCTGGCTGCCCCCATCGTGGCGCTCCTCTTTCAACATGGCAACTTCGACGCCCATGACACCGCCCAAACGGCCCTGGCCCTCCGCTACTATCTGCTGGGCCTGACCTTCGCCGCCATTGATCTGCCGCTGGTCTTTGCTTTCTACGCCCGAAAGGATACTTTGACTCCGGCCCTGGTGGGGGTGCTGGGGGTGGTGATCTACTTGATAGTGGCTTTGTCTCTGATCCGCCCCCTGGACATGATCGGGCTGATCCTGGCCAACTCCGCTCAGCTCACCATCCACGCTCTAACCATGCTCGTGCTTATCCAGCGGCGCCTGGGGGGCTTAGGCGGACACGGAATCATGGCCCTCGCTTTCAAAACGCTCTCTGCTTCGCTGGTGATGGGAGGAGTAACCTACCTGGCCCTCAGCGGACTACAAAGAGTGCTCGATGTCAACACCCTGATGGGCAAGCTCGTCATCGTCGGTGGGGCGGGCGGTGCGGGGTTGGCGACGTACCTGGGGATGATCGCCCTCCTGCAGGTGGAAGAGGCGAGGCTGGTCGGGGGTATGATCTGGCGAAAGGTGCGGCCTTCCAGTTGACCGTTGAGATTTGCTGTTCAGATCAAAGCGTAGTATAATAGGTGAGGAATAGAAATCCAGACGAGTTGGAGGTAAGGATATGGCTAAGAAATCGCGTCGCGCCAAGAGGAGTGCGAAGAAAAAGAGAAGCGTATCTGCAGTCAGACCGAAGCTGCCGGTATCCGCGCCAAGTCCAACTGTGGCGAAGGAACCCGAAGCCCTGGCAGGAGAGAAGGCAGCCGAGCTCGCCGAAGAGTACCGCTACGTGTACTCCGACTTGAAACGCATCGCTATCCTGGCCGGGACAATGTTTGCTGTGCTGATCATTCTGTCTTTTGTGATCAGGTAAAGAACACGAAGTGAAACTACATGACGGCGAGGGGCAAGCAGAATACAAAGCTGCTTGCCCCTCGCCGTTTGACGACGAATTTATGGATTTAACGAATGGGGGCGCTTCGGCACGGATTCGTTTAATCCCTGAAACTTGTCCTGAGCCCCGTCGAAGGATTCGCTGTCAAATTTTGTGGACTCATCCCCAACCGCTGGGAAAAGCCAGCCAGCAAGCGCTGGCAAGTTATTTCGATGCTCCAGTGGATGGGCACAAGCAGCCAGAGGTTGCGGATGAAGAGGAAGATGATGGTCGTGGCGAAGGCCATGCTCCATCTTGCGAGGGTGTTCGCTGACCGCCACGGCAAACTCAAATCTCTACGCCAGGCCGGGTTCATTGACCACTCCAGGGTGACGAGCAGGAAACCCAGGAAGATGCCTGCATACTGACTGTCGAGGAGGAGGATGGCGGCGCTGCGGTAGAAGGCCCAGTGAGTTTCCAGGTAGATGGCCTCCTGCAGGAGGATCCACCCGTTAGTAGAATCATCCCCCAAACCTGCCCCCCATCGCCCTCTTGCCGAGAGGGGCAAGGCAGCGATAGCACGGGCGTACCACCACCAGATCAAGGCCAACATCAAGAAAGTGCCCCCGCCCAGCGCCATCCCCAGGCCAATCCCCTTGACCCAATCGAGTTCCGCTAAGCCCATGAGCCGAGGCAGGGCAACCCCACGCAGCAGAGCAGCATAGGGGATGCCGATGTAGTACAGAAACCGGGCGACTCCCAGGGGCCAGTGGCGATAGGGCCAGCTCTTGAAGGTTTCGACCCACTGGCCGAGTCGGCCGGGCCTCGGCCGGCGGTAGTGCCAGGCGATATCAGCTCCCAGGGCATAGAGGCCGATGGAGAAGACCACCCACAGGGCCGATTCCACTTTGTAGTCTATCAAGCTAATCAGCGGCGACAGCGGAGCCATGGGCTCAGAGCCTTCCTTGCTGGTCAACAAGAAAAGCCACGGGAACGCTTCGACGATGGAGACACCCTCGGTGCAGCCGTGGCTACCTAACAAAAGTGGGCGAGAAGGGACTTGAACCCCTGACCTCACGGATGTGAACCGTGCGCTCTGACCAACTGAGCTACTCGCCCGTTACGCTGCTATTATACCATCCAATTTTGAAACGCGCAAATCAACTACTTGGGCATGGCCTTCAACTGCTCATACGCCAGGTGTACCCTGGTTTCGGGGTAGTCGGGATAGGTGATACACCACCAATATTGCTCGGCCTCCTCCGTCCAATCGGGGTCGGCGATGTAGATCAAGCTCATCAGGCCGATCCAGGGGGACCAGTGCTCTTTGGCGTACTGATAGGCCCGCACGAAATAGTCGGCCTTCTCCTGATCGGACACGGAATGCCAATGGTAGGGGGAATCGGGCCGAGGGTCGCTGGTCCAGCCAAATTCCAGGACAGCCACCTGCTTGTCGGCGTCTCCGTTTTCTACCATCACCTGGCGCAGGTCTTCCACGTGGCGGAAGCAATAGACGCGCTTCCGTTCCAGGGGACTGGGATCGCCAGGATTGCCCCAGACCGGATGCTCAGCCACCACCCCGGGATCTATTTCAGGGGGCGCTTTGTAGCCCGCACCGTGAGCTCCCAGGACGTCGAAGTAGGGCTTGGCTCCGGCAGCGTACATTCCCTTGAGGAATTCAATGTCGGGGACGGCCACGTCATCCCACCGGCTGGTCGGGGTCAGTCCCGCCGAGATGACCATGGCGTTGGGATCGGCCTCTTTGATACGCTGATAGCCGATCCTCAGCAGGGCGGTGTACTCTGCCGGGTTGGGCGGCCTCTCCCCCCACTCGCGGGATAGGTTGGGCTCGTTCCATATCTCGTAGGCGCGGATGCGGCCTTTGTAGCGGCTGGCCAAAGCGTAGACGAAGTCGCCGAAATCATTGTAATTGGCGGGAGGGCCGTTGCTGTACTCCCCGGCCCAATAGGGCTGGTGATCCAGGCGCACTACCAAGTCCAGTCCATGACTCTCCACCTGACTGACGATGCGATCGGTAAAGCTCCAGTCGAAGCAGCCTTTGCAGGCCCCCTCAATGTCCCGCCAGCCGAAGCCCTGCTTCACCCAACCGAAGCCTGCCTCTTTAATCAGCGTAAGGTCACGATCGGCCACCTCCGGCCGCCACCAGAGGAAGGCCTGCATGCCGTATTCCGGCGAGCTCATAGTCAAGGGTTTGGGGGGGCGAGGCGTAGGCGTGGCTGTGGGGCTTGGTGTATCTGGTGGCTGAGGTGTTGGCGCGGGTGTTGGTGGAGCCGGTGTATCTGTTGCAAATTGACTTGATGGCGTGGGAGTATCTGTTAAAAGTGGTGCGGGCAGGGTTGGTGTATCCGTCGGCGGTTGAGCGAGCGGTGTCGGCGTAACCTCCAGGGGTACGGCGGCTGCCTTGGGCGTAACCATCGGTTGAGCAGATGGAGTAGGGGTATCTCTTGCGACGGTCTTTTCTACTATCGCTGGTAAGATCGTGGCCCTGGCGATAGGAGTATAGGCAGGCGCAGTAGCAGGGGCTACCGCCGCCGGCACGGGATCATAGATAAGCAGAGCCCAGATGGAGAAAGCCCCCGCGCAGAGGCCCATCACCACCAATAGAATCGCCAACAGAAATTGGGTTGTATTGCTTCTTTTCCTTTTGGATTGCAAACCAGCCTCCCGGCTCAAAGCTCAAAGTTCAAAGTTCAAAATCCAAAGTTCCAATCTCCAGCCTCCAACCTACTTGGCCATATCGTGCAGGGCTGCATAGGCCGGCCGTCCGCTCCAGTCGCCGCGCACGATGCCGAATTTGGCTGTTTCGCTGTTAGCTCCAGCGATAGGCCAGAAGTTGAGGTTCCAGCAGAACATCGGCCCTACCCAGCCCCAGTTCTTGCCCATCTGGTAGGCTCTGACCAGGAATTGGGCTTGCTCGGCCTCGGTGTTGTCGGCCGCGTAGTCGTAGCCTGGGTTCGGCCCCACGCCCATCCCATCCGTGCTGGCCCAGCCGAACTCGGTAGGCCACAGCCTCTTGCTGCTGTCGCCGTACACGACCATGACGTTGCGGGCTCCCTCCATGGTGCCTCGGAAGACCCAGCTATGGTGGTGATTGCCAGTGGGACCCTGGAACGCGGCGCTGGGATCGCTCCAGGTCTGCCAATCGGCATCGGGCGGCACGTTGTAGCCGCTAGGATGCACTCCTACCGCATCGCAGTAGTTCTTCAGCCCGGCCTGGTACATCTGCTCCAGGTAACGGAGGTCATCAATGGCCTTGCCGGGATTATCTCCACAGGGAGTCAGCGCGCCGCTGACCACAATGGCACCAGGGTCTTTGGCTTTGATGGCTTGGTAGGCGGCGGCCAAGAGTTGCACGTAGCGGCCAGCGTCCAGGGTCTCGTTGCCCCACTCGTAGTGAAGGTTCTGCTCGTTCCAGATTTCGTAGGCCTGCACCCTTCCCTTGTAACGCTCAGCCATTGCGCCCAGGAAATCCGCAAAGTCTTGGGGGTTAGCCGGCGGCCCCTCGACGCTGAGATCGGTATTCCCCGGCCTGGCCCACTTCGGCGCCTTGACCACGCTGAAAAGAAGCTTGATACCGGCCGCCTGGCAGCTTTCCACCAGCCGGTCCATTTCACCCCATTGGTATTGGCCTTTGGACGGCTCGAAATTCCTCCACTCAATCTGCTGCTTGAGCCAGTGGAAGCCCAGGTCCTTGACGGCGTTGATGATAGGCCCGTGATCCTGGTTAATGGAATGTGCCTGGATGCCGTAGTCGAAGCCGAGACCCGTAAGTGCCGGAGCTTTTGGTTTAGGCGTCGCCGTTGGCTGGGGCACAGGCGTAGGCGTCGCTGTTGGTAGCGGAGTGGCGGTAGGCATGGGCGTGGGGGTGGGAGTTGATGTAGGGGTTGGCGTAGGGGTGGGAGTTGGCGTCGGCGTCGGCGTAGGTGTCGGGGTGGGGGTGGGGGTGGGTTCGAGCACCTGCAGGCCAACGTCACCGCGACGGCTGACCGTCCGCCCCCCATCGGTGGAGATGGCCGCAGCGAAGGTGTAGTCGCCCGGCTCTCCAGCCGTCCATACGTAGCGGGGATCGTCCAGCGGCTTCATGATCTGGGATAGTTGGCCCGCTGCGTCTTGCACCGTCCAGATCAGCGTGAACTGACTTACCACCGAAGGCGGTGTAAGCTCTCGAAAGCTACGCACGACTTCCCAAACCATCTCGTCGTTCCCCCGATCGAGCAGATTGGCCACCGTTACGCCCCGCAGGTTGTACTGGGCTATAAGCTCCAGCTTGTGAGCGACGCACTCCGCATTGCCCAGCCAAACTGTGTGTTGAGCACCCTTCTCGTCGGTGTAGTTGAACCAGCAAGTCTGGGTGGCCTCATCGAAGTTGAGGCCGCCCGACTCCCCCAAAGCGGCCAAGGACAGGATCACCTGTTCGCCGGGATCAATGGTGGGATCCTCGGCCTCGACCGCGATCTGGACGAGGGGGGCCAGGGTTTCGATATAAGGTGCCATGGTGATAGTATCGCCAACCTTTTCCAGGCTGTAGGTGGAGATGACCGGCTGGATCTGGTAACGATTCACCTCACCCACCGCCCAATTCAGCATAGATTCCACCCACCCTCCAGGAGCGTAGGCCTCAGGATCGGCAGGAACTGGGATCTGGAGGGCATCCACCGCCTGTCCCAGGGCGCGCCAGTCGTAGACGCCTGTGTCCCAACCGCCGCGCCCCCCCTCTTTTCCCCCCAAAGTTGGGGGGGGTGAAGGGAGGGCAGAGGGGGGAGCGACCCTCAGGGTTAGCGATTTCCCGTTCTCGTGCAGCCTCTCGGCCAGCTCGGCGATGAACAGGCTGAACTCATCTTTCAGCTCGACGTTGATTCCTCGGTAGTCCAGGTCAATGCCCTCACAATCGCTACCAGCCGCCAGCCAGGCAATAGTCACCAGATGTTTGTACCGCAGTTCGGCGTTGGCGAGCATGTTGTTAACCAGGTCGTCCCTGGTGCCACCTTCCTCGCTCCAATTGCGCAGGGTGGGCAAGATGGCAGGCGAGGCCATCTCACCCAAACTGCACAGGGATTCGATGTCGCCGCTGATTCTGCCCTCATCGCTCAGGTAGAGACCCTGGGGATTGAGTCCTGTCAGGACTTCCTCCCCTTCGGGCGGCACGGTATCTTCGCTGGACAACTCAGTCGAAACAACAGGTGAGGCGGGCCTGGTCTGCATTACCGCCACTGAGGAAGGTACAGAGGACAATCGGGCCAGGATCACATCGTCATCGGCGATGACGTGGCCGGGAAGCCACTGCCAATCCTCGCCCGTCCAGGTGTAGAGGTCGAGGGTGTTGTGTGGCTCGGCGTCGTTGGGAATGGGCACGGTGAGCACCGCCTCCGTGGGCATCTGCCCTCGCCAGGCGATCTGGTAGAAGGGGCTTTTCACGTCCAGGTTGTCGGGGATGGCTTCGGCTGCTGTCACCAGTTCCTTCCCGGCCGAACCCTGCAGAAAGTCGAGGCGGGGCACCAAAGTGAGCTTGACCTTGACCGAGCCTGACAGCGCGGCGGGAGGGATCTCCAGCCGGGTGCCGTCCGGATCCTCCACTGACCAGTTCTCTTGATTGATGGTGGTGTAGCCGACCTCAAAGAGGCGATCCTTGAGCGAGATGGGCGGAAGAAGCAAGGCCGCCAGAATCAACAAAGGGATCAGCACGAAGTTGATACCTCGACTGATCCACTTTCCTCTTGTCACCGCTGAGATGGTATCTGACAATGAGCCAGGTGTATCTTTCATTGAGATTCTCTCTCCTCATTCACAAGATGTGAGACCGAGGTCTCCCAGCACGCCGGCTATTTTATCACAAGAGAAGCCTTTTGGCAAATAGTAGCCCACGAGACTGCGTTTGCACAAAATAGAGTCTCCCTGTATAATAGCTCCGCATCATCCGATCAGATCATCCATGATCTCGTGACGAGGAGGACACTTGGGATATAGACGATTAGGATTTGTCATCGCCATAATTATGGGCTTGCTGGTGAGCTGTGGGCCGGGAGAGGCTCCCGTCAGCGAGGGGATAACGCCCCAACCGACCAACACGGCTACGCAGGAGGTGGCCCCGCCTCCGGCGACTGCGACAGTGGCCGCACCTTCGCCAACGCCGACCAGTGAACGACCGCTGGCGGCCCTGGTGAACGGGCAGCCCATCCTTCTGGCTGACTATCAGCAAGAGATAGCCAGGTTCGAGGCGGCGATGGTGGGACAGGGCTTCGACCTGAAGAGCGAAGACGGCCAGGCCATGTTGGCCCAGATGCGCCGCCAGGTTCTGGACTCGATGATCGAACAGGTGCTCATCAGCCAGACCGCCACCCAGGAAGGCATGGCCGTCTCCGAAGAAGAGCTGGAAGCGGTGATCCAACAGAGCATCGAGGAGGGGGGAGGCCAGGCGAGCTTCGAGGAATGGCTGCAAACCAGCGACCTGACCTACGAGGATTTCAAAGAGGAGATCCGCTTCCAATTGCTGGCTCAGGCCATCTTCGAGCGGCTCGCGGCCTCCGTCCCGACCACGGCGGAGCAGGTGCACGCTCGGCACATCCTGGTGCAGACGGCAGAGGAAGCCCAGGCCATCTTAGCTCAACTGCAAGTGGGAGGGGACTTCGTGGCCCTGGCCAGGGAGCGATCTCAGGACGAGAACACTAAAGAAACAGGAGGCGATCTGGGCTTCTTCCCCCGGGGGCAGTTGATCTCGCCTGAACTTGAAGAGGCTGCCTTTGCTCTCCAGCCCGGCCAGATCAGCGAAGTAGTGCAGAGCCAGTTCGGCTATCACATCATCCAGGTCCTGGAAAAAGTCACCGATCGTCCTCTCCCGCTGGAAGTGCTGAACTCTTTGAAGGAACAGGCTTTCGCCGCTTGGATGCGGGAGCAGTGGGATAAAGCTACCGTCGAGCGGTTCATTGATTAGATATTAGCTGGACAATGTTGCTGTGTCATTGCGAGCGGAGCGAAGCAATCTCCAAGCACGCTAGGGGATTGCTTCGGCGCAAACAGCGCGCCTCGCAATGACACTTGGGAGGAGACATGCCTAAGATCGCTATCACCGGTAAGGGAGGAGTCGGTAAGACTACTCTAACCAGCTTGCTGGCCTACATCTACGCTGGGCGGGGACAGAAGGTGCTGGCCATAGACGCCGATCCCAACGCCAACCTGGCCTCGGCCCTGGGATTCCCCGCGGAAGTGACCGCTCAAATCGCCCCCATCGCCGAAATGGAGGAGCTCATCTACGAGCGCACTGGGGCCAAGCCGGGGGAGTTCGGCGGCTTCTTCAGGCTGAACCCCCGCGTGGACGACATCCCCGACCGCTTCTCGGCGGAATGGCGCGGCGTGAGGCTGCTGGTGATGGGCACCATCAAGGGGGGGGGCACCGGCTGCGTCTGCCCTGAGAGCGCGCTCCTCAAGCACCTGGTGCGCCATCTGCTTTTGCAGCGCTCCGAATTAATCATCCTCGACATGGAGGCCGGCATTGAGCATTTAGGGCGGGGCACGGCTGGCGCTGTGGATGCCATGATCGCCGTCGTCGAGCCAGGCCAGCGCAGCCTGCAGACAGCTCGAACCATCTCTCGCCTGGCCGCTGACATCGGCATTGAGGAAGTGTACATCGTCGGCAACAAAGTGCGGAGCCAGGCCGACCGTGACTTCATCACCGAGAGCCTGTCCGGCTTTCGGGTCATCGGCTTCCTTTCCGAGAGCCCTCTGGCCATCGAGGCCGACCGCCGAGGAGTCTCGGTCTTCGACCTCGACCCCCAGATGGTGGAAGAGGCCGAAGCCATCGCCGACAGGTTGTCTGGCCTGTGAGCTGGTGTTTACCCATAAAAATTGGCGAATCAAGAGAATGCAGCATTGACTCCATTGAGGCAAATTCTGGCTGGTCTTCAGCTTGAATCTCAAAATATCCAATATTTTAAGGTTCGTTATGTTAAAATGTGCCTTAAAACTTGGTTTTAGACTTGACAAAACTGGGAGATCGTGGTAAACTTGGCCTTGTTTTATCCGACTAGTCGGCTAGTCGGTTATGTGATTATCCTTATTACTGCATCGGAGATATAGAAGTTGAGAGCGGAGGTAGAAGAGCTATTTGAAGTTTTGACTCTGTTGAGGAACCCACAAGAGGTTCAGGATTTCCTTACAGACCTTATGACACCTGGAGAGATTGAAGGTTTGGCAGTCAGATGGCAAAATATGAAGCTTCTGGCGGAGGGATTGAAGCGTAAGGAGATACGAGCAAAGACGAGGGCCAGCCTGGCTACGATTTCTCGCGCGAACCGTGTTGTGATCCATGGAACTGGCATGATTCGGACTTTAGTGGAGAGGCTGGAAGAATCAGGATAACTTCCACCAAGCAAAATAGGTAAGTTCTGATCTTATTCGCGGCGACAATGGTGTCCCACCACATTACGGACGGTCGTCGGGCCATGCCTAATCACCTAAGGCCAAAAGATTGCAGTTGCAACATTTCTCTAACACACACTTCCTCAGTTGTTGCCTCGCTGGTGGTCCTAATTATCTACCCTGTTGTTCAGCACTTATTCCTCACTTAACCCCCCTACCTCCAAGCACTTGGTGTGCTTGGAGGTAGGGGGGTTTTGGTATTTTCCACATCGGCACGTGTTAGACACCCGAAGGCTCTTTACTTTATTTTCACGCAGTATTCACCCCACCTTCACGCACACAAAGGGCCAAGTGGTGTATACTCTACAGGGGTGGGCTTTCCGCTTACCGGCCACTTTGGGATAACAGCAAGGAGCCGAACAAGATAGGCAAAGTATCCCCGAGATTCTTTTTTTCAAACAAAGCATGCAAGGAACCAAGGAGGAAAAAATGTCTGATGGTGCTCGTGGAGGAGGGTGAGGACACATGAAAACTAGAATACGACTTCTGATCTTCACACTCGTGGTTGCGGCTATCAATTTTGCTTGGATTGCTACCGTGCTCGCCGATGGCGCGCGTGGAGGTTAACTGATCGCCAAAACCACCCAGATTATGAACTTGCAAACTAGCCACCAGTTCAAGATAAAAGTCTTTAGCTGGTGGCTAGTGCCTTTCAGGGGAGGGTCGTTACTGCCAGTATTATGGATTTGACCAATCACAAGGTCGATATAGTGGCTTGCTTTTTGGAAAAGATTTGACAAATCATAGGTATTAGGATAAGATAAAGTTGCAGTGTATGATCATGTTGCTAAAGGCAAGTTAAGCTTAAAGATGCCAGATGCTAAAAGACAAGGGCCTGGGAGAGCCAGGTGCCAAAGACCAATAGACTCATGAAAGATAAAGCTGACAAGGAAGGTGGAAGATCGGGTGTGTAGACGCACATCCACTGATGTAAATTGGTAGCAGGCAAGAATAAGGGAAAGAAAAGGTGCCACAGGAATCGCCGCCGACCAAACTTAAAGCGGATATAGAAACCCCAAGAAGAGTGCTCACCCCTGAACTCATTATCGCTATAGTTGGGACAATTGTCAGCATACTCGCTTTTGTCTTTGGTAGAGGGTGGCTGCCGGCACTTACACGTGCGCCGGATGTACGATGCATCAATCTGTCTCCACCGAGCATTTCATCAACGATGGTACATGGATGGGTAATCGAGAATGTAAGAGGGGGAACAGCAAACGATATCCAGATAACTATCAAAGCAAATGATGATACACCGATTAGAGAAATAGAGGTGATATCATCGGAGAACAATCACAAAATTGAGCGTGGTGGGGTAGGGACTAACAACGTAGTAATCACTGCCGCCCGTCTGGTATCTACACATTCGATTGCTGTGACAATATTGACCGAAAAACCCACCTCTTTCGCATGCGAAGCTGCCTCAGCGGAAGGTCCATCCAACCAGTATTACAGGAGGTTCGCTCTAACTGTTTGGGACATAGGGGTTCTTGTCTCTGTGGAAGTAATACTGGCATCTATAATTGCTCGTATACTATTATTAAGCATCAGGGCATTGGAGAAGTCGCTGATTAGCTTGATTAGAGAGCAATTCTCAGCACCAGAGGGAAAAGGCTCATGAAAGAAAGAACATGGCTAGATTGGCTTTTTTCTACTTTGGCTATTCTAGCGGTAATAGTCCAAATAATAAGTGCTCTCTTTCAGCTTTCCACTGCAATATCAATTATCGCTTTAATAGCGATAATCATGAGCTTGATGTATTTCGTAATGCAATCCGTGATCAGGAGGACGCTGGAGTCTATAAGTACGGAGGTAGAAAAAGAAAAAGCGATAACCGCACGTGCCATGCCAGTAGGGATGACAAGTGAACGAGCCTACGTGTTTAATTCCACGCTATATGGTATGGCGTATGAAGAGCTAAGTGCCCATTGTACAGTACACGAAGATGGATCAGCCGTCTTTCGACGCGAAATTGATCTGGTGGCATATTCAATAATAAGCGAAATAGATCACTATATGCTCTTGCCGGAGGCTCCTAAAGAAAGCAAAGATTTCCTAGAGCTTGCTAATGTTAAGCCGCTCGATCATGACAGGAAGCTTACCCCTAAGATAATTCACTTGTCCTCAGGCAGGATGTCTTTGTTAGTCTATATATCACCTCCTATGAGCCCAGGTGATCATATTAGATATCAGGTCATAGAAAAAAGCCCTCCGGGCCTGTATGCCATAACAGGATTAGAAGAGCGGAAAGTAGAGTATGACTATTTTGGTTGGGATATTAGTCGGCCAACAAGAAAATTGGCAGTGAAGGTTTTCTTCCCCAAAGGAGTCAGCCCTAACGAATTTGAATATTTTGAATATGATGTATGGTATGCAGTAGGCCAGAGTCGGTCAAGGCAAGCTAAAGAATATGAGAGAATAAGAGGTTCTCTTCAGTGGGTGGAGGAGGGAGCTCGTTTTTCTCTCGCGCTCAATGTACTCTATCCAGTGCTCGGATTAACCTACGTTATCAAATGGACTCTTAGATCTGCCTCAAGGGAGACTGAAAGCCCGTCGTTGGCTAATGAAAGTAAGAACTCAGTGGAGTGCGGGGGGGATGAGACGAGTGTAGTTGATAATGGGGAGGATTAGCAAAAGAAGAGGCAGGGTATACTGGTTTTCATGCCTCGATCTTGGCTGTTGTCCTGGCCGCATTGGTAAGCGTGCATGCCGAAGGCGCTCGAGGAGGAGGCTAGCCAGCGCAAGGATTGACCCTTAACCGGGTGTGTTTGGAGGGCTTGTTCATTGTTATTGCATCAGCGCCGATGGCTAGTGCTCTCCCACCGTAGATAAGAGCTGTACACATTGTCGCCTCAATGTTAAGATTATGATCTACGGGAGGAAAATACACTTCACCAAACGAAGAGGGGATGAATCCCACAAAGGTTCATCCCCTTTTTGATTCACTGCACACGACCCGGATAGTGATACAGCTTGTGGAACTTGCCTCGAAAGGCGCTGTAACAGAGCTCTGCCGCTTACGGTCGGAGTTCTCGCTGTGCAGGCGCAAAGGTGTTCACAGCAATTCGGCCGGGCTCTCCACAAGTAGCAGCAGACGGTACTTGCGTTGCTTTTTCACCGGCTCCATGTTATAATACCGCTACGAAACTAAAGGGAGTCCCTGGGGTAGATTGGTGGGCATATTTCCTATGAGCAGGCCGGTGGATGTCGAGGAGATGCTTGATGCCAGAGGAGTTGAAGAGATAACCGGGCATCGGAGGGATGGATGGCAAGAGAACAAACAGTGATCTACGAGAACTTGCTCCGAGAGGGAGGGGAGCGGATGCTCCGCGAAGCGAGCGCTTACTTTGCGGGTGAGGGACGATTGCACAGCACACTGCGCCGATTGACACAGCGATTGAATGCAGAGAGAATCCCCTACGCCCTGTTGGGAGGACTCGCCCTGGCTGAACACGGGTATCCGCGACTGACGGAGGACATTGACTTGCTACTGACGCCCTCGGGATTGGAGCGTTTCCGCCAGCAGTTGGTGGGGCGGGGCTATCGGCCTGCCTTCAGTGGTGCCAAGAAAACGTTCCGCGACACTGAGACGGGGGTGCGCATCGAAATCGTGACTGCCGGGGAGTATCCGGGCGATGGATTGCCCAAGCCAGTGGCTTTCCCCGACCCGGCGGCTCCTGGGGCAACGTTGGAGATAGAGGGTATCCGCGTGTTGACGTTGGAGAAACTGATCGAGTTGAAACTGGCCTCTGGGATGAGCGCTCCCCACCGGTTGCGAGACCTGGCCGATGTGCAGGACCTGATCGTCCGTCTGAAACTCCCCCTGGCACTGGCAGATCAGTTGGACCCCTGGGTGCAGGCGGCCTATCGGGATTTGTGGGAAAAAGCCCACACCGGCAGGCCAGCGGGTCTACGAGAAGAGCGATGAAAAAGCCTCGCCCTCAGCAATCGGGGGCGAGGCTCTTCCTTGGTTGGCTTGCCAGGTCCGCACTCTAGCACCCGGATCAGCCGAGGACATCGTCAACGGGGTAGGCAAACATGATGCGTGTGGTCTGCCGAAAGCCGACCTTTTTCCAGAAGCCAAGCTCGCCGGGCACGGTAACGGCCAAAGAGGAGGCTCCTCGTTCTTTGAACCTCTTGGCTATCTCACGCACCAAGTCCCTGCCGATGCCGCGCCGCTGGTAGTCGGGGTGCACCGAGGCGATGTGAATGATGGCCCTGGAGCCATCGTAGACCCCCCTGATTAGCCCCACCACCCTGTAGTCCTCTTCGGCTACCAGGAATTCGGCGGCCTGGCACTGGTGCACTCTTAACATGGCCTCAGGGCCGTCAATTTCGGGATGTCCATACTGCTGGTTGGCTTTCAGGATCTCCACCAGTTGGTGAGCATCGCTGGGCACAAAATCTCTGATTCGCATTCTACCGCCTCCCCTCCTTTGATGCGAGTAATTATACCAGGTTTCACCGGCTCTGGCAAAATGGTGGCTGCGTCCCATGTTTCTTCAGCGTCCACTATCGCGGAGCTTCCGGAGGTAGAGCAGCCAGTCTGGCATGGTGGCTTCCTTGAGCAAGTCGTCCCGTCTGAGGTAAGGCTTAACGTCCAGCACAGGCGTGCCGTCGTAGGCATCCAGCCCCAGCACTTTCAGGACGTTCTCCCGACGCTCCAGCAGCTTCACCACCGTGACCCCGATGGGGTTGGGACGGACGGGACTCCGGGTAGCGAACACTCCCGTCAACGGCAGCTCCTTCCTGCCCTGAGGATGCACTTTCAGCCGGGAGCGCCTTTCTTCACCCACCTTGTGCAGGTAGAAAATAATCAGGATGTGGGAGAAGCCGTCTATTCCATCCAGGGCCTCCACCAACTGGGGGGCGATAACCACCTCGGAGGTGATGGTTTCCCACTTGACGTGATTGGGATATTCGACGCCGTTGATCACCTGCCCAATTGGCGCGAGGTTGATGCTCTCCTGTTGGGTATTCTCTTCCATTTGCCCGGTTTCCTTTCCCAAAGTGCCGACCATTATAACACCAGCCCTTGCAGATGGCAAAAACGTGCATTTCACTTTTGGGGCAGAATGTGCGATAATAGCGAGAGCAAATCGTGTTGGAGGTGAGTGATGAAGAGCTCTCGCGAAGAAAGAAAAGCCAGGTTAATGAAGGTCGCCGAAGAGGTGATCGACGAGTTACTGGATTGGAGTGAGACCACACCGGAGTCCAATCTGACTCAGATCGAGGCTCTGGCGGGAAGATTACGGAAGACGTTGGGTGAGCAAATGGCCTTAGAAGTGGTCAACGCACAAGAGGCGAGGCAACCGATGCCGGGGCCTCGGTGTGCGGAATGTGGGCAGGAGATGCGATACAAGGGGCCA
>Ga0315539_1000576_pt1 | contig 27686 bp, 33 predicted proteins | sample SalMarSW160150MG_FD_203097 | JGI IMG/M metagenome (GOLD analysis project Ga0315539, IMG submission 203097) | Salt marsh sediment microbial communities from the Plum Island Ecosystem LTER, Massachusetts, United States - Salt Marsh Sediment SW1601-150 ...
CAGGAAATCATCAAATATCAAGTGGACAAGAGTTAATGATTTAGGACGATTAGGATGCCGCGCTAATTGCACTTTTTGCCAGGGGGTAAGATGAGCGAGAGTCTCTTCTTCTAGTTTTTTCAGGCGGGATTGAAGACGGGATATCTCTTCATTGAAGTCTAAGCCCTCTTTGTTAGCCAATCCTTTTAATTCTTCAATTTTATGCTCTAATTCCAGCATAGGTTTCTCAAAATCAAGACTGTATGTAACTCTCTGCACCATTTTAGTTAACTATCTCCGATACATATACTAACTCTATTTTTTTTTCATCCAGACTGGCCATAATCTCCTTTAGGGCCTGGGCTGTAGTCATATCTATATGTCCCATCCCCAGTGTTTTACCTTTTTCCTTAGCTGAAGAAATAAGCTGTTGAAATTGACCCTTGATATAATCTATATCTTTTTCGTTGTCCAGAAAGACTTGCCTGGAGATAGACTTTACACCCATTTCTTGAGCTAGAGCAAAAGCTATTGAATCAGGACTCGTTCTACTGTCAACAAAGAATAGGTCTTCTTCTTTCACTGCCTTAAGTAAAGCCCTCATGGGCCTTTCTTCAGAGGTAATAAGGGAGCCCATATGGTTGTTTAAACCTACGGCATAAGGAATGTCCTTTTTGGCTTCCTTCATAGTTGATTTGATTTCTTCCTCACTCATCTTATCCAGAATTATCCACTTATAGTCAGGGTTAAATTTACCTTTTGGTTGCATAGGAAGATGGATGATGACTTCCTTTCCACTCTCATGAGCCTGCTCTGCTACTAATTTTGCCTGGGGGGTCCCCGGGATTACAGAGATAGTAAGAGGGATATTCAAATCTTCTAAAAAGACATCTACTACCTCGCCCTTTGAGTATCCGAAATCGTCAATAAGAAGAGCAATCTTGACCTTTTTGAGAATAAACCTCAGAGTATGAGTGGTTCTACTTTCAGAGCCAACCTTGACTAGAATCTGGTACTGCTCTTTTGAGTCTTTCTCTTCGAGTTGATGAATCTTTACCAACCTTAGAGAGAGTTCTTCTTGTATCTGAAGGAGTAGCTTGTCCAGAGGATAGTCAAAGGGGATGCTCAGGGTTTTTTCTTGTTGAAGCTCGGGTAGAAAAAACCTTCCTCTTATCTCTTTTTCTTTTATTAAAGGTAAATTCAGTGTTTTTGTGAGCTCTTTTACTTTTAAGTCTACCTGTAAGAAATCATTTTGATAGGTTGAGATTCTAAGTTGAAGAAAAAGCCCGGTTATTATTATACAAAGAACGATTATTATTGCTATGTAAAGAAACTTGTGTGATTTTTTCTTCATATTCTTCTTTGGGGCAATCCTCTCTTTTCCTCGTCAGATTACAGGAGTTGTTCCGAACCCATCTTCAGATTGCTTCGCTCTCGCTCGCAATGACACTCTCTCTGCTGATGTCATCGCGAGGCTGCTCAAGGCAGCCGTGGCGATCTTAGGAGTTTCCGAGTATTTCTATGGCTTCCAGAAGTTGTAGGTCATTAAGAATATCATTATCCTTATTCTTGTCTTCTTGCCGAAGGAATCTTTGCAGAAGCTCCTTTTCTATTGTAATTTCTTCCTTTTCTAGTTCGCTTCTCAAGGAAGTCAAATCCACCTGTTCCCAATAAGGATATTGAATGAGAAATTCTTCAATCAGCTTAGATTCTTTTAATTTAACTAATATTTCCTTTTCTTCTTCAGTAAGTTTGAAAGCCTCTACTTTTATGTCAGGTTCAATTCCTTCGCCCTCTATGCTTATTTCTGAGGGAGTGTAATACTTAGCTGTGGTTAAAGTCATGGCTCCCTCTTTATTTATAGGGATTATTGCTTGTACTGTTCCCTTGCCAAAGGTCTTTTCTCCCAATAAGATCCCTCTCTTATTTTCTTTAATTGCACTAGCTACAATTTCTGATGCACTGGCGCTTCCCTGGTTAATTAGTATAATCAGCGGTATCTTTTCTCCTTCTCCCTGCTGATGAGCGGAATAGACCTGGTTTTGAGAAGAATCTCGCCCTTTAATAGAGACAATAACTCCCGAGGAGAGGAATTCATCCGCTACCTCTACTGCCTGAGTGAGAAGACCGCCGGGGTTATACCTTAAGTCGAGAATAAGCGCCTCTATCTGGATAGTTTTGAGTTTAATAAGAGCTTTTCTTAAATCCTCTGCTGTGTTTTCATTAGTAAAGCCAACGATTTTAATGTATCCGATGTTTTCCTTTAAGGTTTCTTCTTTAATATTGGGGAATTTAATAATAGCTCTGGTGATGGTGAACTCTAGAGGATTTTCTTCTTCTCTTCTCTGTATGGTCATCTTTACTTTGGTTCCTGGTTCACCCCGCAATTTTTTCATGGCTTCTGTAAGAGTTATTTTTTCTGCTGATTCTCCATCTATCTTTATAATTCTATCTTTAGGCTCAAGTCCAGCCTTGCTGGCAGGGCTTCCTTCCAGAGGAGAGATTATGGTAAGAAAATTATCTTCAATGGTAATTTGTATTCCTACTCCTCCAAATTCACCCTCTTTCTCTTGTTTCATTTCATTATAGATTTCCTCATCCATCCAATGTGAATAAGGGTCTTCTAGAGACTCAATCATTCCCTTGATAGCCCCTTCCATCAGTTGGGATGGCTCAACTTTTTCTATATATTCATTCTGAATAGCCCGATAAGCTGTAATTAAAGGTCCTAGTTCGGAGAGAAAATCGCTCCCTTGAACTCTTGCAAAAAGAAAGAGTCCTATAATTGAGCTGAGGATGACGATAATGACTAAAAATCTTTTGTTTTTTTCCAAAGGAAATCCTTTTGTGTTCGCTTACTAGATGTTTTTCTCTCTAAGTAACTCCTCTGAGTTTCTTATTACTTTCTCTCTTTCTTTTAGAGATAATCCTGCCCCTTGCAAAATTTTTCTTGCTTCTTCATCCCTTATAAGGTCATTTGGGCTGTGGGCGTCAGTGTTCAGAATCAATTTCGCTCCCGTCTGCTCAGCTAATCTCGCCACCCAACCATTAGTCAGGGAATGTCCCTTTCTGCTACTTATCTCCAGATAGATTCCTCTTTTTTCAGCTATGCTGGCCTCTTCCTGCGAGATTAGCCCTGGATGGGCTAGAATATCTATTTCTGCCTCTAATGCTGCTCTGTTAGTCCCCGGTGGGACTGGCTCTACTATAGTTTCTCCATGTACAAGGATTATCCTGGCCCCTTCTTTTCTGGCTTTTCTGGCCAGTCTGCCAATTAAATTGGGTGGTAGATGAGTTAATTCTGCGCCAGGGATGACTTTGATTCCTTCTATTAAACTGTTAATTTCCTCACAGAAGTTAGCAATACGCGGGATCACCCAGTCCAGATTTGAGGAATCAATATGGTCAGTAATAGCTAAAACTCTATATCCCTTATCCTTTGCCCTTTGTACCAGTTCGGCTGGAGAGAGTTCTCCATCACTGAAAAAACTGTGGCTATGTAAATCAATCAAATGCTTTTCTCCCTCTTTTGGATTATAATAGCATATTTCCTGCTTTTTGTAAAGTTTTCTCAAAGAGATTTCTTCTCAAAAATATCCACAGATGAAATAGCTGATGAATGGTCATCTTCTCAAGAGGAAAGTTTGGAAGTCCTTTCTATGAACCCAAAGAAGGAAAAAACACTCTAATCCTTACAGGATAATTACTAACAGAGTTATCCACATTATCCACAGGAAATAACTCACGTTGCCTAGAAATTTTTTTCTTCTTTGCTCTATTTTATAAATTCCCAGGCAAGAAAACCCCCAAATTTATTCGTGAGGATAAATTGCCTCTTAACTTTTTGTAGATACTTGCTATAGTGTAAACACTATGGAATACAAACATTCTCGCAACCAAGTCTTTCTGATTAACTACCATCTTGTTTGGTGTCCTAAACGAAGGAAAAAAGTGCTTACTGCTAAAATAGCTAAACGCCTTGAAGAAATTTGCAACCAAGTAGCTAAGGAAAAAAGTGTAGATATTTTAGCACTTGAAATAATGCCTGACCATTTGCATCTGTTCATTTCTTGTCAACCTCAAATGACTATCCATAAAATTGTAAAGGCATTTAAGGGAAGAAGTTCAAATATCCTTCGTAAAGAATTTCCTGTACTCTTGAAACTTCCTTCTCTTTGGACTAATTCCTATCTTGTTTCAACCGCTGGCAATATTTCCAACAAAACTATTCAAAAATACATTGAGAATCAGAGCAAAAAATGAAAAAGAGCTTTAAGTACTATATCAAAGCCAATAAAGAAACCATTGAAAAAGTTAATCAAGTTCTTGACCTTTGTCGCATCCTCTATAATCTCTGCCTTGAGCAAAGACAGTTTGTCTGGAAAAACTATCATAAATCAATTTCCGGCTATAATCAAGTATATGAGCTTCCTTCTCTTAAAAAATTCTTTCCTCAGTTCAAAGAGGTTCCTAGTCAAACTCTTCAAGAAGTTGTGGAAAGAGTCAATAGAGCCTTTCAAAATTTTTTCCGTAGAGTAGAGCAAGGAAAAAAGCCTGGTTATCCCCGTTTCAAGTCTTTCGACCGCTATGATTCCTTCACTCTAAAACAAGCTGGATGGAAATTGATTGGTAAAGAGCTTCAAATTAACAAAATCGGGTCTTTCAAACTATTCCTTTCCCGCCCTATTGAAGGAGATATAAAGACTGTTACCATCCGTAAGACTTCTACTGGCAGATGGTATGTAACTTTTTCCTGTGATAATGTTCCTTCCAAGCCATTGCCTAAGACTGGCAAATCTATTGGCGTTGATGTTGGTTGTGAGTCCTTCCTAACTACTTCTGAAGGAGAAAAGGTAGATAATCCCAGATTTTACCAAAGAACAAAAAAATTGCTAATTAAGAGACAAAAGAGCCTCTCTCATAAGAAAAGAAATTCTAACAGGAGAAAAAAAACGAGAATACTCGTAGCTAAAGCTCACGAGAAAATCTTTAATCAAAGAAGGGATTTCCATTTTAAGATAGCTAGAAAACTTCTTCAGGCGTATGATACTATCTGTATTGAGAATATGAACCACTTCAAAAGCTATCGGAGTCTTAATCGGTCTATGAGAGATGTAGCTTGGTTTAATTTCTTTAATATTCTTCTTTTCAAAGCGGAGGAAGCTGGCAAAGAAGTAATTAAAGTATCTGCCAGGAATACATCTCAAGCATGTTCTGAGTGTGGTAAAACAGTTCTTAAAAGTTTGTCTGTTCGTGTTCATAAGTGTCCTCATTGTGGCCTCTCCATAGATCGAGATATTAATGCCGCTCGCAATATAAAGAGGCTCGGGCAGAGCCTTCAGGAAGCAGGGGCGTTAGTCCCTGCGATGAACTGAGAATTCCCCGACTTTAGTCGTGGAGAGTGTCAATTACATATTTGCTGAATTATTGGCTTCTTTGGGAGGTTGGATAGTAGGTTTCCAGCTTGAATGTAAAAAATCTTCTTGATTAGGATTTAGCTCATGAGCCATAAGCCAAACTTCCCGCGGACAGATATAGTAATACCAGATTAGCGTGCCGGTAATTTCTTGCATGTAATTTTAGAGACTAGGCTCTTTCCAGAATCTTCAAAGCAATCTCTTCAATTTTACTTACAAACTCTTTTGACAAGGGGTTTCTTTGGCTTTTTGGAGCCTATACTTTACCAGAACTTTTATTTCCTCCTTCAAACCAAAACTCCTTGTTTATCAATGTTTCGGTGAAGAGGCATTATTTTTGCTAAAGAGGAATTCCAGAAATCTTTTGATTCAACCATAACTCCAAATACTACATCAAATTCAAGCTCAACATCATAAGCAATGTCAAGTATTTGTTTTTCCAGTTCAGTATCTATCTCTCCATCTATATGAAACGACATAAATAATTGCGCATCCCTTGTAGCGACTTCATTTATGAAGCCAGAAAATTAGCGGGTTTGATGAATCAAACCTCTACAGATAAGAAAATATATAAGACGTTTCATATAAAAGAATTAAGATGTCTATGTCTGAGAATTCTTCGCTATTGCCTCTTACCTTTGAGCCATAAAGAATCACCCGCGTACGAGGAAATCTATCTAACAGCTTTTTTTTTAGCTTGTATATGGCATTTAGGTCTTTTTCACTGAGTTCTAGTTTACTTAACTTTTTCATGTTATCTCCCTATTCTAATTTCTGAATATAGCTCTATAGCTTCTTTTATATTACTTAATATCTCCTCCATTTTGATTCCTCCTTTGCTGTTCCCTTAAAAATTCTACCAGGACCTTTCCTATTGTTTTCATTCTCATCACCTCTAAGAAAACATAACTACCATACGGAAGAGCCTAAGCCGGCTCAGTTCTTATACCTCGTCTACGCTGTAGTGGATAATATCTGTATTTTCCAGATGAACCTCTATATAAGTTCTATCTCGTTTTCTTCCAACCATTCCATAACACGCTTTTCCAGTCTCTCATCTTGGAATTTGAACCACTCCTCTCTCTTTTCTGGATGGCTTAAAAGCACATCTTTGAACCTGCGAAAAGCACCCCTGCCATCTAGAGCAATCCAGAGTTTTTCTTTCAAATTCTCATCTTCTAAAGACTCGGTAAAGGCGACCATATCCTGATATCCCTCTCTAGAACTCTCTGTAGGAATGCTCAAATACCTTTCAGGCTCACTGTCCAGCCTCTCATAAATCTCTTCAGTCTCATTTGTATCCATAAATTCATCTGAAACGAGTAACAGCTCACCGGTCTTTGTATCCAGATAGTATTCATATCCAATCTGGCAATTGTCAAAGGCATCAATCAGCTCACTTAAACTGGCTTTCACTTTTCGCATCTTTTGCTTCCTGGGGAAAAGTAGTTATAAATCTATTTCCAATTATTCAAGCATCCTTCTGTAGCTGTAGCAACGTGTGACGGTGGCCTACTCTCTAGTACTAACCAGGTATTTTAATATTTCCATATCGTTTCTTTTGGACAACGATTTCACAGGAAAATTATATTTTATCAAATACAGTTAGACAAGATTTTGTTTATCTTTTCATTGAGAAAAGGCTGTTTGAGAGCAATTGCAAGTTCGGAGCAAAATGTTCTTCTATGCTGGATATGAGAATAGTGGAAGATCCTTGAAATAAATTTTGTAATATCCTCTGTCTCGTGTGAGTATAGAATCAGCTAAAACCTTGGCATACCCACCGATTAAAAAATCACTGATGATGTGTTGACGAGGAGCAATAATTTCTGAGCAGTTCTTACATCTCAGAACAAACTTTGTTGCACAATGAGGACATTGAATTTGCTTATCTCGTCTTACTGTATAGGTATCCCAGGCCTTACCAGCTTCCCAAAGAGCTCGTTCATTGGAGGATTTAAGCACTATGTCAAAATCACTCAGGAATTCATTAAGCTTTTCTCTTTCTTTAAACAAACCGGCGAGTTCTGCATATACTATCTCGTTAATGACCAAAGCTCCACGCTTTAAAGCCTCATTGAGCAAATTCTTAGAGAATTCAAAATGTCTTTCATCCTTGTTTAGAATGTCGATGAGGATATTGGTGTCTACTGCAACAATCATTCTCCTCTTAGCTCCTGGATAATTTTATCAGTTGGTTTTTTTATTTTCAGATAGCCTGCCCATTTTCTAAAGGAATCATCCCTTACTGCTTTCTTTAATACGCACTCTCCCCTATGAATTTGAAAATTTACCTCACTACCTGGTTTGATACCAATAGCCTCTCTTATTTTCTTAGGAATGGTTACCTGTCCTTTTTTGGTTATCTTGGGCATTCTTCTCTCCTTCGTGGGGTATTACTTTGATGTAATAATAAAATATTCTTACCAAAAGTCAAGGGATCTCGAACATGCCGAAATCAATTTAATCTGCTTCTTTCATCAGGTCTTGTGGGCTCACAATTCTTATGCGAGAATAACCACTGATGAGATTATAAGCGTTTACTCTTCTTTCCACTTTTGAGTTAACTAAATGAGCAAAATCCCAGCTTAAGAGGATATCTTTTTTGTTGACTACAGTTATAGCAAGATGAAGGGCGTCGTTGAAGGCATTAGGAGGGATAATCTTTTCCTCAATATATTTTTTAGCTACTCGCTCGGCTGCCGGCGAATTTTCCAAAACAGGAAAGTCTTGAATTAAAGAGAGGATAGCCTCTCTCTTTTCTTTTGTTTTCAGCGCCTTTATTTCTTCAATAGTGAGACGAGAAACCAGTACTTCATATCGGCTGATTTCATTATTCCACCACTTTCTGGTAATCTCACGTCTTTCTGGCTGGGATTTTTCACAAAAGGCAGAAGGAATAGATGCATCGAGATATATGCTCTTCATTATTATCTTATATTGTGTCATGCGTGATGCGTATTGCGCAATACCAGTGGATAGCGGAGAGTAAGTGGTTGATTGGCGAGTAAAATGTGAAATGTTTCAGGTTTCAAGGAGGAAGATGGTCAAAACTCGAAACTCAGGAGTATCCACTAAACGCTATACGCTACCCGCTAAACGCTAAAATTAGAGCAGTCCATAATCGAGGAGAGCCTTTTCTAATTTTTTCTCATTCTCTTTTTGCATGCCATCCAGGGGAAGCCTCCACTCTTTTTTGAGCATTCCCATACGAGCTAAGGCTGTTTTCACTGGAAGAGGATTCGTTTCGATAAACATTGCCCGGCACAAAGGATAGGTTTTGTAATGAAGCTTCTGGGCTTCTTTAACATCTCCCTTAAGATAAGCTTCTATCATTCTAGGTATCTCTTCTGGTATAATATTGGCTACCACCGATATCACCCCACATCCACCTAAGGAGAGGATGGGAAGGGTGAGGGAATCGTCTCCTGAGAGAACAGTAAAATCAGGCTCAGAGAGAGAAATAATGCTGGAAACTTGGTCCATATTTCCGCTTGCTTCCTTAATTCCTACTATATTTTTGAGTCTGCTTAATATAGCTACAGTGGCAGGAGGAATGTTTATCCCGGTGCGGGAAGGAACATTATAGATGATAATGGGAAGACCAATGGCTTCCAGTTTGCTAAAATGGGCTTGCATACCCTTGGGAGTGGGTTTATTATAATAGGGAGTAATTACCAGAGCAGCATCGGCGCCTGTCTCTTTAGCATATTTGGTTAACTCCTCTGCCTCGCTAGTATTATTAGAGCCCGTTCCCGCAATTATAGGGACTTTCCCCCTGGCTTCTTCAATGGCTATTTTAATCACTTGTTTGTGCTCGCCAAAGGATAAAGTGGGTGATTCTCCCGTTGTTCCACAAGGAACTATTCCATCTACTCCTTTTTCCAGACAAAATTGTATAAGCTTTCTCAAAGCCTCTTCATCTAACTCTCCTTCCTTGAAAGGAGTAACAATGGCCACAAAACATCCTTGAAATTTCATCTCTTTTCCTCCTTGTCTATCTCTGAATAGCTTATAAGAGCCTTAGCTTTTCTTAAGAAGAGAATAGTTCATCGGGTATGTGTTCGCCTCTAATAAGGTCCGGGTAAGTCTCTCTTTCTCGAATTATCCACCAGCGGTCATCTTTTATTAGCACCTCTGATGGTCTTGGTTGGGCATTGTAAGAGGAGCTCATACTAAAGCCATAGGCTCCTGCATCCATTATAGCTAGATATTCTCCTTCTTTGATGGGGGGAAGTTTTCTATCCTTAGCAAAGAAGTCTCCTGACTCACAGATGGGACCTACTACATCTACCACCTCCAGAGAATCTTTATTATAAGGCTCTTTTAACTTTTTTATCTGATGGAAGGCTCCATAAAGGGATGGCCTGATTAAATCATTCATCCCCGCATCCGCAATGATGAATGTCTTTTCTCCTCTATTCTTTTTATAGAGAACCTCGGTAATTAAGCTCCCAGCCGGTCCTACCAGAAACCTCCCTGGCTCCAGGATGAGTTTCATCCCACTATCTTTTATCGGTGAATAGATTTTTTCTGCTAGCTTCTCAATGTTAATAGGAGGTTTTCCTTTTTCATAGCTGATGCCAAATCCTCCTCCTATGTCTATATATTTTAGGTTTAGTCCATTTTCTTTGAGTAGTTCGAGGAAATCCAGGATTTTTTCCAGAGCTCCAAGATAGGGCTCAGGACTGGTTATCTGGGAGCCAAGATGAAAATGAATCCCCACAGGTTGCAGTAGAGATGAATCCTTAATATTAAGATAAAGCTTTTCTGCCTCATCAAAATCAAGGCCAAATTTGTTTTCCTTTTTACCGGTGGTGATGTAGTGGTGGGTCTGGGCATCCACATCAGGATTTATACGCAGGGATATTCTGGCAGTACAACTCATTCGTTGAACTATCTGCTCTACGAGCTTCAGTTCTGATGCCGATTCCACATTAAACATAAAAATATTTTCCTTCAAAGCATATTCTATCTCCTTTTCGTTTTTTCCCGGTCCAGCAAAGACTATCCTCTGGGGAGAAAACCCAGCCCGAAGAGCCTTATAAAGCTCTCCTCCTGAGACAATGTCGCATCCTACACCTTCCCGGGCTAAGAGCCGGGAGATAGTAAGATTACCGTTAGCCTTCAAAGCATAGCAGATCAGAGGAGAGAGCTTTGCGAAGGCACTTTTAACCTTCCTGTAGTTATTAATTAAGCTGTGATAGCTATAAAGATAAAGAGGAGTTCCTAGCTTTTGCACAACTTCTGAGATTGGAGTTGACTCACAGAAAAGCTCTCCCCTTTGATAGTTAAAATATTTGCCACCATTCATTGGTATCTCTCATCTTGGATTTAGACGAGCGCTATTCTCGTATTGCGTATATCGTATGTCGTGGTGCGCAATGCACATTACGTATCTCATATTTCGATGCTCGATACTGGATACTCATTTTACTTCCATCCCTCGTCGTTCTTTCCTCTCCTTAGAGGGGAGAGGATTAAGGTGAGGGGGCACGAGCATCGAGCATCTAGGATCGAGTATCCATACGCTATCCGCTAAAAGCTATTTCCAGCTTCTTTCTGGCTTCTTTTATTTGTTTGGCCAGGCTTTTCTTCCCTGTTCCTCCGGCTGATTCTTTATTGAATACACACGATTCCAGCTTTATTCTTTCAAAGACATCTTTCTGGAAGAGAGGGGAATGTTTTTGATAATCTTCTAAGCTTAAATCTTTTAAACCCTTACCTTCCTTGAGGCATTTCTTAACTATAGTTCCGATGATTTGATGTGCTTTTCTAAAAGAAACACCTTTTTCTACCAGATAGTCAGTTAAGTCGGTAGCAGCAAAAAATCCTCTTTCTGCTGCTTTTCTCATATTCTCTTTGTTTATTTTTATTCTATCCAACATTTTAGGGTAGAGCTTTAGACTTGTTTTCACTATTTCTATGCTTTCCAGTAGAGGAGGTTTATCTTCCTGCATATCTCGGTTGTAGGATAATGGAAGAGCCTTCATAGTGGTGAGAAGAGAGATAAGGCAGCCATAGACTCTACCCGTTTTTCCCCGGATAAGTTCAGCTACATCAGGATTTTTTTTCTGGGGCATAATGCTTGAGCCAGTAGCAAAGGTATCACTTATTTCAATAAAGGAAAAGAGAGGAGAGAACCAGAGAATAATGTCCTCAGAAAGACGAGATAGATGCATCATTAAAAGAGAGACATCCGACAAAAACTCCATAATATAATCTCTATCGCTTACTGTGTCCAGACTGTTTTCACTAATTTTAGCAAAATTAAGTAATTTGGCTACATATTCTCTGTCAATAGGTAGAGATGTTCCTGCCAGAGCTCCTGCTCCTAAGGGCATTACATTAACTCGCCCGTAGCAATCTCTGAACCGCTCTCTATCCCTTTCTAGCATCCAGAAATAAGCAAGAAGATGATGAGAGAAAAAAATAGGCTGAGCATATTGTAGATGAGTATAACCGGGCATAATGACCTGTATATTTTTTTCGGCTACCCCAAGGAGAGTTCCCTGGAAAATGCTAATTAGATCAATAATTTCGCTTATCTCTTCTCTGAGATAGAGTCTTTCATCCAGGGCTATCTGGTCGTTTCTAGATCTGGCGGTGTGTAGTTTTTCACCTATCTCTCCCTCTCTTTTGATTAGTTCTTCTTCTATAGCCAAGTGAATATCCTCTTTTTGGCTAAAATCAACTTTCCCTTTTTCAATATCTTTTTTTATCTCTTTTAAAGCTTGAATGATTCTTTCAGCCTCTTCTTCCTTAATAATTCTGCACTGAGAAAGCATCTTAGTATGAGCAATGCTTCCCGCTATATCATATTTATATAATTTTTTATCTATGTTAATAGAGGAGGTAAATTTCTTTACCAGTTTGTCCATTGGTTCACTGAATCTACTTGCCCATAAATCCATCTTTTCACTTTTCCTATTTTATTCTCGTTTATCTACCACAACTAGTGCAGCTTGATGCCTGACAGGTGGAGCAGCTATTTCCTCCTATTACGGAGCCCTCTTTTGTTCTGCCGCTGACAAATTTAGGAAGAAGTTTTTCCAGCCGGAGGCTGCCACATTTTTCGCATTTGATTTTATCACCATTAGCGAGACTCACTAATCGGGTAAATTCCTCTTTACATTGAGTGCATTTATATCGATACAAAGGCATCTTAGATTGCCCCCCTTTAAGTGTCCATCTATTATATTTCAGGTAAATATTCAGTGAGGTACATTCTACGTGGTCATTGCGAGGGACAAAGTCCTGAAGCAATCTCAAAACAGAGTCGGAATAAGCTTCGCAATCTCGAGATTGCTTCACTTTACTCGCAATGACGTAGTTCACTGAGCGTTTGCATTTCATTTTAGGATATTCTAGGTGTCTGTCAAATTTTGGACAGCCATAGAGAGCTTGAAAGGCGTTGTCGGTTTGACAAAGCAGGAATGAGAAGATAGGATAGAATTGTAATAGGGGACGTTCCCTAAGAAATGCGAGATTCTTTGCCTGTCATTACGAGGGACAAAGTCCCGAAGCAATCTCACGCCTGCCTTCGACAGGCTCACAATGACAAAGGAGATAAGATGAAAGCAGTTGTTAAGACCAAAAGAAAGCCGGGATTTGAATATCAGGATTTTCCTCTACCTGAAGTAGGCAAGAAAGATGTACTGGTAAAGATTAAAGCTGCTGCTATATGTGGCTCGGATTTAAAGATTTATAAGTGGCTGCCCTGGTGCGAGAGTATAATTAAGTCTCTTCCCTTTATTCCCGGCCATGAATGCTGTGGTGAGGTAGTAGAGGTGGGCAGAGAAGTTAGAGGGATAATAATAGGGGATAAAGTAGCAGGAGAAACGCATGTTCCCTGTGGGATTTGTTGGCAATGTCAGCATAATCGTTCCCATACCTGTGAAAATATGGAGCTTTTCGGACATACCATAAATGGCTGTTTTGCTGAATATTCTCTCATTCCCGAGGTGTCTGTCCGAAAGATTCCCGATAATATATCTTTTGATTATGGCTCTCTTCTGGAGCCTATGGGAATTCCTTTGCGGGCAGTCGAAAAAGGAGAGGTTGAAGAAGAGGCAGTAGTAGTTATAGGTTCTGGCCCCATTGGGCAGTTTGCCATCGGTATCTCTAAGATAATGGGGGCAAAGATAATTATTGCTATAGACATTAATGAGAAAAGACTAAGCATCGCCAGACAAATGGGAGCGACTCATCTTATTGATCCCAAAACAAACTCAGTAGTGGAAAAAATTAAAGATATAACTAAAAATTATGGTAGAGGAGCTGGAGTGATAATTGAGGCTTCTGGCAATATTGAAGCTTTGAAAGAAGCTTTCAAGTATGTACGGCTGGGAGGCAAAATAATTGTTCTTGGCCAGACGGATAATCCTCTATCTCTTAGACCATCTTCAGATATTGTCTTTAGAGAGGTTCAAATTATGGGCTTATTTGGGCGAGAATTGTGGGATACCTGGAATAAAACAGAGCGCATTTTATCTTCAGGCGAATTGAATATAGAGCCGATAATTACTCATCGTTTCTCTCTGGGCGATTTTGAGAAGGCTTTCAAAACAGCGCTCTCAGGAGAGGGTTGCAAAGTCTTATTGATTCCAGAAGAGTGATTTTTTCGATTCACGATTCACCAGCTGAAAGGAGGCCAATAATGGCTGTTCTCATTACCGGAGGTTATGGACAATTAGGATCCTGGCTCGCCTACCAATTTGCCAGTCAAAGTAAGGAAGTTATAGCTCTTGACACAATAGACAAAGATCTTGATTATCTGAAGGAAGTAAAGGGTAGAATTACATTTATTCGGGCCGATGTGCTTAATTTTTCTAAATTAGTGGAAATATTCATCCAATATAAGGGTAAAATTGAGGGAGTTATCCATACTGTGGCTATGACGGCTGACCCTTCTTTTTATGGTAATCCTTATTATGGTCTTGATTTAAACCTGAGGGGAACAATCAATATGCTTGAGCTGGCAAGACTCTTTAAGATTAAGAAACTTCTCTATGTAAGTTCAGGAGCAGTATATGGGGAAGCAAAAGATAGACCCGGTGAACTGACTCATCCTCTTCATCCGGGTGACTTATATGGAGCAAGCAAGGCAGCTAGCGAGCTCATTGGCAAGCAGTATGAGAATCATTTCGGTCTTGACTTCCGGATTGCCCGCCCATATTTTTTCTTTGGTCCAGGAAGACTTCCTTCAGAGCAAACTCAGCTCTTCAAAAGTCTTCTAGGGCCGCTGGAGAGCCTTCCAAATCTAAAACTAGAAAAGGGTGCGGACCAAAGACTGGGCTTTACCTATGTTGAAGATATTGCCTGGGGAACTTATCTTCTCTATCAAGCGGAGAATCCCAAATACAAAACAGTAAACATCTGTTCCGAAGAACCAGTCTCTTTTCTAGAGATGGTCCGCCTGGCCCAGAAATACAGTGATAAACCTACATCGGTAAAGATAGGTCCGGGAAAGCTCTTTCCTCGCGGAGAAACCCTGGATATCTCTATTGCCAAAAAAGAACTAGGATTTCATCCCCGTTACAGCGTAGAAGAAGGCATGAAGGAGTATGCCCGCTGGGTAAGAGAAAACAGAAAAAGCTAGGAAGGAGAAATAAAAAATGCTTTTTAAAAAAGAGACCAAAGTCCAGGAACTCATTCAAAAACATGTGCAGGTAGTTGGAGAAGCAGTTAATTCTTGGAAAGAAGCTTTCTTTTGCTATCTGGATGAGAATAAAGAGGATTTTCAAGCCAAAACCCTGGTCACCATTGAGTTGGAAAGCAAGGCGGATGATGTGCGCAGGGAGGCACAACTCATCCTCTATAAGGGAGCTTATCTTCCTATATTTCGCGAGGACCTTTTGGACCTTTTGGAGCTTACAGACAATATTGCTGATGATGCAGAAAGGGGTGTTGATTTTCTTAAAATAGAGAATCCGGTCATTCTACCTTCCTGGAGTGAAGAAATAAAAAGGATTGTAGAAAAGAGTCAGCAGGCCTTTATTTTTTTTCAAGAATCGTTTGCTGTACTATCCAAAGAACGCTCAACTGCGCTCTCTTCTACCCATAAGGTGCAAGAGGCAGAAAAAGAGGTGGATAGCTTGCAAGATGATTTGATGGAGAAAGTATTTCAATCTCAATTGAGCCTTGCTCATAAGTTGCAGATACGCGACCTTGTTCTTACTATAGGGCATGTTTCTGACTCTTCTGAGAATGCTTCGGATAAAATAGCGCTGATGGCCATAAAGGGAAGAATCTAATGCTCTTTTTGTTTGCTGCAGTATATCTGGGGTGGGCCTTAGGGGCAAATGATACTGCAAATGTGTTTGGTACCGGTGTTGCTAATGAACTGATAAGCTACCGGGCAGCTGTCATCCTCACAGCAGGCTTCGTTATCTTCGGGGCAATAATAGAGGGGCCAAAAATGATGAATACTGTGGGGCAGTTCACCACCTTAACTCTTTATGCTGCTTTTATTGCTGTTTTATCTGCTGCTATAATTGTGACGGTAATGACCTCTATTAAACTTCCTGTTTCTACTTCTCAGGCTATCCTGGGTGCAATAGCGGGTATTGCCCTATCCATGGGAGGCTGGAATGCTTTACCCAGGGAAAAGTTGATCAAGATAGTTCTGTGTTGGCTTTTTACTCCCTTGGGAGCAATGGCTATCTCAGTTGCTCTTTTTATAATTCTTGCCCCCCTCGCTAACAGGATAAGGTCGTTCATTACCTTTGCTCTGGTTATGAAATTGGGAGTCATAGTTGTGGGATGTTATGGTGCCTACACCTTAGGGGCAAACAATGTAGCTAATGTTACCGGTGCTTTTGTGGGGGCAGGGCTTCTTGGGCCTTCAGGCGGAGCTATTATCGGTGGAGCAGCCATTGCTCTGGGAGCCTTAACATACAGCAAAGGAGTTATGATGTCTGTGGGAAAGAAGATCTTTCCCCTGGGGTCCTTTTCTGCTTTTATTGCTGTTTTAGCTTCTGCGCTCACTCTCCATTTTTTTACACAACTGCGCGTTCCTGTTTCTAACTCGCAGGCAATAGTCGGCTCCATAGCAGGCATAGGACTTTTGCGTGGGACAAAGGCTGTAGATAAAAAAATGCTTTTTCGTATTTTTACTGGCTGGGTGGCAACGCCTTTTTTTGCTGCAGGCTTATCATTTACCCTGCTTGCCTTGTAGCGTTTGAATTTCTTGGTGGGTGAGAAATAGCCGGGCGTACCAAAGGCATATATTTTGATTGACGAGAATGAGATAAAGACTATAATGAAATAGAGACAGGGACAATGAAGATTACAAAAAACGAGCAAAAACAAATAAATAAAAATGGTCAGCAATATCATTTAAAACTAGCACTTATCTATGGTTCTTTTGCTAAAGGGAAAAACCATAAAGATAGCGATCTTGATATTGCTGTTTTGGGGAAAAAACTATTGGATTTCAAGACCATCTTAGAGCTTTCTTATGAGTTTACCCATATTTTCAAGGGTATTGAGGTGAATGTCAAGTCTCTTCATCAGGTTGACCCCTTTTTTCGCTACCAGGTAATGCAAAATAGCATTTTGATTTATGGTCAGCCTTTTGATTACCACAATTTCAAAACTTACGCTTTTCGAGCTTATATAGACTCTAAGGACTTACTCCGCCTGGAAAATATCCTAGCTCAAAAAACCCTCCAATATCTTAGGAAATCACATGCTTGATTCAGAACTCATCCAGCGAAAAGTTAATTTAATCAGGGAAGACCTGATTAAGTTAGAAGATTTTAAGAAACTTAGTTTTGATAAGCTAGCAAAAGACTGGTTAAAGTGGAATGCCCTGGAACATATCTTTATGAAAATTATTGGCCGGGGCATCGATATAAATGAACATCTAATAGCTGAGCTGGGGGGACCAGGGACAAAAGCTCCTAGAGACTACAGAGAAACCTTTTTAGGATTAGTTGAGTTAAAAGTTTTGCCTCAAGAATTTGCTCAAGAAATAGCCAAAAGCGCTGGTTTTCGCAATGCTATCGTCCACGAGTATAATGAAATAGATAAGAATGTAGTTTATCGAACAGTGGGGGAGGCAATAAAACAATATACTGAATACTGCCAATATATCCTGAATTTTCTTAACTCGTTTTCTGCAGATACTCAAGAAGGCTAGGGCTTAAGTAAAAGCAGGTAAAAAGAAGTCAATCTTTTCCTGTTAATCGCCATCTAAGAATTCACCCATCTCTGCCACTAAATTTTGGCCTACCCATCTCTAATATATATTCGAAGTAGTTTTGTATCAATAAATGGAGGAGGATATGTTACAGGCAGTAATGGTCAAGCCAGGAAAGATTGAATATAGGCAGGTGGAAAAGCCGAGACCAGAAGCTACTACAATGAATACAGATGTATTAACACTTAATTAGGTTCTCTCGATCTCAATCTGAATGTCAAAGTGAAAGAGATGCAACAAAAGAGTGTAAATATGAAGAAAAGGGAATATACAATAGTTGGACTAGGCGAGATACTATGGGATATATTCCCACAGGAGAAATATCTTGGTGGAGCTGCGACAAATTTTGCCTACCATATTTCAGCGTTAGGGCATAAAGGAATTATAGCCAGTCGTATTGGAAAAGATAAATTAGGAAAAGAGATTATCGATGCCATCGCTACTCTAGGTCTTACAAAGAAATATATACAAATTGATTCAAATCATCCTACAGGCACAGTAGATGTAAAAGTAGACAGTAATGGACATCCTAATTACACTATTACGGAAAATGTTGCCTGGGATTTTTTAAAATTTAATGGAAAATGGAAGGCACTTGCAAAAACGGTTGATGCAGTATGTTTTGGTTCTCTTGCTCAACGTTCATCAGAATCACGTAAGACAATCATTGAATTCTTAAAGCATACTCGGAAAGAGGCTGTGCGAATATTCGATATCAATCTCAGACAGAATTTCTACTCCATTGAGATAATTGCCGAATCTTTGAAACTATCATCGATAGCGAAACTAAACGACGAAGAATTGCCTATACTTATAGATTTACTTGGCTATCAGAACAAAAAATCTGAAGAAGAATTATGCAGACTATTAATTGAAAAATATGGGTTAGCTCTTGTATCCCTTACTAAAGGCGAGAGTGGAAGCTTACTCCTCAATGAGAGAGAAATGGTCAGACATCCTGGCTGCCGGGTTACAGTTGTTGATACAGTAGGTGCTGGAGATGCATTTACGGCTGCTTTGGCCATTCAATATCTAAAAGGTAGCTCACTTGAAAGAATAAGTGAAGCTGCAAATAGACTGGGTTCGTGGGTTGCCTCCCAATCTGGTGCAACACCACCTGCTAATAAATATGTTATAGAGAAACTTTTGTAGCGTTTAAATCTTTTGGTGGGTAGGAAATAGCTGAGGACGATTCTAGCGTTTGGCGTATATCGGGTAGCGTATAGTAAAAACAAGAAGGGAGAAAAAGATAGTGTTCTACGTTTCCTTTTCCGTCATTGCGAGACTGCCGAAGGCAGGCGTGGCAATCTCCTGGGATTGCTTCACTCCGTTCGCAATGACAAGCGCGGAGGAATCTCGCTCATAACAATGAACTGCTTGCCAGATTTCCTTCGTTATCAAACCTCATTCCTTCCAACTTACCGATGATTTCGATATCATTTCTGCCCGTGAGTTCCTCTGTGAGTGCCTCTGAGATATACACTTCATCAAGCTTTAGGGTGTTTTTTATTCTAACTACACGTGCTTTTTCTGGCTTGACTCCCCAGCAGGTGTCGAGAGCCATTTCAATTGCCTCACGGTCATTATTTAAGGTAAGGGGGATTTTTCCTCTTATAATGAATCTCGCCGTCAATATGTTAACTAAAGTTTCTTTATAATTTATTTTGTCAAATAGCTTTTTAGTAATGAAATCAGCCAGGCCCAGCCCGGCAGCGTTGCCGTGGGTTTCCTGGCTAAGGTCCAGGATGACGATTCTTTTTATCTGGGGAGAGGACGGTTCTTTTTCTCCCAGTATCATCATCCTGCCAATAATATTAGTATCTATGCCGGAACCACTTATGTTTTTTCCCATTTCTTCTATAATGAGAACATCTATTTTATCGCTGGGCAGGTGAGGCATTAGTTCTTTAGCCTTTAATAGGAGTTTTTTTTCTTTTTCCTCAAGCTCACCCCGTCCGATGGCTTTTATAAGAGCTGTTTCGTGATAAGCGTTTTCTATTATAGCCACCCCAAAGATGATAGGCATCTTTTCAGTAATCAAACGAGCGGCTGCCGGAACTAAGTGATGAAGACCAGCAGCTCCATACCTATGGATACTGAGAGCTCCTTTATGTTTACCCAAACCAATGACCATAATTTTTGCTATGCCACTTTCAATTTCGTCATGAAAATCAGTGTGGGGTTTAACTCGGTTAATGGGAATGATGGCATTTGCCTGGGAGGCATTTTTATCAAAATAGACGGGAACACTATTATCCAGAATACCAATCTTGATTACCTCCATAGAAGAGACAATGGGAGCACCAACAGAGTGTTCGTTTATTCCATAGGATTCCAGAATTCTTTTTTGTCCTTCTGCTGTAGCTCCTCCGTGACTTCCCATAGCCGGGACAATGAAAGGTTTTGCCTCACATCTTTTCACCTCCTGGACTACCGCAGCCGCTACCTCCTTGATATTAGAAATCCCCCGACTCCCGACAGCTATAGCCACACGGGCTCCCGAAGAGAGTTTGTGAAGAAACTGGGCTACTTCTTTTTTTACTTCAGATGCGATATCAACACAAACAGGGCGGGGAAATTTTTGGCGAATCTTCACCATTCTGGGTATCTTAATTTTTTCTCTTACAGACATTTCCAATTCCTTTTTTATTGGTTATCGGTTAGTTTAATTACTTTTCCTCTTTCTAAAGAGGTAGTAGCGGCCAGGGTTAGTTTTAAGGTTTTCAAGGCGTCTGAATAAGGTGATTTTATGATTTCAGGATTATTTTCTTTTATGGCTTTGATGAAAAGGTCGTTTTCTGACTGATAAGGGTCAATGGTCATCTTCACCTCTTCTTTTTTCCCATTGGTAATCTTCAAAAGATGGGAAGAAAGAAGAAGGTCGATTTTAAAGCCTTTTCCGATTAAGTTAATTCCCCAATCACGCCCATGGGAGAGAATACAGGCAGAAGAAATACTTCCTATGGCTCCATTTTCAAAGTGAAGATTCACGCAGGAGGTATCATCCAGGTCATAATTTTCTACTTCTTCCATCAGACCCCGGGACCTTTGCCCATAGACTTCATTTATTTCTCCCACTAGATATCTTGCCAGGTCAAATATGTGAGTAGTTTGTTCGACTATCTGACCTCCTGATTCATTTTTGCTTCTCCACCAATAAACAGGACGCAGGGGGCAGAAGTAATAGCCTAAAATAAGGGCAGTTTTTCTTTTCTCAAGTTCTTTCTTGACTTTGTTTACTATGTCTGAATATCTATATACATATCCTACGCTGGAGATAATACTATTTTTCTTAATGGCTTCATTGATTTGGTATGCCTTTTTCAGGTTTAAGGCAAGTGGTTTTTCTATAAATAGGTTTACTTTCTTTTCCGCCGCCATAATTTCTTGCTCACCATGGGCAAAAGGAGGTAGGCAAATATATACAGCTTCCAATTTTTCCTTTTCTAACATCTCCCGGTAGTCAGTATAGTAGTTAGTTGCGAAGGTTCTGGCTACTCTTTCAGCTTCCTTTTTATGTACATCACAGACGGAGACAAGCCTGGTGTCTTCTATTTTTGCCAGTTTCTCCATATGGCGGACGGCGATTCTTCCTGTGCCGATAAATCCAATTCTGACCTTCATATAAGCTCCCTTATTATTTAACGATATAGAGCAAAATATTTTTAAGGTTTTTATTAGTCTATAAATAACTATAGCATAATTGTTTTTATTTATCAAATTTGAGTAAGATGAGGGTGTTAGATAAGGCTGATAAATTGACAGCGAGGGCGGATATGATAGAATATAAATGGTTTCTGTAAAGAAAGTAATCTGGTAATTTAGTATAGGAATTTCCTTTTTAGGCATAGAGCTGCGAAAATCTGCGTCCTAATTGAGTTGAACGGAGCAATGAAATCATCTGAGCAATTGAGTAAAATTGATGGCAAGACAAAGATAGCAGGAGTATTTGGCTATCCTGTGGAGCATTCTCTTTCTCCTCTATTTCATAATGCCGCCTTTGCTAGGCTGGGGCTTAATTTTGTCTATCTTCCCTTTCCTGTAAAGCCAGAGGAGCTAAAGGCAGCCGTCAAATCCATAAGGTCTTTAAGTATGGTGGGGGTAAATGTGACTATTCCTCACAAAGAGAAGGTTTTGCCCTATCTTGATCAGATATCTCCTGAGGCAAAAGCAATAGGGGCGGTGAACACTATTCATAATAAGGAAGGCAAATTAACTGGCTATAATACCGATGGAGATGGTTTTATTGAGTCGTTAAAAAAGCAGGGAGGATTTGACCCCAAAAATAAGAATGTATTTTTACTGGGTGCAGGCGGAGCTGCCTATGCTATCTCTTTTGCTCTTATTAAAAGCGGCATAAAGAAACTAATTCTTGCCAATCGTACATATTCTAAGGGAAGGGCTCTTTTAGAGCATTTAAAGAAAAATTTTCAGGATGAGTGTCAGCTCTCTCTGGTTGAGTTTGTTGAGAAAAATTCCTCTTTTATAATGAATGAGATTGATCTATTGATTAATGCTACTTCCATAGGTATGCATTCAGGTGACCCTCTCTTAGTTGTTCCCGAGATTCTGCCGCCGAATATATTTATTTATGATGTTGTCTATAACCGAAAAACACCTCTTTTGAAGTTAGCTGAGGAAAAAAAGTTGGCCTCTTTGGGAGGGCTGGATATGCTCGTCTATCAGGGTGCTCTTTCCTTTGAAATCTGGACCGACCAAAAAGCCCCGATAGAAACGATGAGAAAAGTATTGATGGAAGAGTTCATAGCTCATAGCTCATAGTTCGTATCTCGATACTTGATACTCGATGCTCGATTCTTTTTTTCTTTGTTTTCGAGCACCGAATTTCGATTCACGATTCACGAAATACTATTCACGACTTTACGGAGGATAAGTCAATGCTGCGTTATTTAACCGCTGGTGAATCCCATGGTAAAGGTTTGGTAGCTATTCTAGAAGGGCTCCCTGCTGGCTTGAAACTGTCCAGTGAGGATATTGACCGGGGATTGAGGCGCAGGCAAGCAGGCTATGGCCGGGGGAAGAGAATGGAGATTGAGAAAGATAAAGTAGAAATTATCTCTGGGGTTCGTATGGGAAGAACACTAGGCAGCCCCATTGCTTTATTGATAAAGAACCTGGACTGGGAAAATTGGCGCCAGGTTATGATAGTAGAAGATAGAAAAGTAATTTCTCAGAATATTCCTCCCCTCACCCATCCTAGACCCGGTCATGCCGACCTGGCAGGAGCTATCAAATATAATTTTGATGATTTGAGAAATGTTCTGGAACGAGCCAGTGCTCGGGAAACAGCAGTCCGCGTGGCTATAGGAGCTATTTGCAGGAGATTTCTTTCCGAATTTGAGATTCGAATTTACAGTCGGGTGATTCAGATTGGCAGGATAAAAGATGTGAACCAATGGCGGCCAATAAAAGCAAGTTATCAAATAATTGAAGATTCTCCCTTGCGTTGTCTGAATAAGAGAGCCGAGACAAAGATGATAGCTCTAATTGATTCAGCTAAAGAAAAAGGGGATACTTTGGGAGGAGTATTTGAAGTAGTAATTCTTAACTTACCGGTGGGATTAGGAAGCTATGTTCAGTGGGACCTTAAGCTTGATGCCCGGCTAGCCTATGCTCTAATGAGCATCCAGGCAATTGTGGGGGTGGAAGTTGGCTCAGGTTTTATGGCGGCAGAGAAATTTGGCTCCCAGGTTCAGGATGAAATATTCTACGAGAAAAGTGAGCATAGGTTCTTTCGCCAGACTAATAATGCCGGAGGTATGGAAGGGGGAATGAGTAATGGTGAACCCATTATCCTCCGAGCAGCTATGAAGCCTATATCCACACTGGCTAAGCCTCTATCTTCAATAGACATCATTAGCAAGAAAGCAGTAAAGGCAATGAAAGAGCGAGCTGATGTTTGTGCTGTTCCGGCTGCTTCTGTTATCGGGGAGGCAGTAGCTGCTTTTGAAATAGCCAAAGCTATGCGAGAGAAGTTTAGCGGAGATAGCCTTGCCGAGACAAAAAGAAACTACTCTGGCTATTTGGATTATGTGAGAAAAAGGTGAATATTGTCTTAACTGGTTTTATGAGGAAAGGTAAGAGCAAGGTGGAAAAGGATACGCGGTGGAGAAAACAATAGAAATTATAAATGGGCTTCAGAAAGAAGGATTGATTAGAAATTATGCTATAGGTGGTGGAATTGCGACGATATTTTACATCGAGCCTATCCTTACTTATGATTTGGACATTTTCTTTATCCCTTCGGAAGAAAAAAGAATAACAACACTTTCATCAATTTACGATTGGCTAAGAAAAAAAGGTTATAAACCGTATAAGGAACATATTGTTATAGAAGAAATTCCTGTCCAATTTATTCCAGTTTACAATGAATTGATAAAAGAAGCAGTTGAAAACTCGGCAGATAAAAGATATGGAAAAAGAAAAACGAGAATCGTCAAGGCCGAATATTTAATAGCAATAATGTTGCAAACATTTAGGCCAAAAGACAGGGAAAGAATAATAAAAATTTTAGACGAAGCGAAGATAGATATGAACTATCTTGAAAAAATTTTACAAAAGTATAACTTAAAAGAAAAATTTGATCGTTTTATGAGGTTATACTATGGAGAATAAAGAACTACAGAGACAAGAGATTAAAGATTTATTTAAAGCAAAGGAATTATTCCATAAAGAACTTGCAAAATTACCTTTTGAGGAAAAGATAAAAATACTCATCCATTTGCAGGAAATTGCAAATGGCATCCAGACATCCTCAAAGAAGAAACAGAGAATATGGAAAATTTAACCACAAGTTGCGTCCCAAAATGTGTCATAAGTGGAATCGAATAATCAGGGAAGAATAAAATTAATGAACATTGTCTTAACTGGTTTTATGGGAACAGGTAAGAGCAGGATTGGAATCGTAAGTTTCTAGCTTTCGAGTATAACCTGAGCTATCGCATAATTCTCCGAGTGCGAAAGAGTAGTGTTAATTCTGGCATTTTGTTTGCAACATAGATTAAAGGTTACTATTCAGGCACCCCACCCAACTTTAAGCTCTCGCAATTCCTGTTCAGATCTTTGAGCCAGTACTCGTGGTTCCCAGAAACAAAAGAAATTCTTATTATCAAAGTTAACTAACCTCCCATATTTTTCGAATAGGGCTTGCATCATGTTCACGGTTCTACGAACCGTTGCATTTTGAAGAATAATAGCGATAATTAGGTATTCATACAACGATCCAGAATGCATTGGTCGAAGACCTCTGAATTTCTGAAACACAGGGGCTAATCGAGTGTCATCTTGAAAGCGGTTATAAAAACTCCCAAGATCGAATTGTAGATTATACCGGTAATTAACTTCTCGGAGAACACTATACACAAAATCTTGGGGTAATGGTTTGTCGCTGTAAATATGAAGAAGAATTCTGGGTGAATCTACAGATCCAACATTTTCTAATATCAATCCCGAAGCTTCTCCCTCCCAAACCATAGTCTGCCAGCGTTTTCCAGGCTTCCACTTTGCGTCTGAACCGGGGAAATGTCCTGGCTTGTAGACCGTTGAGTCGAAATGAAATGGAGATGTTGGAATAATTTCTACTCTAGTTATGTGCCTTAACTTCTTAATCATATTCTTGTAAATTAGAGTTATCTTCTTTATCTAATAGCTTTATTTTGCTTTGAAACTCGGTGAATATTGCTTCCGGATACTTCCAATGTTCGGACCCTCTCCTTTTACCTCACCCGTATCTTAGCACACTGTCTGAATTCTGGGGTTCATTATAAAGTAAGCTGCACCCCTGCACTTGAGTAGATTAAGTCAGGACAGCCTGCAAGAACTTTTAAGTGTTGTTCAAGACAACACTACCAAATACTGCTTAACAGCTTCAAACAATCCTAACTCCAACGCATCACTTATCAAAGCATGTCCAATAGACACTTCAAGTATTCCTGGGATTGATTTAAGAAATTTACCAAGGTTCTGCAGATTCAAATCATGTCCAGCATTCACTCCTAAGCCAACCTGCTGGGCCTTCTTAGCTGCAAGTGCGTATTGTTGAAGTTCAAGCTTTGCATTACCATTCCGAAAGGCTCTGGCATAGGGCTCAGTGTATAATTCGATACGGTCAGCGCCAATCTCCTTTGCAAGCTGAATCTTACTTATGTCGGCATCCATAAAGAGGCTGACTCGAATTCCCAGGTCTTTAAGTTCTTGAATGATAGGCTCCAGACGTTTTCCATGCTCAGAGAGATCCCAACCATGGTTTGAAGTTAGCGCATCTGGTTCGTCAGGCACAAGAGTGCATTGCGTTGGTTTTATCTTTCGGGCCAAATCCAAAAAGTATTCTCCAGTAAAAGGATTGCCTTCGATATTGAACTCAACGGTTAATATCTCTGTCAGCTCATATACATCTGAAGGTTTAATATGACGCTGGTCTGGCCGTGGATGAACAGTTATACCATGAGTACCCGCTTTGGTGCAGATTTTTGCTGCATTGATGACACTCGGGATACCAATATTTCGTGTGTTTCTCAGAGTTGCCACTTTATTAAGATTCACGCTGAGCTTGGTCATTGTCGGTTAAACCTCTTTTATAACATAAGCACGCCATTCTATTAACTCTCTGGATTTTTCAAGGACCCGCCAGGTTTCATTATTCTTTGCTGTTATAGTCAAAATATACGCCAGTTGTTGTTTTACAGCACCTGGCGAAAGTCACGGACACGATAGGGAAAACTGACTAATGAAAGAGCGAGCTGATGTCTGCGCTGTTCCTGCTGCTTCTGTTATCGGGGAAGCAGTAGCTGCTTTTGAAATAGCCAAAGCTATGCAAGAAAAGTTCGGAGGAGATAGCCTTAGGGAGATAAAAAGAAATTACTCTGGTTATCTGGATTATGTAAGGAAAATATGAGCATTGCCTTAATCGGGTTTATGGGAATGGGTAACAGGACGATAGGGAACTACTTTTTCTAATCTTATTGCTTTTCCAATGCTCTTCTTAACTTATCTTCAATTTTTGGGATGAGGTTTTTAACAATATCCCAAACTCTCTTCCAGTTTATGCCAAAATAGTGATGTATAAGCTTGTCTCTCAGCCCTGCCAATTCCCTCCATTCCACATTGGAGTGTTTTTTCGTGAAGTCTTCTGAAAGATTCTTTGTTGCTTCACCTATTATTTCCAAACTTCTTACAACAGCTCTCTTTAGAGTTTCATTGCTCACCAAATCCTCGTAGTTCAGATCTCTGCTTTCCTTGATGATAAAAGCTGTCTCATCAAGAATATGTCTTATGAAAACTTTATCATCCTTCAATTCTCTCAATCTCCTTTAAAACATAAGGTTGGATATAGGGACTTAAATCTTCTTTAGTTACTACGGTTATTTCTTTTCTTAAGAGCTCTTCCAGAGAGAAAATCAGGTTTATGAAGTTATGATAGGTATCTTCTTCAAATTCTACAAGCAAATCAATATCACTATCTTCCTTTTGTTCATTTCTTACATAGGATCCAAACAGAGCGACTGATTTCACTTTATATTTTTTCAAGATTTCCTTGTGTTCTCTTATAATTTCTTTAATCTTTTGCTTGGTCATTTTTACACTCCCATAACTGCCTTGTCCTTTCCTCAAGCAGTCCATTAGTTCATCCAAAACTATCTTATAGAGAAGTAGTCCTATTGTCAATTATTCAGAGCTCTCAACCAGAGAAATTGACAGCAGTAGTGGATATGATAGAATATTGATGGTTTCTATAAAGAAGCAGTCTTATGAATTTGTAGGTATTCAGCGATTATCTAGGAAAAAGATGAATATTGTCTTAACTGGTTTTATGGGAACGGGAAAAAGCAAAATAGGGAGAAGATTAGCCAAAAAATTGAGAATGAGTTATCTAGATACCGATGAGCTCATTGAAAAAAGAGAAAAAGATAGTATTTCAGCTATATTCAAGAAAAGAGGGAAAGAATACTTCCGCCGCCTGGAAACTAAAGTAGTTAAAGAAGTTGCCCTTTTTGATAATTATGTAATCTCTACTGGTGGAGGAGTTGTTTTAAAAGAAGGGAATATAAGGTTGCTCAAGAAAAATG
>Ga0315539_1000577_pt1 | contig 27611 bp, 18 predicted proteins | sample SalMarSW160150MG_FD_203097 | JGI IMG/M metagenome (GOLD analysis project Ga0315539, IMG submission 203097) | Salt marsh sediment microbial communities from the Plum Island Ecosystem LTER, Massachusetts, United States - Salt Marsh Sediment SW1601-150 ...
CTGGGCAATATACATGATCCAACTAAGGATATATTTAACTTCACACCCTGCGAAACGAATATCAAATTTGCCCGGTTTTCAGAGGACGGGGAGTATATTTATGGATACCTGGAGGACAATACCGTGAAGATTTGGGAGAAGAATGGATCGGAACTTTTTTCGCAGAGATTGAGAGATACAACCATACTTGCAGTGAATTTTGCAATGGATAACCAACACATTGCTGCCGTGTATGCTGACAGTACAGTCTTCATCTGTAACAGAAACGGGGAAGTAGCCTGCTCGGTCAATGTCTATTACGAACCGTTGAATCCCACCCGTGTAATCAGCTTCTCCCCCACCATGGACATGTTTTCCAACGTGGCAACAAACAACTGTGTTCAGATCCGGGATTATACCGGAGATCTTCTGTATGAACTGGAAGGGCACACCGCCCCGGTCAATGAAGCCGTTTTCTCCCCGAACGGGGAATTCATGGCTTCCGCCTCCAAAGATTCAACCGTTATCATCTGGCGACGCGATTCCATTAGCGGGCAATTTAAACGGTTTAGAGACATCAACCGATTCCAGAACGTGGTCTGGTCCGTGGACTTTTCAAACGGTTCCGATTATGTGTTGTGTGCATCAACAGATACTGCCCTGTTTACAGCAACCTCCCGTCTATATAATCTTAATGGCAAAGGAGAATATTATGGATGGGCGCTTTATGATACTAACGATTATAAAGACTACCCGTCAGGTTTTGCAGATCTGATTACTGGTTCTGTTGTGGCTGCCCGCTTCACGAGGAATGATATAGCGATCATCTTTACGGCCCAGAATGATAAACGGTGGTGGTTCCAAAAAAAGAATGACCCGCTTGGGGAAATTGATTATTCTTCAGTGTTGCTCCTTGCGGCTCTAGAAAGCCGCTGGGAACTAATGTCAGAAAATAAAAACCTGAAAGACTATCCATGGTCAGAAAGTGAAATCTATCCGTACGATGGGATAGACATGGCTGTCCAGGGGTATCTGGCTTCAAACATACTGGGAAAAAGCAATACCAATCTTTTTCATTGGGATCATTTGCCACTACGAAGTTTTGAAGGAGTTCAACCCGAATTTTCACCCGACGGGAACTACCTGCTCTGTTTGAATGGAAGATCCCTGAACCTTTACCCATCAAATGAAAGAGAGATTATTCGATTGGTAAAGGAACAAGCTATATTTGGTAAACTGGATACAAAACTCAGGCACTGGTTGCATATACATACCGTTGATACTTATTAGTCCTTTTCTTTTTCCTTATCCTCCTTAAGTTCATATTTATCCATTCCGAAATAGACTTTCTCCATTTCAGCATATCCTTTGAAAAACATCTTCTGATAGGAGGTTTCTGGTAATAAAAATTTTAAAGAGAATAATAGCAACAAGAAGATCATTGGCATGAGAAACAGGCGGTAGAATAACTGCTTCTGTTTCCTGGTCCAATCAATAAAATTGGAAAACGGCATGGCAGCGAACAGGAGGAGACAGGCAACCAGGAAGAAGATTGCCCCGAAAAAATCAATTGTACTGGTATGGGCTGCTTCCCACATCCCGAATTTAACGAGGAATGTAGTAATACAAAATGCAAGGATCAGGGCGAGAGAAAAAAATACCCACCGGATAAACAGGTTATCCTTAAAATCCCTGAAAGATCGGATGCCGGCATAAATAATACTGATGCCGAGAAAGAAAAATCCCAGGATCAGCAGAACAATTCCCTCGTCCTCCAAACCAAAACGGTTCAGGATTAATCCAATCACGATGATGGCAATTAATCCCGGTATAATGAGATCGATTCTGGTAAAATAGATTAAATAGAAAAGTATACTAACCGAAATCAGTATTGCATGAGAAGTGTCTGCCAACATCCAATAAATATCTGGAGACAGCTTGTAGTAAATAAATGTATCTGCAAATAGGATTATGAGTGTGGCTATTCCTGAAACTAAAAACAGAAATAACAGAACTCTCTTGATGGGTTTATCAACAGTTTCCCTTTTGAATAAGAACAATGCAATCAGGATGACGCAAATAATAAGAATAGCGTATCCAGGTGCATTGCCTTCGAAGAACTTCAAGTCGGTTAAATACCCAATACTAATCATCAGGCATGTAGACAAGAAAGCAATAATCATTGCCCAAAGCCTGATCCTGTTCAGGAGCCTGGGGTCTATGTTTTTCAGTTTAAACATAGGAAGCGGTAAAGGATAAAGATAAATAATTTTATTCATTGCAAGGGAAAAAACAGGAATGTTTCATGCTGATTTTTGAGCGCTGGAAGTTTACTGTTCCTGGTCTTGGGTGCTCGGTACTTGGTGCTGGGTAAAAGAAGTTAATAAGTTATAAGTTAATAAGTTATAACGATCTTTATTCCTTAGCTTTAGCCTCAGCCTTAGCCTATTGTTTCATCACTTTCCCATCCCCTCCAAACCCAAAACTACCCACTATCCATATCCATACTCACCATTTGACAATCGTATTGACCCTGTGAAATAACGGCGAAGCCGCTGATGCGAAGCATCATTTCACAGGGTGAACTATCGCATGACTAAAAATGAACCCCCATAACCAACCCGATCCCGGTCAGGTTAGGGATTGGCGGGTCGCCTGCAAGGAGCTCTTCAATCCGGACTTCAGCAAAAACGGAAAACCTGCTGGAGAGGCTGAAATCTACCCCTCCTCCCACCATCATTTTAAAATAATAGTTACTCATTTCATCATCCGTCCAGTCGAAGGTTTCAGTGGATTCCACGGCCCCGATCTTTTCGTAAAGCGTCATTTCATTTTTCTTGTTCAATGCGAAGACCAGGCCTGCGCCTCCGTGAACATAAGGCCTGATCCGGGGATTCAGGGAGGAGTATTTTAAGGTGAGGGTAACATCACACCTTGACAGATCAACGGTAATATCCTCTTCCAACAGGTACTCCCCCGTCTTTTCCTTTTTCAGGGAGTTGAAAGATTGTTTGCTGTATCCTACCTCACCCTGCAAATATAACCTTTCTTCAATGGGCATATTTACATGCACGCCAAACAGGGGTGATATTTCGGTATTGAAATCCGCTTTGGACAGGGAAGATACATTCGTTTTTCTTGCTGGAAAGTCGATGATTGAGACTTGCAGGCCTGTAAACACTCCCACCTGAAACCGGGGGACGATCTGGTTATCGCACTCGTTATATCTCCTGGTAAGGGTAGCGAGGTACCGTTTATTCAACCTGGCGAGGTCTATGGCATCGCTGACGGCATCACAATCCGACATGGATTGGTGGAGTGCATCCCGAAACCTCTCTTTTGATTGCCTTGTGTCCGTGTTCAATGGAACCAGCAGGCTGTTCTCCCGCGCAATGAAGAAATATTTTCTGGAATCGTGTCTGACCTGGAAAAAATTTACCGGTCCTGCAACCACACTTTCCAGAAAAAGAGATTGTGTAATCACTTCATCGTTCCGAACTATTGTAACGGGCCTGGAAATGTAGGCAGTCCCCCGATGAAATCCGCATTCCAGGAGATCGTTCGCTGTATATACCCTGAATTCTTCTGAACCGATTTCCGCAAATTCAACCATGGTGGATCGATCATGGGTACGTTTTATAATACCTCCCCTGAATTCATTATTTCTCATTATGATATAGCCATTTTCCTGGCAGAGGGAAGGCTGATCCGACAGGAAAAAATAAAAAAGTAACGTAAGGATTACAACCTTACTCATACATTTTGATATCGTAATTGACATACCTTTCTTGTTGATTACGTTGATCGAATAGATGAACCTTGATGGACCAATTTAACTAAAAATTCAATGCGATGTATACTTCTTTCGAACATGTTTTACAGATCATACCGTTTGAATGATCTACAGCAGCCACGCCTTTAGCGAGTCAGGAATGCTGAACTATTTCTTCAAAAATAGTATAACCTTTCCAATAAAATGTTCGTAAAAAAACTATATTTCCAATATTAATCTAATCCACACAAATTATGAAAATGAAGAGAATCAGATTTTTAACAGCGTTTTTTTTGACATTTGCTCTCTTTTTCGCTGGTTGTGAAGATGATGGTCCCAGCACAAAATAGCTTCTGCTTGGGAAATGGCAAATTAATTCCATTACCTTAACTGCGTACATAGGAGGGCAACAGATTGCCCAGGAATCGGAGACCTATGGAGCCAATGAACTGGTCATTGAACTGCTTGATGGAGGGACTGGCATTGTATATGAATATGGCGATCCGGTAGAAACGTTTACCTGGTCACTGGATGGAAAGAAAATGACGTTTCCCCCATTCGGTGGAGCTCCTGTTGAAGGAACGGTGAATGTTACCAAAACTACCCTGAAAATTACCTGGGAAGAAGAGGAGGTTATCGAACAGATTACATATACCATTAAGTATCAGATTAATGGAGTGAAAGTATCGTAGTTGTTGCTTTTGTCAGCTCGATACATTCATCTTTTTATAAAGCGATCCGCCTGGCGGGTGATCCGCTTGGCGGATAAAAGTAGTGATAAATACCCGTCAAGCCGATTTGGAGCGACTAGACGGGCAAAATATACCGCCTGGCCATGTGAAATAGGAATAATCACGAACATAGTGCTAATGCAAAGCTTTATTTCACATGGCTGGCGGATTGATGCATTTTACGTCAAAATGAAACGGTTTTTACATACCATTCTCCTTGTCGTGATCTTCGGGCTGACCATTGGTCCGCTCAGCGGACAGTGTGTTCCGGATACCACCTGTAAGGACACCGGCGGTGATCCCGGCCAGATCTGCCCCAATGTACTCCCACCCGGTACCGTAGGTGAAGCCTATGAAACAGTGGTCACCGTACTCCCCCCTCCATCCGGGGAATTTATGGGCGTTACAGTGTCGGTGATCAAGATCCGTCTCGATGACATTCAAAACCTTCCGGATGGTATTGATTATCTGTTTAATGGGGAGTACATGTATCCGGATACGCTCTACTGTCTTGTTGTGCAGGGAATCCCTACAGAATCGGGTGTTTTTCCCCTGCATATAAAGGTGACAGCAACCGTGGATGTTGCAGGGGGAATCAACGTACCGGTTATTGACAGCACTTCTGTGGTTTTCACGGTCAATTCAGCAACCGGTATATTTTATCCCTCCTCACCGGGAAGTTTTGAGGTGATTCACTGCTTTCCCAATCCATTCTACGACAAAACCCGCATCGGGTATCATACAAACACATTCGTTGAAACAGAGCTGAAGGTATTCAGTTTGCTGGGACAGGTGATCTATACTGAAAAACTTACAGGAAGTTCAGGGACTTTCTATTATCAATTCGCGGGACAGGATCTAAGGCCCGGGACCTACATTTATACCATTACTACCGGAGAAAAGGCTTATACCGGGCGGTTTATTAAAGTCAACCAATAACCAACGGGATTCAGATCAGAATGTTGCTGCAAACTGGAGGGTGATATTCCTGGGAGGACCGATATCACCGGGCCTTCCGATGTACTCTTCATTCAACAGGTTTTTAATGATCAGTGATAGTTTGAATTGTTCAATGATGTCATATGAGATCCTGTAATCCACTACCCACTCTCCCTTTTTGTTTTCTTCGCGGTAATCGGCATAGCCGGGTAATATCAGTGCCCCGAACAGGGGATCGACAAACACCTGATCGACGTTCAGCATAAAACTGTAAAACCTCACGTTAAATCCCGTTGAGAAATTTCTCCAGGTCCATTGAACATCTCCCTTAAAACTGTGTTTGTAGCGATATTTGAGGTACTTTTCATTTTCGATTAATGTGCTTTTTCTGACATTACGGTCGATCGGATTCATAAAGGTGTATCCGGTGGTAAGATCGACAGCAACGGGTCCAATTTCCCCTTGCATGGTCAGGTTGATTTCGAATCCGTTTATTCTGGCATTTCCCACATTCAATGATTTGAACCCAATGTGCTCGAGGGTGGGTTCAATCGAATCGGGGTTATAGACACCGAATGTAAACTCGATCATGTCGTTGTATTCGGTCCAGAAGCCGGATAGATCGGCATATCCCTGCCAGGAGCCCAGTTTGATGCCCTGTTTGATACCGATTTCCGCACTCCACCCTTTTTCCGGCTCGAGGTCAGGATTTGGAAAAATTTTGAGTGAGCTGATGGATGTTGCGGTAAATTTTTCTGCAATGGATGGGAACCGGTACCCCTGCCCTATGGAACCACGCAGGTAAGTATAATCGGCTGCCTGGAAATTGATGCCGGTACGGAAGACGGGTGAAGAATGGATTTGCTCATTGTCCAGCCTGGAGCTTTCCCAGCGGATCCCGGCAGACCATTTCAACCGCTCGAAGAACCGGGCATCCAGTTGGGTATAAAGTGCAAGGTTGGTCCCACTGTGGTTGCCATAAAGGTTTGAGATAACATTCGAATAGCTTGCTGAGGATCCGAAGGACCAGTGAATCTCATTTTTGAATTTTTGCAGGTAGCGGTATTCTCCATAGTAAAAGCAGGACTTGTTGTTCTTATCGGCATCATTAGGGAACCGGTTATCAACTGCAAAAAAACGCGTTTTGAGCATATGCTGGATGTTCTCCTTTTGGAGGAAAGTAATATAGGGGTCAATGTTCAGCCGGATACCGGTGAGTTCGGTGACCGCTTCGGGATTTTGCCTGTATGCGGTATCTGCATGGACCCATAACAGAAAATCGCTCTTATCCTGGTACATGTAACTGCTGTTAATCCCGTAATTGAGCCCCTTGTTTCTTTTGCCTGTAACGTTTAATTTGAGGTTTCCCCTCCCCCATGTGTCCCACTCGTTTTCCCTGTACCCCGGATTATGTAAGAGGTTTCCACCAACGACAAGATCAAGATTCCTGATTTTCCTCATGTGCTGGAAATTCATCCCGTAAAAAACGGGTTGTTTATCCCACCAGACCAGTTCATCCCGTTTCGGGTCCATATAAATCCCACCAAACGCGGTTATCCCGGTTTCCGGATCTGGTTTCGGAAAGGCTGTCCTCAGGTTGATTACCCCGTTCAGTGCAGAAGATCCATACAAAACCGATGAAGCACCTTTCAGGATCTCCACCTGGGCAATATTTTCAACCGGTAAATAATCCCATTTCACATCACCGACATCTGCAGAAATGATGGGGAGGTCATCCACCAGTACCAGGACCCTGCTTCCCGCACCATAGGAATATCCACTGCCTCCACGTATGCTTGCCTGTCCGTCCAGCACATCGATTCCGGGAACCTGGTTGATCATTGTTTCCAGTGTAATGTGGTTGTTCTGCTGGATCATAACCGGTTTAAGGACCTCCATGGAGACGGTAACATCGGAGAGCTTCTGGTCGAATTTGCCGGCTGTGACCACAATCTCATCCAGCACTTTTATTTTGACTTCAAGGGCAACATCAAGCCAGGTTGTGTCCTTCGCGAATGCTGTGATTTCTTTATTAAAGGACTGATAACCAACAAATTGAAAGGAGATATTGTAGGTTCCGGGCAATACTTTCAGTTCGTATTTCCCATCTGTATCAGAAGAAATGCCGGTTGAATCGTTCAGAACAACGGTTGCACCGGTTAACGGTTCTCCGGTTTCAGAATCGGTTATCCTGCCTGTAATAATGCCTCTGTCCTGAGCGTACAGGCTGGTTAGAAAGAGAAACTGATACAGGAGAGTAAAGAGGATTCCACGCAGTCTCTTCAGGTTATTGATTGGGTTCAATTTTAAAACTCTTTTCCAACTGCCTCGCCTTCCTCTTCAAAGGAAGAGAGGTCAATCCACTGGATCACTGATATTTTCCAGTCACCTTTCACTTTCTTCAGCATCCGGATCTCTTTCGAGTGGGTTGTCATCGGTTCTCCATTCAGTTTGAATTTCATCTCCTGGTTGTAAACCACGAAAGCAGTTTCCCCGTGAATATCGATCTTCCAGTTTGATCTTTCAACGGTAATATCGGTCCAGTCTGACCAATCTTCACTGGCGGCTTTTTTGTAATATGCATAGTTATTATCCCAACCCATTCTTTCACGGTACCCATTACTACCAATCGAAATGTAGATCAAATTGTCGTCCTGGATCAGTGTTTCCAGCAGTGCCACAAGGTTTTGATCCCAGAAGGCATTTGTTTCAGCAGCAATGACTGCTTTTATTGCTTCCTCTTCTGCTGCAGTATCTATTTTTTCCTGGCATCCTGAAAAGGGAAGTACCAAAAAAAGCATTACTAAAAAAGTTATTTTTTTCATGATAATATGTTTAGAGAAGGTTTATTATTTGAAATGAGCGATATTAACCAGTCAAAATTTCCGATACCTTTAAAGTTAAGGAATGTTAAATAGAAAGTCAATTTTTTCACTGGAAAAGTAGTGCATAATGATTTTTCATGTTTATTTTGTATAAAAGACTCCATTCATGCAGTTGGTATTCGCTATTTTCTTCATCCTGTCGGTTCATTTTTTCCAGCAGGAGGGGTCGATAATATTGCTAAAGAAAGGAATTGCGAAATACCATGAAGGAGATTATGTGGGTGCTATTCAAAGCTATAATGCCGCAATTGAACAGGATCCTCGATTTTGGAGGTACTACATGTACAGGGCAAAAGCCAGGCTTGAACTGGAAGATTTCGTCGGTGCGGTTCAGGACTACGACACGGCATTGAGTTTACAGCCAAACTTTTACGAATCGTTTACAACCCGGGGAGCATCCCGATACCGGATCGAGGATTTCAACATTGCTGTTGTTGATATAAACAAGGCAAAAGAGTTTTATCCCGACCGCTGGATAATCCATCTAATGAGGGGTGCTGCATTTGAAGGCATGGGGGATCATGAAAAAGCCCTGATTGACTTCAACCGTGCTATTGATTTGCAACCGGATAACCATAACATATACATATTCCGGGGGATGGCACATCTAAACCTGGATCATCTTCAGCAAGCCCGGGAGGATTTTAACAGTGCAATCAAGCTGTATCCGGAGAATGATGTTGCTTATGTGAAATCCGGTTTATGTGATATCGCCTATGGAGATACCCTATCCGCTATTGATAATTTTTCGATAGCAGCGATCATTAATCCCAGGTGTGCTGAAGCGTTTTTCAACCGGGGAAAAATCCTCCTGGAAGTTCCTGAAAAAACAGAGCAAGCCTGCAGTGATCTTCAAAAAGCAGATGCGCTGGGTTATACCCGGGCTTACCAGATGATCATGAAGTTTTGTAACTGATGTCGGATTAATGCACCGGTTATACTACCGGCCCGAATGGAAGATCACCATCCAGATGTTCCAGTGAATCATAAAAGGTATCCTCCAGCTGAGATACGATCTGCTTCATCTCATCCGTACTTTCCAGTGAGGGAAATTTCTCACCAACAGCAGGGGCATGTGGTTCTTGTTTTGCCAGGCTTGCAAATGATTCATCAATTTCATCAATCACCAGTTGAATGGCTATGCTAACATAATTGTTAAATTCTCTTTTTGAATCGGAAGTAGCAAGTTCAGGATTTACCGTGGTGGTAATGGTTGTTTCCAGGGAATTCAGAAGACCAGCAATCTCCTCTATCTTAAACCCGCTGTTAAATCTTCTGTAGGCAATGATCTGAGCATATTTCCTTAATACCATGCGGTCTCCGGTTCGGATGCTGATTGCAATCAGCTGATAGATCAATGTGATATACATCTTCAACAGATCCCTTCCCATTGCCTGGTAATGGACAAAACGTTCTGCATGCTCCGGTAAGAGCAGGTATTCAAGCATCTTTTCCACCGCAGCGGAGCGGTGTTTCTTAAACATGTCATAATAGAGAATAGTGGTACGCTCCACAGTTCTCTTCAGTGCCATTTCATTTCGAATGGACCAGGTAATGGAATGGTTTTTCCGGTTTTCCAGGAGAAAGAGCAGCCTCCGCAGGACATCATACCGTTTAGCGATTTCCCACTCAAGGAGTTTTTGGGATCGGGTGGAATCAACCACAAGTTTTTTGTCCACATATTTGATCATCCAGGGTTTTTCGAATGATTCGAAGCCTAATATATTGGAAAGAAAATTCAATGCAAGAACGCCCGGATAAGCGATTAGTTTAGGTATTCTGATGGGCTTTCTATACTTGCTGAAGTGATATTTCGTAGCTGCTTTGTATAAGTCGTTGTGTGAAATCGTACCATCCGGGCTTGCAATGAGTGTCAGTTCATGAGGCAATGTGTTGTCTTTTTCGAGCAGCAGGTCAAAAAAACGGATCAGGTCATTGATGTGAATGTACGTGATTGCCGATTCTCCTTTTCCACCCAATATTCGTGATTTCCATTTTTTTGAAAGCCATATGGAGAGAAATATGAACAATGGCGGGTATTCACACCAGTCACTGAAAACAGCTGCCAGCCGTACAATAGCATACGAAAAATCGCCTGAAAATTCTTTGATGCAATTCTCTGCAAGGCATTTACTGCGGGCATAGGCAAAGTCGGCTGCCGCAGGAGTTTCTTCTGTTATGATGTGGTCAAAATCGCCAAACTTACATGCAGCAAGGGAGCTGGAAAAAATGAACCGCTTAATTTCAAGTTCCTCCGCCAATTTCAGGATATTCTCTGTTCCCAGAACATTGGTCCTGTAATATTCAGGATGATCCTTGTATGAGAAATCATAATAGCCGGCGAGGTGCAATACGTAATTTGCACCACCCAGTTTACGAATGCTTTCTCCCAATTCCCTGATATTAGTGAAAGATCCAATATCCACCTGAGTCCAGAAAATATTCTGGTGTTTGGGTATTCCGGATTCCAACTGTGATCTCCGGGCAAGACAATAGAGCCTGTACTTCTCTTTTGAGGCTTCGATGAAATGCCTGCCAATAAAACCCGATGCTCCTGTGACAACAATTCCTTCTTTCTCCATGCCTTTTACCTTTGCCTTTCTACCTGAAGATGAAGCTGCGGATCCCTACGCCAAAAATGATATTGTTTATATGCTCAGCCTGTGATCCTTCGGGGTAATGGATATCCAGCCGGTATTTCAATGAGGCAGTCAGTCCAACAGCATCTGCCAGCATGATCATAGCACCAAATTCCAGCTCCGAGCAGGTTGTGATATGACTGTTGCCTGTAAAAATAAAGGATCCTTCCAAATAAGGGTAAACAACCTTTTCGTTTCGCCCGCCAATGAAGTAAGTTAATGTAGGTCCGAAACCCCAGGTTGTGGTTGCGCTAAAATCTCCATACTTATAATACCGGGTTAGTATGGTTCCTCCTATGGCAAAAGAGGGAGCTACAAATGCACTGACTTTTGGTTCAAACTCAAACAGGATCGATTTATCTTCGTAATCATCAACTCCTTTTCTGAACTGAAAGGTTAAGCTTCCTCCAATCATCAAACTGCCACGGTTTGTGGCAAAACTGGAATTTCCACCTTGTGGTAATGGTAAATATTTGCCAGGCGTTTTGTTCAAGGTATAGATCGGTTCGGAGGAATCCATGCCCTTTCCCCATAATCCAGCTCCAAAGAGCATTGTTGTTGTCAAAAAAAGAGTCACAATCGTGGCAGAAAATTTCAGCCGGGTAGAAACGGATATGAAAAAGGGTTTCAGGATAACCTCATTTGAGGCGCTTCGCCTCATATTCCGTTTGATAAAAGAGATGTTGTTTTTCATGTTATTTGTGGTTCTGGTTACTTTGTGTCTGAATGAATCATAACACAAAAATAGATCAGATTGATATAAAATTGAATGAGAAAAATCATTTAACAAGACGTTTCCTATATATTTGCATGCATATAGATTGCAAAAAACGATCAGATATTGGATTCGGATGTAACCATCATTGGTGCCGGTGTTGTTGGACTGGCGATTGCTGCAAAATTATCAACCCTGTGCGATTCGGTGTTTGTGATTGAACGACACAGGAAATTCGGACAGGAATCAAGCAGCAGGAACAGTGAAGTAATTCACTCGGGAATCTATTATCCGCCCGGATCATTGAAAGCGCGTCTTTGCGTTGAAGGAAGGAAAAAATTATACGGCTATTGTGAGCAGCATGATATAGCATACAGAAAATGCGGGAAACTGGTTGTGGCTACGGACGATTCAGAAACAGATCGACTGACGGGTATTCTCAGGGATGCGCATGCAAACGGAGTAACGGATGCACGTATAGTGGACATGCCTGAAATCCATCAGCTTGAACCTCATATCCATGCTCGAAAGGGTATCTTTTTCCCCTCCACGGGAATTGTTGACACCCACAACCTGATGAAGAAGCTTGAGACCGATGCGGTGGGTAATGGGGTGAACTTTGTTTATCATGCAGAAGTCCTGGAATTACACCGGATCACAGGAGGGTACGAAATCGTAATAAAAGATGCAGACGGGGAGCGATTTACTTTCACATCAGAAATGGTTGTGAATTCAGCCGGATTGTCAGCGTCACAGATTGCCCATTCGTCAGGAATACCTGGGAATACATACCGTGTTTACTATTGGAAAGGTGAGTATTTCAGCGTTATTAACGGCAAGCACAAACTGGTGAACCGGCTAATTTATCCACTGCCGGAAAAAGAGATCGTTGGGCTTGGGATTCATACCACGGTTGATCTGGTTGGCCGGTTAAAGCTTGGTCCGAATGCGTTGTATCTGGAAAAGGGTGAGGCAGATTATACTGTTGATCCTGGGCATGCCAGCGATTTTTATCGCGTTGCCCGGAAATTCCTCCCGTTTCTTGAGGAACAGGATCTGTTGCCCGATCAGGCCGGGATAAGGCCTAAATTTCAAAAACCCGGAGATCCAGTAAAGGATTTCCTGATCAGGGAAGAGTCAGACAGAAACCTTCCGGGACTGGTTAATCTCATTGGTATTGAGTCACCAGGCCTGACTGCCTGTCTTAGCATTGCCGATTATGTTTCGGAGTTGCTAACTCCTTTCACTGACACAGGATAGTTATATGAAGCGTTGACGCATGAGTGTTCATGATTTCAACACCTCGACAATGGAATTGAGTAGTTCACTTTTAGAGAATGGTTTTGCCAGTGTCTTGTCTGCCCCAAAATATTTCGCTGTCAGGAGGTAGTCACCGGGATGAGAACGTCCGCCACCCGATATGGCGATTATTTTCACCTCCGGTACATTTTTTTTCAATTCAAGAATCGTTTCGAGTCCCTCTTTTTCCGGCATGATAATATCGGTAATGACAAGGTCTGGCTTTTCCTGTTTGAAAATTTTCATTCCTTCTGCACCATCCAGGGCACTAAACACGATATAACCTTCTCTTTTCACCATCTCGTGAAGCATCTCCCTGAACTGGTTATCATCGTCAATGATCAATATTTTTGTCATATCATGTATGGTTTTTGATTGTATAGTATCCATTTTATCATAAAATAGCACATAATTTCCGATGGGTATGAATGAATTGGTCTGCCTGTTAAACAGGCAGGTATACCGTAAATGTTGTTCCCTTATTTTTTTTGGATTGAACCGTAATCACACCGTTATGGTTCTTAATTATTCCATGAACCACAGAGAGTCCGAGACCTGTACCTATTCCCACCGGTTTGGTACTGAAGAAGGGCTCGAATATTTTAGTCAGTGTCTCTACATCCATCCCTGCTCCCGTATCCGATACGGATACCCGGACATACTCTCCTTCAGTGAGATCCGGGGTTTTTTCAGCCAGGAGTTTATCAACACGAATTGTATCAGCAGTAATGGTTAGTATGCCCCCTTTATCCTGCATTGCCTGGTTTGCATTGGTTAGCAGATTCAGGATAACCTGTTGAATCTGTGAAGGATCCGCATGTATTGATGGGAAGTCTTTTTCGATATTCGTTTCGATTTTGATGTTTTCGCTTGCCGTGGGATTGAACAGGGTAAGGGAATCCCTGATCAGGTTATGAATCTTAACGGGTTTGGGCTCGGGTTTGAAATCCCGGCTGAAGGTAAGAATCTGGTTTAACAGGTCTTTTGCACGCATCGAAGCCCTTCTCATTCTTGTCAGGTAACTGTGGATTTTTTCGCTTGAAGCCGTCTCTTCCATGGCCATATCATTGTAGCCAAGGATTGTCCCCAATATGTTATTAAAATCATGTGCAATGCCCCTGGCAAGCGTTCCAACGGTTTCCAGTTTTTGTGATTGAATAAGCTGGTTTTCCAGCTGTGACTCCCTTGTTATATCCTGCTTTACAGCAACGTAATTGACTATTTTCCCCTCTTCATTGGTAATTGGGGAGATGGTTGCTCTCTCTTCATACAGGGTCCCGTTCTTTCGTTTGTTCAGCATTTTTCCTTTCCATACTTTTCCCTGTTCAATGGTTTTCCATAACTTTTCATAGAACTCATTCCGCTGTTCTCCACTTTTTAAAATATTCAACTTCTGATTCAATGCCTCTTCCCGTAAATAGCCAGATATTTTTTCAAATGCGGGATTGGCATATAACAGGTTCCCTCCTGTATCTGTAATGATAACGGTTTCCGCCATTTGTTCCACTACCGTACTGAGTTTTGTCCTCTCTTCCTCCACCTTCTTCCTGATAATAATGCTCACCATCTGTTCAATCAGATTGCTCATCCTTTCGATGTCATGATCCTTGTAATCCTCAGCACTTATGGTTATAATCATTCCCAACCGTTCATTGCCTGAATAGAGGGGGAAATTACACACAAATTTCATATTCAGTAAGTTAACAATATCAGGAATGATTCTCAGCGTGGATGCTTTGGTTGCAAATTCAGTGATGAATGCATGTATCTCCTCCTTTGTTCCCAGAAGCTGGGGCTTTTTGCCATTGATACACTGCATTAACAGTCCATTTGAGGGTGGTTTGACAACGTGTTTTCGTATCCCTTTATGAACCCTTTTTTCAAGGATTTTAAGCACATTAGACGACATGGATATATGCTCTAATAAAAGTGATTTTCCATCTTCCGTCAGCATACCAAATCCGGTAATGTGGCAGGCGTAAAGACGCAATATCGCGTTGGCAAAATATTGAAAGATCTGATTGACATTCTTCCCAATATTCACCATTGCATTCATCGTATTGATCAGGGATAGCTCCTCTGTTCGCTGTTTTATCTGTTGCTCGGCCCGCTTTTGTTCCGTGATGTCGGTAATCATTCCAATGGTGTTGATAATTTTCCCCTCATCATTTCTAATGGGAGAGACACCGATATGACAGCAAATCACATCCCCGTTTTTCTTTATGTAGCGTTTTTCAAGTACGAAGTGCTGTATTTTTCCCTGAATTAACCGGTTATAGTATGATTTACTTTCAGCCCGGTCATCCGGATGGGTGAGTTGTGTAAAATGCTTGTCGTACAGCTCCTCAGCTGTATAGCCAAACAGTTCCTGTGCTGCCTGATTTGTTTGAATTAATTTTCCATCGATGGTTGACAATACAACTGCAAACAGTCCTTTTTCAAATATTGCCCTGAATTTCTCTTCGCTCTCCTGCAAAGCTTTCTCGGCTCTGCTAAGGTCGGTGATATCATGAATAGTCCCGATGAACTTGATGGGGTTATTCTGAGGATCACATACCATTTCTGCCCTTGAATGCACGCTTCGTTCTTCTCCGTCGGGTTTAGTAATCCGATGAAAAAAATCAACGGGCTGTTTCTTGTCAGTAGAAAGTTGAATGGTTTTTTGAACCATTTCCCGGTCATCAGCATGTACTAAGTTCAGGAAAGCCTCCAGGTTTGGCTCAGAAAGTTCAGGTTCCAATCCTAAAATATGGTAGGTTTGATCCGACCAGTTGATCTCATTCCTTTTCATATCCCATTCCCAGCTTCCAACGGATGCAATGCGCTGGGCTTCTCTCAAGCTTTTCTCTTTCTGAATGATTTCCTCTTCTGCTTTTTTTCGTTTGCTGATATCACGCACGATGGCCTGGAGGTATTTTTCCCCTTTGAGCTCAAGCCGGTTCAGACTGACTTCGGCGAGGAAGGTTGTTCCGTTTAGCTTCTTGTGGATCCATTCGAAACGCATATTTTCGCCCATGCTTGCTTTCCTGATTTTTTCCTGTGCAGACTCCGCTGAAGGCCTTCCATCCAACTGGAATTCGGGGGAAAACATGACCGGCGTTTTGCCAACGATCTCCTCTCTGGAACAGCCGAACATTTCAAGGGTGGGATTATTACAGTCGATGAAGTGATTATCATCCATCAGGAAGATGGCATCATTTGCCGATTCAAAAAGCGCTTTAAATTTATGTTCACTTTCGATAAAATCTTCTTCGGCTTTTTTCCTCAATATTACGGATGTTATCTGTGATCCGATATATCCTAACCGCTTGATATCATTTTGGGAAAACGGCTCTGTTTTCGAGATATTCAATATACCTACAGGTACCTCTTCTGATATCAGGGGAATGTTTAACAAATGTTTCAAATTCAATATTTTGAAAACCTGATTTACCAGTTTTAGCTGCATCTTTGTTTCTGCAAACTCTTTGATCAACTCCTTCATCTCTGTTCTGGAATCATGGAGTACAGGCTTTCCAGCTAAAATGTCTGCTTTGAATCTGCTCCCTGAGTTCAATTTTGCCCTGACTGAAGTGATCTTGAATCCTAGCAATTTCTCAATGTTAGTAATTACTCCTTCAGGGAGTGAAAATCGGGTTGGCAGGAGATATTTCTGATCATCTGAAACGAGATAGATGGTGGCACCATAGCCGGAAAACATCCTTCTTGTGGATTCAGAGAGAATAGCCAGAATATGAATAAGGTCTTTCCCTTCGTTGGCAGCCCGGTTTATTTCATTTATGAGTCTCTGGTCCTCTGCATGTTGCCTATTTCTTTCTTCAATCGATATTCTTTCCAGGATGGAGGTAACCTGGGTTGAAACAGCAATCAGGCGGTCAATTTCCTGCTTGCTGAATGTCCCTTTTCTGGCAGTGGAAAAGATACCCAGGGGTTTATCGCCTGAGAATAGAGGTATATTAAGCATAGAAGAGAGATTGAGAATCCGTATTGCAGTCGGGATCAATTTCTCATAATTGAAGGAAAGGTTGTGTTCCCGCATTAAATTCGCTATACCATTTTTATTTTCGGTATAATAAGGCTTTCCGGTTTTGAAGGTATTCCAATAAATGCTTTTACCAGAGGATGGAATCGTGATAAGCGGGATCGTATTTCCCGCCAGTTTTTCAATCCTGCGGATGCTTTTTTTCGCGCTACGGTTAATTTGAAGAACCAATTCATTCTGATCTTCTGAAAGGAGGTAAATTCCGGCACCAATGCTATCAAAAAGCTGTTCAGTGCGTTTCCACAAGATATTAAGGATGCCCTCCAGGCTTTCACCGCGGTTCACCGCTTCATTCAGGTCATTGATGAGGGCAAGGTCCATTGAATGTTGCCGGATAGCCTGTTCGGTTTTATTCCGATCCGTAACATCAAAAGTATCAACGACAGTATGGGTAATCCTGCCTTTCTCATCCTTGTAGGGATAAAAGGTAACTTCAAAAAAACGTCTGCCATGTTTTGGAGTCTCAAACCATGCCTGGTAACGGACCTCGTTGTCAGCAAATGACTTATCAAGATTGGGTTTGATACTTTTTTTAAAACTCTGATTACCCCATATTTCCGAAAGCGATTTCCCGACGATCTCCTCCTTGATCAGGTTGTGTGCGGCAGCAAAGGCATTATTGATTGCTTCATACGTATAATTCCTGTCAATCAATGACATGAGAGACCTTGAAGTGTTGATGATGAAATCATATTTTGTCCTGAGGTCTTCTGTCTTCTGCTTTAGTTCTTTTTCCTTAAACAACAGGATGGCTTTATGAATAGCGGAGGGGAGCCTGTATAAACTCTCTTTCAAGATGTAATCCGATGCCCCGCGTTTTATGGCTTCTACCGCAAGTTCTTCTCCGGCAACACCTGAAATTAGAATAAAGGGAGTTAGCGGGCATTTCTCCTGAACATAATCGAGTGCTTTGAGCCCATCGTAGGGTGGAAGATAATAGTCGGAAATAATAATATCATAATGCTCCTTCTGAAGTTTCTGCTTAAACTGCTTTTCGTTCGTGCTGCTGTGAATGCGGAATTTTACCTCATCACCCGCGAGCTCGCTTTCGAGCATTTTGACATCCAGGGGATTGTCTTCCAGATAAAGAACTTTTATTGGCTCCATGCTAATCGAAAGGTTTGGTAGGAGTTTAATTTTTTATCCCTGTCAGAGTGAGCATTTACCAGCCGGATGTGGAGGAATATGACCTGACAAGACGCTTTGAAAATAGACAAAATTAGCGGGATAAAAAAGAATATTGAATCGGATTTTACGATTTTAGTAGCGCATTCTCAGCTCATCTGTGAACTCAGCCGATCAACATCTTTTTTCAATTTTGCCACCATGGAAAGGAGATGATCCTCGGGCAGTACCGGATACGGTAATTCTGCGCTAATGTAATTAATGAACTTCCAAATCTCCTTGATCTCAGTAATGGGTACATCGTAGGGTTCATAGACCGGATTCAGTGAGTAGAGGACCAGTTTCTGCTCCTCCTTTAACCGGTTCTCAACAATTTTGAAAACAATTCCATCATCCAGGGTAAAAACCACATATGCCTGTCCGGAAACCAGGTTATTCCAATCCTGAAGATACTCTCCGGTTATCCAGGAACCGTTCGGTATAGGAAGCATGGAATCGCCTTTTAGCTGAAAAGTTCTGTATTTTTTGCTTTTCGAGAGGAAAGGTAGTTGAAAAGTCGGAAGCTCCCTGATGAATTCGGGATCGGCAAAACCATTCTTGTAGCCTGCTTTTGCCTTTTCCGAAACCAGTTCAATGTTTTCTTCGTTTTCCTGATCCACCGTTGTAGCAAGCACCCGTAATTTACTGCCCTTGATATAGACATCAAATCCTTTTTCAAGTTGAGAGATCTGGAATTGGGATAGCTCTTTCAGGTTGACTTTTACCAGGGTATCGATCGAGATGTTGAAGTAGCTGGAAAAGGCTTCCAAAACAAAAAGATTGGGGTAGGCAACTTCATTTTCGTAACCACTCAGGGTTGATCGTTTCATATTAAGGGCATGGGCAACCTCATCCTGGGTTCTGCCCCTTCGCTTTCTGAGAAACTTGATGTTTGAACTGAAGTACATGGTATTATTGTTTTATGGTTTTACGGTGATCATTTTCAATCCCCTTCTATCCCACCCTGCTGGTCTCCGGACAGGGCGAGGATTTTGTGCTGATTATATCAATCCCCCTTTAATTGAGGGTGTCTCAAAAGTCAAATTTTTGGTCATCCTGAACCTGATTCAGGATCTCATACGCTTGATTATTAATATGTTGAGATTCTGAAATAAATTCAGAATGACTGTTTTTTAGACTTTTGAGACACCCTCATTTTGTTTGTACATGCCAAAATTTTCCATAAAAATCCTTGCATCATTCAATCAAAATGATTATATTATAATCATGATTTTGATTAAAAACTAATCAAATATACTCTATTTTTTTAAGTATCAAGAATTTTCGAACTTTTTTTTTTGCAGAAGATGACCAACACACACAGGAGCATCATCCACATTGACCTGGACACATTCTTTGTATCGGTTGAACGGTTGAAGAACAGTGCATTTGAAGGGAAGCCGGTCATTATTGGAGGCACATCAGACCGGGGGGTTGTTGCCTGTTGCAGTTATGAAGCGCGGCTGTTTGGTGTACGTTCTGCCATGCCCATGAAGCTGGCCAGGGGGTTATGTCCCGATGGCCTTGTGATCCGGGGTGATATGGAGCTTTATAGCAACTATTCCGATATGGTCACGGAGATCATTGCCGAAAAGGCTCCTGTTTATGAAAAGGCTTCTGTGGATGAGCATTACATCGACATTACAGGAATGGACCGGTTTTTTGGCTCCCTGAAATGGTCCCGGGAATTGCGGCTGACCATCATAAAGCAGACGGGATTACCCGTTTCTCTTGGATTATCAGTCAATAAAACCGTGTCTAAGATCGCCACCGGTGAAGCCAAACCCAATGGGGAACTGGAAGTGCCGGATGATCGGGTAAAGGCTTTCCTGTCACCTCTCTCCATCGGCAAAATACCCATGATCGGGGACAAAACATTCCATTTGCTGCGCTCGATGGGAGTTGCAACCATTGACACACTGAGCCGGATACCGGTTGAAATGATGGAGCATGTGCTTGGGAAAAACGGGATCGTGATCTGGAAGAAAGCAAACGGCATTGATCTCACTCCTGTCATTCATTACTCCGAACAGCAGTCGATCAGCACGGAAAGAACCTTTGACAAGGACAGCATTGATGTAGCAAAGATGAACCAGTTGCTGGTAAGCATGGTGGAGAAAATCGCATTCGAGTTAAGGCAGAAGGAGAAACTGACTTCCTGCGTGAGTGTTAAAATAAGGTACTCCAACTTCGATACGCATACACTGCAGAAGCGTATTCCCTATACTTCGTTCGATCATATCCTGATTGAGACAGCCAAAGAGCTTTTTGCCCGGTTGTATCAGCGCAGGATGCTGATCCGCCTGATTGGTGTGCGCTTCAGTCACCTGGTCCGGGGAGTCCAGCAATTAAACATGTTTGAAGACACACCGGAAATGGTGCGGTTATACCTGGCAATGGATAAACTGAGAAGACGTTACGGCAGGAAAGCAGTGAAAAGAGCGGTAGGAGTACCGACACGGGAAGAGATTGAAGCCCGCATCAGGGCAGATGCATGTTAATAGTTATAAGTTATGCCAAAGGCATCCCTGTGGGAAAAGTTAATAGTTATAAGTTAACAGGAACCAGGAACCAGAAACCAGAAACCATAAACCATGTATTTAAACACCCACTCATACTACAGCCTGCGATACGGCACCTTATCGGTAGAGGCGCTGGTTAAAGAAGCGGGAAAACGCGGAATTGAAATCATGGCGTTGACCGACATCAACAACTCGACCGGGGTGTTGGATTTTGTTAAGTGTTGTACGAAAGAAGGCATTCAGCCGATTGCCGGGATAGAATTCAGGGAGAAAGACCGGTTGTTGTACGTGGGTCTTGCCCGAAATAGCGAAGGATTTATGGAATTGAACGAATTCCTGAGTTTTCACAACATATCGGGAGAGCCCCTCCCCCATTCAGCTCCTCCTTTTCAACATGTTATTGTCATTTATCCCTTTGGTTCCAGGTCATTCACGGAGCTGAAGGAAAACGAGTACATGGGAATCCGTCCCCAGTCGGTCAGGAAGCTTGTATCCCTGGAACAAAGCCACAACCTGGCAAAGCTGGTTGTCCAGCAACCCGTCAGTTACATCAACAACACCGGCTTTGTTCTGCACCAGCACCTCCGCGCCATACGCCATAATACACTGCTAACCAAAATCAGACCGGGTGAAGAAACCGGTATTTTTGAAACATTCATGCCACCGGATGAGTTACGAAAGGCATTTGAACGGTACCCAATGATCATCCCAAATACGGAAGAACTGATGGCAACCTGCTCCTTCAGTTTTGATTTCAAAAGCTACAAGAACAGGAAGAGTTTCACCGGGAACCGTTATGACGATAAAATGCTATTGGAGAAGCTGGCACTGGATGGACTGGAATACCGGTATGGGAAGGATAATGCGGAAGCGAAAAGAAGGGTGTTATACGAGCTGGAGATCATTGACCGGCTGGGTTTTTCCTCCTATTTCCTGATCACCTGGGATATTATCCGCTATTCGCTGAACCGTGGTTTTTATCACGTCGGACGGGGAAGCGGTGCCAACTCCATTGTTGCTTATTGTCTCAAGATCACCGATGTAGATCCCATTGAGCTGGATCTCTATTTCGAACGTTTCATTAATCCCAAACGCACCAGCCCGCCGGATTTTGATATCGATTATTCCTGGAAAGAGCGGGATGAAGTCCTCGATTATATTTTTAAACGATACGGACGAAAGCACACGGCACTGCTTGGTACAATGTCGACATTCAGGGGGAAATCGATCATCAGGGAACTGGGTAAGGTCTATGGGTTGCCAAAGGCTGAAATTGATTCCCTGATCGAAAACCCCGAATCAGCGATGAATCAGAACGAAGTTACCAATAAGATTTTTACCATCGGGCAATACCTGACAGACTTTCCCAATCTTCGAAGCATCCATGCCGGCGGAGTATTGATCTCCGAAAAACCAATCACCTGCTATACTGCTCTGGATATGCCTCCAAAGGGCTACCCCACCACCCAGTGGGATATGTATGTTGCTGAAGAGATCGGTTTTGAAAAGCTCGATATATTGAGCCAGCGGGGTATCGGTCATATTAAAGAGGGGGTGGAGATCATCAGAAAAAACCGTGGGGTTCGTGTCGATATCCATGCGATACAGGAGTTCAAGCAGGATAAAAAAGTGATCGATCAATTGAAAAACGGTGAAACCAATGGCTGTTTTTACATTGAAAGCCCCTCAATGCGTGGTTTGCTGAAGAAATTGAATTGTGATAACTACCGCGGGCTGGTTGCTGCCAGTTCGGTGATCCGGCCGGGTGTTGCACGTTCCGGCATGATGAGGGAGTATATCCATCGCTTTCACCATCCCAATGATTTCAAATACCTTCATCCTGTTATGGAAGAGCAGCTATCGGAAACGTTTGGTGTTATGGTATACCAGGAGGATGTGCTGAAGATCTGTCATCATTTCGCAGGACTGGATCTGTCTGATGCAGATGTGCTCAGGCGGGCGATGAGCGGGAAGCACCGTTCAAAAGATGAATTCAAACGAATTGTCGATAAATTCTTTCACAACTGCAGCGAGCGCGGTCATTCTGAAAGCATTACCAGGGAGGTCTGGCGCTGGATCGAATCGTTTGCCGGTTATTCGTTTTCAAAAGCCCATTCGGCTTCCTATGCGGTTGAAAGTTTCCAGAGCCTCTACCTGAAAGCCCATTTTCCCCTGGAATTCATGGTGGCTGTTATCAATAACTTCGGAGGATTTTACCGCCCATGGGTCTATGTGAATGAAGCAAAACGTTGTGGCGCCAACATTGAACTGCCGTGTGTGAACCGCAGTCATTACCTGACAACCATTTGTGGTCAGGATATCCATATCGGTCTGGTGCACATTCAAAACCTGGAAACAAGGATCGGACATATCATTCCTGAAGAACGCATGAAAAACGGAGAATACCGGGGAATTGAAGATTTCCTGCAACGCGTGCCCATCGGGAACGAACAGATGATCCTTCTTATCCGGGTTGATGCATTCCGGTTTACTAAAAAGAGTAAAAAGCAACTGCTCTGGGAAACCCACCTGCTGCTTGGAAAGACCAAACCAGCTGCCCATGCTTTGAGCCTTTTCAGGATTGAAAGAAAAAATTACCAGCTGCCTCCGCTTATCCAGGATCGGATTGAAGATGCGTATGACGAGGTGGAACTGCTCGGTTTCCCGGTCTCACTCTCCCACTTCGACCTGCTAAAAACCCGATTCCGTGGAGATTGCAAAGCAAAAGAGCTGTTGGATAATGTTGGTAAGATCGTGCGAATGGTGGGACATTTGGTAACGATTAAATACATTAAAACAGTGAAGAACGAGTGGATGCATTTTGCTGCTTTTATCGATTCGGATGGTGAATTTTTTGATACCGTACATTTTCCACAATCATTGAAGAAATATAGCTTCAGAGGAAGTGGAAGTTACCTGATCCGGGGAAAAGTGGTTGAAGAGTTTGGCTTCCCCAGCCTGGAAGTGGAAAAGATGGCTAAATTGCCGGTTATCCCGGACCCGAGATACACGTAGTTATAAGTTATAAGTTAATGGACGTTGAGCGCTGTGTCACAGCAGGCAGGCAAGGCATACTTACCTCTGCCCTCTGCTCTATGCACCCTCATCTCTCATAACTCAACTCTCACTGCTCACTTTAGATTCCCAGTGCTTGCCAAAGGCATCCACCTATGGGACTTTTGCGGATGTTGTCCGAGGGTCCATAGGACTCACCCGAAGGGACTCCTTCGGAGCTTCGGAGTATGTTGTTAACTCTCCGTCAGATCACTCCTCTCCTCCTCAACCGGTTTAAAAATGGACCGGTCGGAGAGGTTTTTCATCCTGCGAAAACCATAGCTCCAGAGGTAAATGATAAAGGGCACGAAAAGTACCAGGAAAACCGGTTTTTCAGCCATCAGGAAAAAATCATAAAATCCATGCAATACAAAGGGAAGGAAAAAAGCCAGAAATAACTGTTTCCTCCTCTCTTCCGGGTAAAATTTCGCCAGACCAAACCGGTACCCCATGACAATACCAAACAGGGCGTGAGCAGGGACAGCAGTGACTGCCCTTACCAAACCAATTTTATAACCGTGCTCCAGCACATAAAAGATATTTTCCACAGCCGCAAAACCCAGGGATATGAAAACGGCATATACGATTCCGTCAAACTTTTCATTGAATTGACGGCTTCTCCAGATGATCAGCAGAAATGCCAGGTACTTGAACAATTCTTCTGTAAGGCCTGCAGTGATAAATGCCCTGTACCCTGCGTAAGCTAAACCATGCAGAGAATAATTGAAATGTTCAAAAAAATTTTCAACAAGGATAATGGGCAACGTAATACCAATTCCGATCAGCAGGGATCTGAACAGGAGACCAAAGGGCTCTTTCTCATACTTATCCCTGAAATAGATGTAAAAGGCAATGATGAATACCGGCGCAAGGGCTAAAAAGATCAGTTTCACAAGGAAAGGAGGGAGTTATTAGTTATAAGTTAAAAGTTATAAGTTAAAAGTTATAAGTTAAAAGTTGTTGGATGTTGAGCGTTGTGCCGCAGGCACGCCTTTGGCGAAAGTTGAATGTTGATAGATCACCATTCCCTGTAGAATGGATCATAGGTATTAAATCTTCCGGGATGGAACGGATCGGAATAGAAGTAGGGATTCATTCCATTCGAGACATTGATTTGAGCTCCAACATGAAATGAATTGGCAATCCTGTAGTTGAATCCAAGGGAGTAACTCTCATAATTGCTGTTCATCTGGTAAGGATATAATCCAAAGCTGTAATGGTTCATTTTTCCTTTGACAAATGAACCGTCTACTACTAATCGATCTGTAACCTGGTATGTTCCATACAGGTAGAATTGATACGATGGATCGTTTCCGGTGGTCATCATAGATTCGCCGGCTGTTGAACCTCCGACAGGATAGTTGTACAATACTGTTCCCCCGATATGGAGATCCAGTTTCGGAGAGATTTTATACCGTATGGAAGGCGATAGGTATGAGCTCATCATTGATCCGCCTCCACCAAAGCTGCTGAATGCGGTACCGATATCCAGCCTGTAGTGAATTCTTGATCCGGTATTCTGCTCTGTATTGTTCTTCTGCTGAAGGTCATGAAAATATTTTTCAGAACCAGGTGCAGGGGCATAATAAGCATCCGGATGATGCAATATATGCTGTGCTGCTCCATTTAATCCGGTAAGCAGGAAAAGGGAGATTACGATATGCTCTCTCATTCTTTTAACACGAACCATCACCGTAAACGTTCAATTTCAAAGTCTAAAGGTATAGAAGAAAATTATTTTCTGCAAATAGTTGTTCCAATAAAAGCAGCAGCATATGAAAGAGGCAATCATTCCATTGCCGGTTCATCAAACCGGACTGCTTTCAACACTCCTTTTATTCTCAGAAATTTTCTCAACAGGGCTTCCAGGTGTTTAATATCTGACACAAAAACTTTTAAGACACCTTCAAACATACCATCTTTTGATTCAACGGATATGGATCTCATGGTGACTTTGCGGTCATCTGAGACCACATCGGAAATACGGTTTACGATTCCAACCTCGTCAATTCCTGAAATTCTAATTACAGTATGAAAGGAAGACCTCCCGTTAGAATCGGTCCATTTGGCATTCAGCACCCGATATGGATATTTGGTCAGCAACTGGTGCGCGTTTGGACAGTCTGTTCGATGAATTTTTATTCCATCACTGATGGTTACAAAGGCAAATATTTCATCTCCAAGTATCGGGTTACAGCATTTTGACAGTTTGTAATGCAGGTTCTTGACTTTATTATCAATAACCAGGTATTCCTCATACCTTACATCGCGCTCTAAGGATTCCCTGGCTGCAAGATCATCGCTTTTTGGAACCGGTTTGGTTGTCTCTTTTTCTTCATCCCTCAGAAGAAAATTTTTCATCTCCCCAAGATCAATCTTTTCAATAGAGATCAGGTAATAAAGATCCTGGGATGTTTTGAGTTTATACTGGTGTAATAATCTTTTAACGTTTTCATCATTAAACGGGACTTTCCAGTTTCTGAATCTTCTTTTGGCAATTTCTTTTCCTGTTTCTGCAAGCTTAAACTTCTCTTCATTCAGTGCCTGTTTGATCTTTGTCTTAGCCTTTGAAGTGACAACAAAGTTCAGCCAGTCTGATTTTGGTTTCTGGTTTTTGGAGGTTAGTATTGCAATCTGGTCACCATTCTGTAACTGGTGTCGGATAGAGACATTTTTATTGTTTACTTTACCACCGACGCAGGTGGAGCCGATCTCGGTATGAATTTCGAAGGCAAAATCAAGCAGTGTTGAACCCGCCGGAAGCTGTTTCAAATCTCCTTTCGGTGTAAAAACAAACACCTCATCCGTATAGAGGTTAAGCTTAACCTGATCGATAAAATCCGGTGATTCATACTCCTGAGTTTCAAGGATCTCTCTCATTCTCATCAACCACTCTTCAATCACATTTTCTGTTTTCAGCCCCTTGTATTTCCAGTGTGCTGCATATCCCTTTTCAGCAATTTCATTCATTCTCTCCGTTCGTATCTGGACTTCGACCCATCTTCCTCCGGGTCCCACCACCGTGGTATGGAGGGATTCGTATCCATTCGTTTTGGGAACCGAAATCCAGTCCCGCAGTCGTTGCGGGTTGGGTTGAAAGAGGTCGGTAACGTAGGAATAGACCAGCCAGCAATCGGCTTTTTCCCGTTCCATTGAACTTTTAAGGATTATCCGGATAGCAAAAAGATCAAAAACCTCTTCGAATTCGAGGTTCTGCTTTTTCATCTTAAGCCAGATGGAGTGGATCGATTTGAGTCGGCCTTTAATTTCGAATGCATAACCGGCATTTGAAAGGATTTTTTTCAGTGGTTCGGAAAATTCTTTAATAAACCGATTACGGGAAGATGTTGTCTCTTTCAGCTTTCGTGAGATGAACTGGTATTTTTTCGGATCCGTATATTTCATGGAAAGGTCTTCCAGCTCTGATTTGATATTGTACAGACCCAGACGGTGTGAAAGCGGGGCATACAGGAAATAGGTTTCTGAAGCCACCTGAAGTTGTGTCTCCTTCTTTGCACTCTTCAGATTCCGCATATATTCAAGCCGGTCAGCCAGTTTAATTAGAATAACGCGGACATCCGTTGCCAGGTTAAGTAGCAATTTCCGGAAATTTTCCGCTTGCAGGTGTGTTTTTTGTGTATCAATACCGGAAATTTTGGATAACCCTTTAAGGATCTGCCACACCTGTTCTCCAAACTGTTCTTTGATTGTCTCTTCCGGGAAACCGGGTTCATCCGTAAGATCATACAGGAGAGCACAAATGACGGATGGAGCTCCAAGTCCGATCTCCTCAACAACGATCCGGGCAACCGAGATGGCATGCAAGACATGCGGTTCTCCGGTTATTGTCTTCTTCTCATGACAGAGTTC
>Ga0315539_1000580_pt1 | contig 27574 bp, 22 predicted proteins | sample SalMarSW160150MG_FD_203097 | JGI IMG/M metagenome (GOLD analysis project Ga0315539, IMG submission 203097) | Salt marsh sediment microbial communities from the Plum Island Ecosystem LTER, Massachusetts, United States - Salt Marsh Sediment SW1601-150 ...
GCAGGACGGATTGTTGATCCTGGCGCACCCCTTTTGGAAACATACGCTCTCGGAGGAGCTTCTGGCTCATGTGGACTTAGTGGAGGTTTTTAACAGCCGGATCAGTCCCCGCCGGAACCAGAAAGGCCAGGACCTGGCTGAAAAAACGGGGCTGCCCCAGGTGGCGGCAAGCGATGCGCACCTCCCCTGGGAGATAGGAAGGGGTGCAACCTGCTTCGAGCTTTCCGCTCCTCCCGGCGATCTGAAGCAGATGATATTGAAAGAGAAGAGGAGCCTTATCAAAGTTCAAAGCAATCCCTTTGATGTGGTGTTAACCCAGGGGATTAAGGTTCTGAGAAAGAAAGGCTTACTCTAAACCAAGGGGAATTAGACAGGTCCTCATCCATTAATGGATTATGAACATAAGTTTTTTTGCAAAAACCGAAAAGAGATATGAAAGCAAGATACGGTACATTGTGGACCTTTTCTTCTCCACATACGGGATAGAATACCGGCCAATGCATTCTCTTGATCAAATGCTTGAGGCGAAATCTCCCCGGACGGATCTGCTGTTGTTTTATGGAAGCTGGGAAAACTATCATGACTTAAAGGAGAAAATCTCACCGCATTGTCATCTCTTGTTTGTGTCTCAGCTTTTCCAGCAGACATTTGACCAAAAACCTCTTGAAGTCAAAAGACTTAGACGAGAGGGGGCAGATTCCTCGCTGCCCATTCTTTATGCCTCTCCCGGCCCGATGCAGAATAGCCTGTATCAAGTGGAGGAGAAGTCGGGGAGAGTTTACCCGGGAATTTGCGCTGAAAAAAGCGAAAGTCAGTGGAGGATAGTCTGCTCGGCCGATCTTTTTGCTTCCTCGTTCTATCTTCTGACACTTCAAGAGGAGAGGAGTGGTTCCGGTGAAAAGGGGGGAGAGAGATTCCTGGGCGAAAGTAGCTGGAGAGAAGAGGAGAATGCCCACCATATCCCTTTGGTGAATCACTATTTCAGAATCCTGTTTGAGCTTCTGCAGATAGTGGCAAGAGAAGAGGGAATCCCTCTAATATCAAAGAGAATGTGGCCTTCTGGTTCCAAGTTGGCCGTGGCCTTAACCCACGATGTGGATATTCTGGACAAATGGAGCCTCTACGTTCTTTTTCGGATCTGGGTTCTTCTAAAGAAGGGGAGCTTTGAGGCCCTGATTAGAATGTTCTTGAAATCGCCCGGATTCTTTCTCAAGGGCAATAAATCCTTGCGCGGAATAGAACTCTTATTGGAAAGAGAGAGGAAAAAAGGTTTTAATTCCACCTTCTTCTTTTTGGCAGGAAAACCAAGTCTGAAGACGATCTTGAAGTCTGATGTAACCTATCCGGTGAGGAAGGCCAAGCCGGCAGCGAACAGAATCCTGAACGCGCACGGAGAGGTGGGACTGCATGGCAGCATGAATTCTTACTTGAAGAGGGGAAATTTGGAAAAGGAGAAAGAGAACCTGGATGAATGTCTTCCTTCTCCCTGTGTGGGAATAAGGCAGCATTTCTTGCGCCTGAAGGTTCCCCAGACTTGGAGGTCTCAGAGCGAATCAGATTTTCTTTACGACTGCACCTTGGGATATTCCGACCGTTCCGGCTTCCGGGGGGGATTCGCCCTCCCCTTCCGGCCATATGATGTTGAAGCGGATCAGGAAATCGGAATCTGGGAGATGAATACTAATGTTATGGACCAGACCTACGATAAATATGATCGTAAGAACAAGCAAGAGATAAGGAGGGAAATAGAGAAGCTCATAGACCAACTGGAGAGCGCAAACGGAGGACTTCTCACCTTGCTCTGGCATACAAACGTGTTGGAGGAATTCGGCTTTCCTGGTTTTTTGAACCTGTATGGGGAGCTTCTGGAGGGGTTTGCCGGAAGAAAAGCTTTTGTCTCAACCGCCGAGAATATCATTAGATTCTGGATGGCCCGGAAGGATGTCAAGCTTCTGGAAAGCAAGACGGAGAGCGATCTGTGGCAGTGGAGATATCAAGTTGACTCCCCTATCGAGAATCTGACATTTCACCTGACTCTACCCCAAAAGGGCGAGTTCGGCCTAAAGGCGGACGGAGCTGAAGCCTTAATCAGAATGGAGCCCGGAGAAGCCTTGGTCACCTTCCCGCACCTGGATCGAAACCAGAGCGTCCATATAAATCTGGTAAGCGGGTAAGCTTGAATCTGAAGGGAGATGCTGTTCTGGTTTCAGTTTGATCATCCCTCTTTAGAAAAACGATGAAGCATAAGGCAACCCGTGTTCGGTCAAAGAATTGATAACAGGGGAAATTCTTATTATGCTTAGAAAAAAGATTTTGGTTATGACCCACAACTTCCCTCGAGCCAGAGAGGACTCGCCTGGATTGTACATCTTCACCTTGATGAGAGAATTAGTCGGGGATTTTGATATTTTTGTTCTGGCGCCTCACGAAAAGGGATTCCCCACCTATGAACAGATGAACGGAATCAAGATATACCGATTTCGTTACAATCTCGCCTCTCTGGAGAAGCTGGCCTACAAGGGTAACATGCACGAACAGATCTTGCGGAGTACCTGGGGCAAGATCTCCTTTCTGTTTTTTCTTTTATCCTGCTTCTTCTATGGGCTGTGGATCGTCAAAAAGAATAGAATCGATGTTGTGCACTGCCACTGGTGGGTGCCGGCTGGAATGGTGTGCTATCTGCTTTCTTTTTTTGTGCCCCTCCGGATGGTGATAACGACTCACGGCTCCGATGTTTTTATCCTTCGCCAGTTCAGATGGGCGCTGCCTTTTGCCAAGCTCATATTCAAGAGAGCTCACTTTGCCACCGCGGTCTCTACCTCCCTAAAACAGTTGATTTCAACAGAGTTAGGGGTAGATGAAAACAGGGTTTTCGTCTTCCCTATGCCCTTCGAGACTAGCAAATTCTATGCGCGGAAGGAAAAGAGAGTCAAGAAGGGAGCCATTCTGAGTATCGGGAGATTGATCCAGCGGAAAGGCTATAACTACCTGGTGAAAGCCGCGCAGATATTGAGAGATGAGGGGGTCGAATTTCAGGTAACCATCATCGGAAACGGTCCCGAGGAGGGGGTATTGAGGAAACTGATAGCCGATCTGAACCTGGAAAATCACGTCAGCATTGTTGACTGGCTTCCACAAAAGGAGTTGAATGCCTATTACAGCCAGAGTGAGATTTTCGTGTTGCCTTCCATCACTGACTGGAAAAAGGAGTCAGAGGGATTAGGATTGGTTCTCTTGGAGGCGATGGCCTGCAGGGTCCCAGTGGTGGCTACCAGGTCAGGAGGAATGGTAGATATAGTGCTTCATGAGAAGACAGGTCTTTTGGTGCCGGAAAGAGACGCAGAAGCCTTGGCCTCTGCCTTAAGACGCCTTTTGGAGAACAAAGATTTACAGGAGAGATTAGCTGGAGAGGGATACCGCTTCGTGCATGAGAATTTCACCACACAGGCCACCGCCAAGAAATTGAAAGCCATCTATCAGAAAATGAGCTAAACCCAAAAATCGGAGAATTTCAGCTTGTATGCTCGAAGGCAAATATGCAAAACAGACGATTAAATTCCTGATCGTCTCAATAATCCTGTTTTTCTTCATCCGATATATCTACATCCATTGGACCAGTGTATCCCAATACCAATGGAAGTTTAATTACCCACTTTTGTCTGTCTCTTTGATACTGGTGATAGCCAACTTTATCTTTTTGGTCTGGATTTGGAAGAAACTGATTTTAAGGATGGGATATTTTCTAAAGCTCAAGAAAGCTTTTAAGATCTTTTTTTATTCTACCATGGGGAAATATGTGCCTGGAAAGGTGTGGGCAATTTTAGGCGCAGTTTACCTGTGTGAGAAGGAGGGCATACCCCCGAAAGCAAGTGGGACTGCGGCTGTGCTGTTTCAAGCTCTGAATATGATCGCAGGTTTACTTTTGGTGCTACTTGTTTCCGGGACCAAATTCTTGGGCGGCGTTCCGAAAATTCTTTACCTTCCTTTAGTTTTGATTTTAGTTATTCTTATTTATCCTCCTTTGATGGAGAAGGTGTTAAATATACTGTTGAAACTTCTGAAAAGAGAACCCGTTAGGATTAACTTAAGTTTTCGACATAATCTGGGTTTTACTTTCCTTTTCTTGTTGAGCTGGTTTGTCTACGGAGTAGCTTTCAACGTCTTTATCAGGTCTTTGACTCCCTATTCCTGGGATCTTGTGCCGTTTATGGCTTCGGCTTTTGTGTTTTCCTATGTCATTGGATTTTTGAGCGTTTTTGTCCCGGGAGGGTTGGGGGTACGGGAGGGAATTCTGGTCTTCTATCTGTCACACTATTTGCCCCTCCCGGTGGCCACCTTAATCGCTCTGCTTTCCCGTCTATGGATGACGGCGGCAGAATTTTTGGGGCTGGCTGTATCATTCAGGCTTTAGATCAATATCCCATATGCCAGGTTGAGTTAATCTTAAACCTGTTTTCTAATGATGATGAGAGAGTTATATTACAACAGGTCTTGGCAGTTGAAGGGCCAAATGTCCAGTATATTCAAATGAAGGATTTCTTCAAACGTTGAGTGCTATCCTCGTTGCCCGTTCCCCTATCCATGCAATGGAGAGAGGAAGAATAATGGGTGAGGCAAAAGCACACGAAGCTTCTACTCCGAACGACAAAATGGGTTTCATTGACCATCTATTTGTCTTGGAAAAACTGAAAAGCTTGGGAATTCTAGGAACTAAGTGAAGAGAAGTGTGACCGAAGGCAAAAGAGAAAAACAAAAAAAGGTTGAAAAGCCGAAGGATTTGGCTTAGATTTGACGGAAAGGACAGGAGCCGAGTTGAAGCACAAATCAAAAAAGAAAAAGAAGGATGTCCCAAAGCCCAAAACAAGCGCCCAAAAGAGAATACTCGATCCCCGATTCCATGATCTTATTGTCATAGGGATCTTCGCCGTACTTACCATCATCCTTTTCAGGGGGGCGCTTTTCAATACCTCCCTGATGCTTTACGGCACCGATGCCATGAGCGCCCGGGTCTTTTGGGATACTTTCTATTCGAATTTCTGGAGGACTTATCATACCCTGCCTCTTTGGGACCCTTACATTCATGGAGGGATGCCTTTTGTGGACGGCATGCATGGTGACATCTTTTACCCGACAACGCTTTTGAAATTCTTGCTTCCGGTCACCTACGTTATGGGTCTGAAGCTGGTTCTCCACGTTTTTCTGGCCGGAGTATTCATGTTTTACTTCTTAAGAGGTTTAAATCTGAGGGTGGTTGTCTCCTTCTTAGGTGGATTGCTCTACATGTTTTCCCCCTGCCTTATCTCCTTGGTCTATCCAGGTCACGATGGCAAGATGTTTGTGATTGCGCTCACCCCTCTGGCTTTCTTGGCCCTTCATCGAGCCTGCAAGAGTGGACGGCTGCTCCACTTTCTCCTTTTCAGCCTGGCTTTGGGCCTGCTCATATTCTCGGCCCATGTGCAGATGGCCTATTTTGCCTGCTGGGGATTGGGTCTGTTCTTTCTGTTCCAGATATGGAACATTCACCGAAAGGGGAAGGAAAAAATCCCCAAGTATATAGTATATTTTCTGATTTCCATCATCCTGGGTCTCTCACTCTCCGTTGTACAGGTGCTCTCTCCTTATCTTTACATCAGAACCGATTCCATGCGCACCATGCACACAGGCGAGACGGGCGGATATGAGTATGCCGCCTCCTGGTCCATGCATTGGGAGGAATTAGCTTCGGAGATCGTTCCCGAATTCTCTGGAGATAACGTTCAGGCCCAGGGAAATCTCTACTGGGGGCGGAATCCTTTTAAACTGAACAGCGAGTATATCGGACTTCTGGCCCTTTTCCTTGCGGTGGTGACCGTCATTTATCGACGCAGCCGTCTGATCTGGTTCTTTGTAGGGCTAGGGGGATTAACCCTTATTTACGCTTTGGGAATGACGACTCCGCTTTTCAGAATCTTCTATCATTTAGTTCCCGGGGTGAAGAACTTCCGGGCACCGAGTATGATAAATTTCCTGTTCTGTTTCGCCACGGTAGCCATCGCCATGTTGGGTTTGGAGAAACTCTTTGCCTTGAAAGATCGACCAGATGGGGCTGAGAAATTTCTCAAGATAGCTCTCATCTTCGTTATTGCTTATTCCGCTGTCACCGTCCTGGTAAGTTTATTGGGGAGATCATTCTTCAGTCTCTGGATCGCCGTCTTTTACAGTGGAATCGAACCAGAGAAAATGACCGCTTTGGGGCTCAACGTTCCGCGGGTGATCGGTGGATTGTGGATCTCAACTTTGCTTCTGTGGTTGGGTTACGGGGTCTTACGTCTTCACTTAAGAGGAGCTTTAAAGGAGGGTGCGGTGGTGGGAGCCTTGGCGATTATCGCTTTGGTCGATCTTTTCCGCATCGACTCGCGCTTCATTCTGACCGTCGATCCTGACGAATACTACGGGAAATCCTCGGTAGTCGATTTTCTTAAAGAGAGACAAAAGGAGGAACCCTTCCGGGTTTTCCTGGCTCCCAAGAGTTACCCGGATAACTACCTGGCCTATTACCTAATTGAAGAGGTCTCGCTTACCGCCATGCACGGCAACCACCTGCGCTTATACGATGAATTCGTGGGACGGCACGAAAAGAATCCCAATCTGACCGTCCCCAACATCATGAACTTGCTTAACGTCAAATACCTCGTCAGCCGGACCCCTCTGGATGCCCCTTGGGCCAAAAAGGTTTTTGAAGGGGAAGGAATTTATGCCTATGAGAATCTTGACTATCTTCCCCGGGCGTTTCCGGTGTACTCCTGGGAGGTGGAGGAAGATCAAGGCAAGGTGCTTTCGGAGCTGAAAAACTCGCGATTTGACGTTCGGCAGAAGATCCTCTTGGCGGAGGCACCTCCCGATATTGAATCGCACGCCACAAATGCTTCACACCGCCCCGTGGTTCCAGCTAGGGTGCATGACTACAGGATAAACAGCTTTGAGGTGGACGTGGACATGCAGCAGGATGGTTTTCTCCTCTTAAGCGAAAACTACTATCCTGCCTGGAAAGCTTATGTGGATGGCAAGGAGACTGAAATCTATAAAGCAGATTATCTTTTCAGGGCAGTGTATCTGGACAAAGGGAAACACCAGGTGGAGTTTGTCTTCGATTCAGCTTGGTACGAAGCGGCAAAGACCTGGAGTTTGTTGACATGGTTGGGGTTGTTGATTATATTTGGAGTTTACTTGGTAAGGCGACATGTATCTAAAAAGGCTGTTGGGAGTTCAGTATCCACAAGATAGATATGAAAACTTTGGTCATCATCCCCACCTATAACGAGAGAGAAAACATCGAGCAGATCGTTGCCCAGGTGTTGGAAAAGCATTCCAGCATTGACGTGCTGATCGTGGACGATGGTTCACCGGACGGCACCGGCGAGATTGCGGATGCCATGTGCGAGGAAAACAGCCGTATTTTTGTGATCCACCGCAGGAACAAAAGAGGCCTGGGCACGGCCTATGTGGCCGGTTTCCGATTCGCCATTGCGAAGAAATATGACTATATCTTCGAGATGGATGCCGATTTCTCACACGATCCTAGATACATTGCAGAATTTCTGAATGCCATAAAGGAGGCGGATCTGGTTATAGGCTCAAGGTATATAAGTGGGGTGAACGTGATCAACTGGCCCATGTCTCGACTCCTTCTCTCGTACTATGCCAACGTGTACTCGCGCATAATCACCGGGCTTCCGGTCAGGGATGCCACGGGAGGATTCAAATGCTTCCGGCGCGAGGTCCTGGAAGCGATCGATCTGGATAAGGTTCAGTCCAACGGGTATTCCTTTCAGATAGAGATGAGCTTCAGGGCCTGGAGAAAACAATTTCGCATCAAGGAGATTCCCATCGTATTCGAGGACCGAAGGCTGGGACAATCCAAGATGTCTAAGAAGATCGTAAGAGAAGCCGTCTGGATGGTATGGAAATTGAGATTTATGAGTCTCTTGGGTAAGTTATGATTTTTCTTAACCGCCCGGAGAAACTGCTTTCCATCGTCATCGTCAACTACAATGTGAAAAACCTGCTCAAGAGATGTTTGGAATCGGTTTTCGAATATGAAAAGGATATCGAGCTTGAAGTGATGGTTGTCGACAATAACTCCAGCGATCATAGTCAGGAGATGCTCAAAAAAGACTTTCCTGAAGTGAGATTGACCGAGAACAGCCGAAACCTGGGTTTTTCTGCCGGATGCAATCAAGGTATCAGAGAAAGCCGGGGAAGATACATCCTGTTTTTGAACCCGGACGCGGAATTGACCCGGACCGGCATTAAGGATATGATCGATTTTATGAACTCAAAACCGGAGGCGGGCATCTGTGGCCCCAAGATGACGGATCAGAAAGGAAATCTTCAGTTTTCCTGCAGATCGTTTCCATCTTACCTGACCTCCATATCCTCCAGCCAGTCCATTCTGAATCGAATCTTCCCTGAGAATGTTCTTTCCCGGAAATACCTTTTGAAAGACCAGAATCGTTTTCAAATCAGGGAGGTAGATTGGGTCTCGGGCTCTTGCCTTTTGGCAAAAAGAGAGATGTTTGAGAAGGTGGGACTCCTGGACGAAAGATTCTACATGTATGTGGAGGACGTGGATGTATGTTATCGGGCTAAGCTGGCGGGTTTTTCCGTGTTTTACTTTCCCGAGGTGGTGGTGATTCATCATATTGGCAAAAGCACAAAGAAGAGAAAAATCGAGATGCTGGTGGAGCATCACAGGAGCATGTATCATTTTTACCGCAAGCATTATAACCCCAATTTTTTTGTAAAGGCAGTCGTTTTCCTTTTTGTATGTGTTCGTCTATGCTTTGTGATGGGATCAAGAGCTTTTTCTCTCTAGCAAGGCAATTCATTCCACTGGCTAATTCCGTCTATGGAAGCACCGACTGATGTCGAGAATTAAGGAATCCTGTCGCGGTGACGTATGAACGGGCCCTATTTGGATTTTGAAAAACCGATATACGAGTTGGAGAAAAGGATTAACGACCTGAAGGATCTGTCCAGCCGGAATCGGGATAATCCTGTGGAGAGTCTGGAGCTCTCGCATGAGATTGAGGCTCTGGAGATGAAGCTGGAAAAACTCTCCAGGGAGATTTACTCCAAGCTTTCCCGTTGGCAGAGGGTTCAGTTGGCTCGCCATCCTCGCCGTCCCTGCAGCTTGGATTATTTTTCACTTATGACCACCGATTTTGTTGAACTACACGGTGACAGAAATTTCGCGGACGATAAGGCCATTGTGGGGGGATTTGCCAAGCTGGATGGAAAGCCGGTTCTGGTGGTGGGACAGCAGAAAGGAAAAGACACCAAACAGAAGCTTTTCAGAAATTTCGGCATGCCGCATCCGGAAGGATACAGAAAGGCGCTGAGACTGATGCAGCTTGCCTCCCGCTTCGGCAAACCCATCGTTGTCTTGGTGGATACTCCCGGCGCTTTTCCCGGCATCGGTGCCGAGGAGAGAGGACAGGCCGAAGCCATAGCCCGGAACTTAAGGGAGATGACCCGCCTCCGGGTTCCCATCATCATAAATGTTATCGGAGAAGGTGCCAGCGGAGGAGCTCTGGGAATAGGGGTAGGAGACAAGGTCTTCATGCTGGAGAACTCCTGGTACTCGGTGATCTCGCCGGAAGGATGTGCCGCCATCCTGTGGAGAGACAGTGCCAAAGCTCCGGAAGCCGCCGAAGCCCTGAAATTGTCCGCAACGGATCTTCTTGAGCTCAAAGTCATAGACAAAATCATCTCTGAACCAGTTGGAGGAGCTCACAGACGTCCGGATAAGCAAGCTCAAATTCTAAAAGAGGAAATCCTTGATGCCTTAGATGAGCTGGAGAAGATGAATCAGGAGGAACTGATCGAAAGAAGAATTCGCAAGTTTCGCGTGATGGGAGAGTACCTTACCGGAAAGGAGAGTTGAATCTACAATCCGAAAGACAAGACTAATCCTTCCGACGGTGAGACGGCACAAAGTTCGAAATATGATTCCAGAATAGGATATACCTGCAAAATTCCGGAAACCCTGAGACAGAACAAGCGTAATTCTATTTTTGAGTTGCATTTTCAGATTTTTCTGTTTTAATTTGGCATTAGCTGGGTATCCTACGTGTGAAGATTTCAAAGGCCGAAGCTGTATCGACGGAAAGGAGAGGATATGATTGACCCGAAGCTCCTGGAGATTCTGGCCTGCCCATCCTGCAAGGGCAATCTGATCTATGATGAGGAAAACCAGAAACTCGTTTGTGAGAAATGCAGGCTCAAATACGCTATAAAGGACGACATACCGATCATGCTTTTGGATCAGGCAGAAAAATTCTAGCCCCAAGGGGCGCGATGCAAGAACAAAGTAGGAGGAAAGAGAGGATGAAACTCTCAAAGTTTTGCGGCGAGGATTTGATCTCCTTTGAACTAAAAGGAGAATCGAAAAACGAGGTGATAAGTGAATTGGTTGACCTGTCTTCCGGATCCAGGCTTGTCAGAGACGGAGGGGAGCTTCTAAAGGATATACTAGAGAGAGAAAAGCTGGTAACCACCGGCGTGGGATATGGGGTAGCCTTTCCCCATGCCAAGTCCAAGGCGGTTAAGGGAATTGTGATCGCCTTCGGGAGATCCAAGAAAGGGGTCGATTTCGATTCCATGGACAAAAAGCCGGTCTACCTTTTTTTTCTGATTGCGGCTCCCGAAGATGCCATCGGAGCTCATTTGAACGTGATGGCCAGGCTGTCTTATCTTATGAAAAGCGAGAAGAACCGAGACGCGCTGATGAAAATCAAAAGTCCAAAAGAGCTTCTGGAGGTGTTGGATTCGGTGGAATAAAAACTCTCTCCAGATGAGCTCAGACGCGCACTTAGGGGCGCGCATAAGGGTAGCGCTCTTCCAAAAAGGCTAACCTCATAGCTCGCAGCCTGAGAAGCCGAAGGCAGATGGCTATGAACAGAATTTCTTTTGCGTTCACCAGAAACAGAAATCTTCTTTACTTGGCCACGAGCGTTCTTTTGTCTTTGTTGCTCCTGGCCCTGCCCCTGAAAGTCAAATCGGGTCTCTCGGCTTTGATCCTCAGGTTCAGTTATGCCCCATTTTACGCTTTGAGCCACCAGATAGAGCAGTTAGAAGGAGTCTATCAAGAGAACCGAAAGTTGCGTCAAAAGGTCATGGAACTTACTTTGGATAATTCCAAGCTTAAAGAGGAACACCTGGAAAACTCTAGGTTGCGGGCACTTCTCGAGTTTCGCTCAGAGCTGAGATTTCAGGTCGTTCCAGCTGAGGTGTTTGCGGCCGAACCGAATCGTCCCCCGGGAACCGGGTCGGTAGTAATCAACAAAGGAAAAGAGAAGGGGATAAAACCAGACATGCCGGTTCTAAATCTCCACGGATTGGTGGGCAAAATCCAGGAGGTTTTTCCCCACCGTTCCACGGTTCAGCTCATGTTGGATCCGGATTTTCGAGTTTCAGCTTTAGATCAGAGAAGCCGAGTCTTTGGAATCATAAAACCCCATTCGGGCGCAGCTTCGGTCCTGAAGCTGGATAATGTTCCGACCGGAGAGGATGTTCGAGCGGGAGACGAGGTGGTTTCCTCAGGCTTAGGGGGGATTTTCCCCGCGGGGATAAGAATCGGCGTCGTCTCCATGGTCGATGGACAAGCCCTCAGGGGAGCAAGCCCATATTCTCCGATTTTCAAAGAGATACAGGTGAAACCCTCTGTTGATTTTAATAGCCTGGAGGAGCTTTTTGTATTGAACCTCGAGGAGGAAGAAAGATAAGGCATATCAATGCTTCGCAACGGACACCTGAAAAGAACGTAACAAAGGAGAGCGTTGTTGAGGCTATCTAGGATCAAAAAAACAACGAATCCGTCAACTTGGGAGGCATCTTAATAAACCGATCAGGGAGGAGAGACTGGCACATCAAGACGAGGGTCACCGAAACAGAAGTGTGAGCCTTTTTGCCGTCTGTAGAGGAGTTGGTCCGCTCTGGGATGTAGCGAAGAAGCCCTTTATTTGAATATCCTTTGAAAAGGGGATAATCCTCTAGGTTGAGGTTCTGGTTTGAGTGATTTCTGATCCCGTGGATCGGGAATGTGGACCGAAATTGACGTCTTCAGTCACTTGTCGACAAGAAGGTGCGAAGGGATCTTTAGATTATGTTTTGGGGAAGTGCGGTATTTTCCAAAATCCTATATGCTATACTGCTCCTGCTTATCCTGATAATCTTCCAAAGCTTCTTCTCTGAGGTGGTTGCCATAAGGGGGATCAGGCTGGATTTGGCCGTCCTCATTTTGGTGTATATAGCACTCACCAAAGGTCCGGTTCAAGGAGTGGTCTTCGGGTTTTTGATCGGAATTTTGTTAGATGTTTTTGCTCCCCAACGGTTGGGGTTGGGAGCGGTGATAAAATCTTTGATCGGCTTCACCGTGGGGAACTTCAAAGATAATCTGTTTCTGGAAAGTTCATATTCAAAAGGAGCCATAGTTTTCTTAAGCGTTGCTCTGAATGATCTTTTCTATCATGTTTTCTCAGAGGGAGTGACCCTCTTCACCTTCCACACCATATTATACTATTCCTTGCCTTCTGCCTTGTATACCTGTGCGGCGGGAATTGTTCTATTTGCGTTTCTGGAGAAAAGGTTTTTCCTGGATTTGACCTGACATGGAAAGATTGAAACATTCAAATGGGCCTTCCAAAGGATTCATTCCCAGAAAGCAGAGAGCCAGAATCTTGATAGGGTTTCTGGCAATTTCAACTCTGCTTTTGAGCGCGAGATTGTTTTTCCTGCAGGTAATCAAAGCCTCCTATTATCGCCGTATTTCAGAGGAGAATCGAATCCGTATGGTCCCTTTGCCCGCACCTCGGGGAATAATAACAGATCGAAATGGCGAAGTCATCACCTTCAATCGTCCCTCCTACACGGTTTTTCTCATTCCCTATGAAGTTAAGGAACTGAACATTTTGGCCGAAAGGCTTGCCCCGATTTTGGAGGTGGATCTTTCTATGCTAAAAGAGAAGCTTAGGGCCAACTGGTCAAAACGATTTGAGCCGGTCAAGCTGAAGAAACATGCAGATTTCAAAACCATCTGTATTATTGAGGAACAGAACCAAAGTCTGCCTGGCGTAATATATCAGGTAGAGCAGACCCGCAGGTACCCAGACTGTGGCTGGGCCGGACATTTACTGGGTTATGTCAAGGAATTGTCCAAGGAGGAGCTGTCCAAAGATTCCGCCTCGTCTGTTGGGGAGTCAGATTCGGGTGAGTCCTCCTCTCTTAAGCTAAGCCCAGCCGAAAAGAGAGGTTATCGATTGGGAGGATACATTGGCAGAGAGGGTGTGGAGAAGCAATACGATGATCTATTGAGGGGAAGAGAGGGGGTTACCTTTCTGGAGATAACCGCCGCTGGAAAAATCATAGGCCCTTTAGAGGATAGAGAACCAGATTTGCCAGTCAAGGGGGCAGATATAGAACTGACCGTAGATTTGAACCTGCAGGTGGAGGCAGAATCGGCTTTGGCCGCCTTCGAAAGTGGGGCCGTGGTCGCCATTGATCCGCGAAACGGAGAGATACTGGCCTTGGTGAGCAAACCCGGATTCGACGCCAATCTTTTGGCTGGAACCCTGAGTCCTGAAGAATGGAACGAAATCCTCAAGAATCCACTTCATCCCCTCCTTTCCAGAACCGTGCAGGCTGCTTATGCTCCCGGTTCCACCCTGAAGCTTTTGACCGCTGCGATCGCCCTGGAATCGAAAATCGCTCAGGAGAACACTTATCTTTCTCCGTGCTCTGGCTCTTATCGATTCGGAAGACGCGCCTTCGGGTGTTGGAGACCAGAAGGGCATGGGAGACTCAATCTGGTAGGCGCCATCATCCAGTCTTGTGACGTCTATTTTTACCAATTGGGATTGAAGGTGGGATTGGAGAGATGGAGTCAGTACGCCAAGTTATGTGGATTTGGGGAAAAGGTGGGAGTGGATTTGCCGGATGAGGTAAAAGGGCTTGTCCCCTCTCTGGAGTATTACCACAAAAGGTATGGGAAAGCAGAGTGGGTTAAAAATCTGGTGATCAACCTGTCCATCGGGCAAGGGGAGATTTTGGCCACGCCCCTGCAGCTGGCAAGCTTCTATTGTGGTTTGGTAACCGACGGGACTGTCTATCGGCCCCATATCGTGAAAGAGATAACCAGTCCGGACGGACGGGCAAGCATCACTCAGAGCGAGGTATTAAGGCGTCTTCCTTTTTCCCCCTCCACCCTGAGGGTGTTGAAAAAGGCCATGGTTGGAGCGGTCAACCATCAAGATGGCACCGGAACGTTGGCCCAAATTCGCAATGTTACCGTGGCGGGAAAAACCGGAACAGCTCAAAATCCTCACGGTGAAGACCATGCCTGGTTTGTGGGTTATGCGCCGGCCGAAAATCCAAGGATCGTAGTAGCAGTGCTGATTGAAAATATAGGTCACGGTGGAACCTTCGCCGCTCCCGTGGCCAAAAGAATCATAGAGAAGTATCTTGAAGGAGGGCTGTTGGCTAACGGTAAAGAAGCACTCTTAAGGTGATCTTTTCTTGTTTTTTCAAAAGTGATGCCAAAGCAATTGCCCGAAGGGAACCCTCCTCATGAGATTGGTGGCCAGAAATCCAGAATATCGGTTTAATTTGTCATGGTTCTATTGCATTGAGATGCCGACGCTCAAGCGACGGTCGGGTCAAACTCTGTTGAAGGTGACCGTAGTCTTTTAAAACCTGCTTTTTCCGAATGACGCTAAAATCTCGCTCTGAGGATCTGGACTGGGGATTGGTGATGGTGGCTTTGGTTTTGTCGCTTATGGGGATTCTCTTAATCTACAGCGCCAAGCACTCTTCCGCTAACCTGATGGAAAGAGGGATATATCTCAAACAGATGGTTTGGCTGTTTTTGGGTCTTTGTGCCTGCGCCGTGGTTTTCTTTCTTTCCTTGAGATTTTATGAGATTTTTTCCTACGTATTATATTTCGTCGCGGTGGGCGCGGTTCTGCTTATCCTGGTGGTTGGTTCTTCCAAAATGGGGGCGGCGCGCTGGTTCTCTCTGGGAGGGCTGAACTTTCAACCTTCCGAGTTTGCCAAGATCGCCACCATCTTTGCTCTCTCCAGATATTTGGCCTATTCCAAGCGCTCCATATACAGTTTCAAGTGGCTTGCGACGGTGACCGGTATTGCTTTGCTGCCTGCCCTTCTGATTTTGAAGCAGCCGGATTTAGGAACCTCCCTCGTCTTTTTGGCCATTTTGGTTTCCATGCTTTTTTGGGCAGGGGTTCCGGTATTCTATCTCTTCTTGATCGTTTCCCCATTCTTGAGTCTGGTCTGCGCCTTTCATTGGGCAGCGTGGGCGCTGTTCTTCCTGGCTCTGACATTTCTATTATATCATTTGAGGTTGAGCTTTTTCTTTTCGGTCGGTTTCCTTTTGTGTAACCTGGCGTTTGGCATGATCACGCCTCTCGTCTGGAACCGGCTGCATGACTATCAGAAGGACAGAATCATAGTATTCCTTGACCCGGGAAAGGATCCTCAGGGGGCAGGGTATCAAATCATCCAGTCCAAGATCGCCATCGGATCCGGTGCTCTTCTGGGAAAAGGTTATCTGCAGGGAACCCAGACCAAGTTGGCTTTTCTTCCTCATCAACACACCGATTTCGTGTTTTCAGTATTGGGCGAAGAATTCGGGATCGCAGGCGCGCTGGTTCTGTTGGGATTATTCAGCTTCCTCATAATTAAAGGGATCCTCATAGCTCAGAGAACCAGAAACGCATTTTCAAGCAATGTGGCTTTGGGCATCACCAGCATACTAGCCTTTCAGATGCTGGTGAATATCGGCATGACTGTCGGCTTTCTGCCGGTCACCGGTCTACCTATGCCTTTCGTAAGCTACGGAGGCTCCTCCATGGTCTTAAGCTGGACTATGGTAGGGCTTCTGTTGGCAATACACCATCGTTGGTATGAGTACTAGAGGGTCGAAGAGCCGAAGTACCATGGGCCAGGGCATCCGCAAATAGAATACCAGAATGGATGGTATAACCATAATAAGAAGCTGACACTCAACAGTCGAGGGAAACAAGTATGCACCCCACTTTATTCCATATAGGCCCGTTAGCGGTGAGAACGTACGGTTTTCTTTTAGCTTTAGCTTTTGTCCTGGGAATCTGGTTTGCAGGGAAAAGGGCTCGAAAACGGGGAATGAACATGGATTGGATTCCGGATTTATCCTTGATCATTTTGGTGACGGCCATTGTGGGGTCTAGGTTCTTCTACGTGATTCGCCATTTGGAAGAATTTGAAGGGCACCGCTGGGATATGATCAATCCCATTCAGAGTTCGGGAGAGATCGGCATCGGCGGCTTATCCATGTTCGGTGGGTTCGTACTGGCGATCATCTGCAGCATGTTTTATCTTCGTCTGAAAAGACTGAATGTGCAGAAAATCGCCGATATTTTGGCCCCCTCGGTCATGCTGGGCTTGGGCGTGGCTCGCATCGGATGCTTTCTTAATGGTTGCTGCTTCGGTTTGCCAACCCAGAGTTCCTTGGGCGTGATTTTTCCTCTCGACTCGCCCGCGGGGTACTTTTACCCGGACGTCTGCGTATTCCCCATTCAATTGGCCGCATCGGCCATGGGTTTTGCCATCTTTGCGATGCTTCTGTTCGTCGAAAGGTTCAAAAGCTTTGACGGTTTCACCTTCTGGTTGATGCTGATGCTCTACTCGGTGGGGAGATTCACCATAGATTTCTTCAGATATTATGAAGAGAGTATGGTCTTTGCCCGAGTCGGCGGGGTGGGCTTCTCCATGAATCAGGCTTTGACCGTCTTGATTTTCGTTATTTCCGTCTTCATGTGGAATAATTTGAGGCTGAAGGCCAAAAGGGTCTCAGGCAATTAAGTCGCAAGCGAAAAGCCTTTCGAACCTAAACCGTTCTCCTCAAACATGCCCTTGCCCAAACTCCTGAATTCCTTTTTGGAACTGAAGGATGACTTTCTGGATTTCGTCTATCCCCAGCATTGCGCAATCTGCAAGAAGCACTTGAACAGAGAGGAAAAGGATGTTTGTGACGCTTGCTGGAATAGCCTGGTGACACTTCCTGATCCTTTCTGCCCCTATTGCAGATCATTCTATGAACCGGGGACCACAGAATGCTGTTTCTGTCAGTCGGTCAACGGAACCATAGGGGATCGCAGGATCTTTATGGTCAGATCATTGGGCAGATTCGATGATTACTATAAAGAGCTTATTCATCGGTTCAAATACGCGAAAAAGATTCCTCTGGGAAGGAGATTAGGCCAGCGATTGGGAGAAACCATAAATGGTAATTCCGATTTCTTGGAGTCGGATTTCTTGATTCCGGTGCCCCTGCACAAATCAAGATACCGGGAGAGGGGATTCAACCAGAGCGAGGTTGTAGCAGAAGAAATCTCAAAGATAACCGGTGTTTCTGTTTTGAAAGACGTGCTGAAAAGAAAGAAGAATACGAAAGACCAGACCAACCTGTCTCCTCAGCAAAGGGAGGAGAACGTAAGAGGAGCGTTCGTGGTGACCGCGCCTGAAATGATAAATGCCAAGAGCATAATCCTGGTGGATGACGTGATTACCACCGGTGCGACTCTTTCCGAATGCGCCCGGATGCTAAAACAAGCTGGTGCAGAGAGAATCCTTGGAACGACCATTGCTGTGGTGACAGATTGAATCTGTAACCCTCTCCCCTCTGGGGAGAGGGCACAACAGCAGAGGGAGAATCAGGTTGTGGTGACAGATTGAATCAAGGTGGTCTCTCAAAACTGCGGCTGCTCGATTCATCGAGCTAAAGAGCCCAATGAATTGGGCAACTACGTGTATCTCGCCTTCCCCGAGGGCAATGTGCTGCGCCCGCTATCTTTCCCATTGGTGAAGAAGTTCATCCGGAGACAAGATTATCGTCAAGGACATTTGTCCGCGCGGGATTTGCAGACCGGTTCCCTTCACCAAATCGAGTTTCTCGCAAGAAAATTATCCTTCAGGTCTCCGGAACTCGTCAAATTTCAGTGGGGCTTCTTTAATTCGTTGGAAATATGGAGGTTAGCTCGGTCTCTTTTGACATATGGGTTCCCCAGTCGCCCTTAGGACGTAGATTACTGTTGACCAAAACGGATCTGGTGTTATATTAGAAATAGTAGGCATCGTGGGGCTGTCGAGGGTGTTCTGCCTAAGTGTGCACCCGATGGTGACATACCCTTTGAATTTGGCTGATTGTCATGTCTAACTGAAATGCTTGCTTAATGCATGAATAATCCAAAACCCTATTGGTGCCAATTCGTTATTCCTTGTCAGAGATATTATGTCGACCAAAACCCGGTCTTCGAAATTGAGTGTGAAGCCTCATGTGGATCGTAAGATGCTGTATTCTGGATGGCTTACCAGGCTGGCGATTCTGCTCACAATTATTGTCTTTTGTCCGACAGGTGAAGCATTCTCCTCCTGGCCGGATTTTTGGCTTTCGTCTGATTGCTTTTCCGGCCCTGCCCCCGGCCCCAAAACCGCAGCTTCGGTCGCCTTTGACGGGACCGATTTTCTGGTGGTATGGGAAGATGAGAGGAATACCCAAAAGGATATTTTTGGCGCAAGAGTTTCCCTGCAGGGGGAGATACTTGATCCGATAGGAATCCCCATCTGCACCTCCCAAAGCGTTCAATCCAATGTTAATGTGACCTGGGGAGGAGAGAATTATCTGGTGGTGTGGCAGGACTGGAGAAACGGAAACTGGGCTGTTGACGGCGCTCGGGTGGATCCGGAAGGCAATGTGTTGGATCCGGATGGATTCCCTATCGCAGGTGGTTCGGAATGGGCTGCCTATCCGGCTGTGGCGTCGGATGGAGCCAATTTCTTCGTGGTGTGGACACAGGATAAGCCGGAGACATTCTATGATGTATATGGAACCAGGATCACGCCTGACGGGGATGTGCTGGATCCCGGAGGAATTTTGATATGTGCAACCTATCAATATGAACTAAACCCAGCTATCGCCTATAACGGTTCCATTTATTTTGTGACCTGGGAGCACGATCAGGGGTGACCGAATCCGGCTTTTATCCGCGGTGCGCGGATAACCACCGAAGGGACACTTCTGGATTCGGGAGGTCTTGATATAGCCACCGATTTGCGAGGACAGAATTCTCCATCCTGCGCCTCGGATGGCGACGAGTTCCTGGTAAGTTTTAACAGCTACCGATGTGACAGCAGCTACGGTGACATTTTCGCCGCTCGCATCACTGCCGACGGAGAAGTGCTGGACACCAACGGGTTCTCTGTGTGCGGGGCAGCAGGAGATCAGAGCGAGTCGAAGGTCTCATACGGGAATGGCTATTTTCTGGCGCTATGGGAGTATGAGGGAGATTTTGACAGCACCGGATTTGATGTATATGGTTCGAGAATAAGTCCGTCGGGAATGGTTTTGGACCCGGACGGAAAAGAAATTGCCGCTCTTTCCGATCACGAAAAGGCCCCCCACCTGACCTGGGACGGAGAAAACTTTTTTGCTGTCTGGCAGGCAGGGGATTTTGACGGAAACTGGGACATACTGGGCGCCTTCATTGACACCTCAGGAACGAGGGTGGACTCAACCGTGGTCGTTTCGACCGGATGTGATGCCCAGCTTGCCGCCAGATCGTCCTGGAGCTGCGCTTCGTATCTGGCAATCTGGGAGGAGAACAGTGATTTGCACGGGAAAAGAATAGATCGTTTCGGCAATATCCTGGATTCCGCCACCATCCCCGTGTGTCTGGCTTCAGAGGATCAAAGGCGCCCCGCGATAACCTGGGCTGGGCAGAGTTTTCTTGCCGTCTGGGAGGATTTCCGTAACTTGGATTTCGACATCTACGGAACGCGGATCGATTCGAGCGGCGAGGTGCTGGACGTTTCGAGCTTCCCAATATGGGTCGACTCTGCCACCCACCAGAGATCTCCGGCCGTAGCTTCGGATGGCGAAAACTTCTTGGTGATATGGAGCGAGGATTCCAAGTATGAGGCCGAAACTTATGATATACAAGGTGTAAGACTCTCATCCCAGGGCGAACTCCTCGACACTCGACCATTTTCCGTATCTTCTGCCTGGAATGGAAGCGATCCGGCAGTGGCCTTTGGAGGGGGAAAGCATTTGGCCGTGTGGGTACATGTGGATAATTACGATATACGCGGAGCTTTCGTGGATACCAGCGGAACCGTAAGCTCACCTCTCTGGATAGGCGCGGCAAGCGGGATGCAAGTGAAACCGCAAGTGGCTTCTGATGGGACCGACTTTCTGGTGGTGTGGGAGGATTACGGAACTCACTGGCCCAATACGGATATCAACGGGACCAGGGTTACCTCGGAGGGAACCGTGCTAGATCCTTATGGCCTGTTCATTGCCAACACGCAGGATCCGGAAGAGCTTCCTTCGGTCAGCTTCGACGGCACAAACTACGTGGTGGTTTGGAAGAAATCAGAGATCGAGTCAGCTGATCTCCGCGTAAGTCGAATTACCCGGGATGGTGAAGTGCTGGAGTTGGATGGGATTCCTCTCTCGGATATCTCCCCCTATTCATCCCCCTCCGTTTCCTTCGGGCCTCCAGAGCAGTCTCTTATGCTTTACTCCAAATACCAAGGCGATCCTTATAATTCCCCTCGAATCTATGGAGCGTTTTTCTGGGGTGAGCCCGAGCCAAACCAGCCTCCTGATCCTTTCTCATTGCTTTTACCGGAGGATAAAGATACGGTGATAAGACCGGTATCTCTGGACTGGGAAGATGCCTCCGACCCCAATGCTTCCGATTGGGTAACTTATACTTTGTATGTCAGCACCTCGGATCAATTCATCCCGGAGTCGACCTTGGTCATTGACAGCCTTGCTTTGAGCCGAAGCGACGTCTCTTTAGAGAAAGATAGTCTGGTTTACTGGTGGAAGGTGAGGGCACAGGACAGGTGGGGAGAAAGCCGATGGTCAACTGAGGTTTGGAGCTTCGATCTAGAGAATTACGGAGACGCTAACGGGGACGGTCAAGTGGACATAAGCGATGTGATCATTCTGATTAACTATCTTTTCACAGGTGGATCACCGCCGGTACCTCTTTCCGCAGGTGATGCCAACGGAGATTGTGTGGTGGACGTTGCAGATGTGATCTATCTGACGAACTACCTTTTTGTAGGAGGATCGATACCTCGGCCAGGATGCGCATAGGTTGAACGGAGCAGCGAATCAGGCCGATGAATTGCCTAGAAGGGTTTCCGTATGAACGGACAAAAAGGAAAGAAACAAATTTCACGGGAGGATTGAGCATGAAAAAGACCCTAACTCTTATTCTGTCAGTGATGTTCATTCTGTCAATCGGCGGCAATCTCCTCGGACAGAGGGAGTTCGACTATACGCAGGTGACCCGTCTCCGCTGGATGGACCCTGTCAGGAAGCCGATCACTTTCCAGCAATACCTGGGAAGTCGTGACTTTGCCAAAGAGTTCGAAGCCGAGCTGGTTTATTCCAGTTCTCAAGGGATCCACCCCAGAGGAGAAACCCCCATTTGTATCGTTATAAACAGCGGCTTGAATATTCTGATTAAGACTGCTTTTTCAAGATTCGTTACTGATCTGGAAATGGAGGGGTACGACCTCAATGTCTACACGGCCACGAATGACGGGGAAGAGGCTGCACTCAAAAATCTACTTATCTCGGAGTGGAACACCCGGCAGATCGCCGGAGCTATACTAATCGGCGACTTAGCGGTTGCCTGGTACGAGATGGACGTATGGGATGTGGAGCAGTTCCCCATCGACCTCTACTGTATGGATTTGGATGGGGGATGGACAGATTCAGACAGCAATGGTTTATATGAGGAACACACCGATGGCGCAGGCGATATGGAAGCCGACATCTGGTTGGGAAGATTGTTCGCCCTGAATTTAACCCAACATGGCGCCACTGAAGTGGCAATGATTAACAACTATTTCGATAAGAATCACCGTTACCGTACCGGAGAACTCAGGTTAGATGATGAGGCTTTGGCTTATATCGATAATGATTGGTGTATGTATAGCTGGGAAGATGAGGTGGCTTTAGCCTATCCGGTCACGGATGCAGTGACCGACCCTTATGAGACCACTCGTGAGGATTACATGGAGAGGGTACGGGAATCCACCGACAATCGATATGAAAACCTGCTTATCTGCTCACACTCCTCGCCCTGGGCACATTACCTTTACTGGGGAACGGAACCCTACGATTATTCTCTGTTTCACAATCATGAGATAGAGACCATCGACGTTGAAGTGCATTTTTATAATCTCTTTGCCTGCTCCAATAGCAGATACGTCGAAGACGACGACATGGGAGATTGGTATATTTTTCAAAGCACTTACGGGCTCGTGTCGGTGGGTTCCACCAAGACCGGAAGCATGTTATGCTTTTATGACTATTATGACCCGTTGGGCGAAGGCGCAACATTCGGGGAAGCATTTCGTGACTGGTGTATCAATGATATCGAGACCTGCGCAGGGGGCGAGTCCAGACCGTGGTTTTACGGCATGACCTTGTTGGGAGACCCCACCCTGAGGATTTCCAGATATATGCAGAATCCCACCGGCGACGTGAACGAGGATGGCGTCGTCGACGTCGCCGACTTGATTTTCGTCATCAACTATCTCTTCATTGACGGCCCTGCGCCAGATCCGCTGGCACTGGGGGATCCCAATGGAGATTGCATAATAGATGCTGCTGATATCGTCTTTATAGTAAACCACCTGTTCGCTTATGGTCCTTCGCCCGAGTGGGGATGCCAATAGGCTGACGCTGCGAGCTATACGGTTCACTGGATGAATCTAGGATTCAGGGGAAGTCGGACGAACCCCTCGTGTACCCAGATCCCACTTGTTGGGGCACGCCCTGAAGGGTTGAACTCCCGCTCCTTCTACCATGTAATAGACTCGCTTGAGCCAGCCTTTTTTCCTCCTTGATTGTCTTTTCCCCTTTTCATATATTTAATCCGTTCTTGGCGAGTATTTTCACGTCAGAGAATTCCCCTTCCGGGGAGATTTTGTGAATAAAACGTATGGGAATTGAAACTCAAAGCCCCTGGTGAAGGTGACTGTTCTTCGGCTAGCAGGCTTCGCCCGTCGTTTGTTTCCCGTCCGTGAAGAATGCCAAGGGGAAGCAGAAGGGAGGATTATATGGCAAGAAAGTCATCCATTTCTGAGGACAAGATAAAACAAGCCATCTCAAAATCTGGCTACCTGGATGAACAGAAAGTAATTGTGGAATTTGAGAAACATGCTTTCTTCGGGGGTCCGAACTATGCCTTTGAAGACCAAGATGAGCACAAGTCACGCGAAATTGACTTCATAGCGACTAGGTTCACCGACTTTACGTTCGGCAAAACCGGGTTCTATTTCCTTGCTTACGGTGAAGTGAAGAAGACAAGAAATCCCTTGGTGTTCTTTGAACGAAAACCCTTGCACCGAGAGGCAGAAAATGTTGAGGTGTTTATCCCCGTAGTTGCCACAAAGGAATTGTTTCCATTTCTAAGGCCTGCTCGTAAGATCAAGAAAATTCTAAAACTCTCCGAGATTCATCACCAAGCAAAACATGATTTTGTCTCAACTCAATTCTGCGAAATAGATATCGATAAAGCCAAGGCAACTCATAATGACCTCTATGAAACCGTATTTGTACCTCTTCTGAAATGCGTAGACTCCGAAATCTCCGATCTTCGAAACTCGACTCGCCCTTTTCGCCCCGACGATCCGACGTACTTCCTATACCTTTTTCAACCTATCGTTATCATTTCTGGCCCTCTTTATTCATATGATGTAAATAGTGATTCGCTAACCAAAAAGGATTATATACTTTATAGGCGTCACTATGAATCTAGAACTGTAAAAAGGACATTGTTCATTGATATTGTTACCAGGGATTATTTGCCCGACTACATATCTAAGAAGCTAACCGAAACATATAAAGCGGTAGAGATCTCGTTAAAAGAAGGAATCGACAAGATTATTGGCTACTGCATCAAGGATCGAGAGTGGGAAGATCGGTTAAGAGGTCTCACAAAGTGAATAGGACTCTACGTTCGGAGTGCAAAAGCTTACTTTTGCGTCTTTTGAAATCCCTGTTGCAGGTGTTCTTCTCTCGCCGTTCGTTTCGCCTCGGGGAATAGCGCTGTAAGCCACCAGAAGATCCAAAACCATGAATATGTGAAAGGAATGCAGAATCTTGAACCTTTCTACCCTTCTTCACGATTCACATAAATTTCACCCAGATCATCTGATAAAATTCGGTCTGATCGTCTTTGCCGTTTTTTCCCCTTTCTCCATTGCTGGAGCGCAAACCGGTTTTTCGCTTGCGTTACTAGGTTGGGGATTGAAGTTTGTCTTGAACAAGAAATTCTTCTGGGTTAAGTCCTATCTGGATAGACCGGTTTTGATTTATCTGTTTGCCATCCTGATAGCTGCTTTTTTCACCCAAGACAGACTTCAAAGCATCATCTCCATAAGGGATGAATGGCTTTATCTCCTCTTTTTTCTTCTGGTCAACAACGTAGACGATAAGAGATTTGCCAGGAAACTTATCAACATCATAATTGGCATCTCGGCTTTGGTTGCCATCTACGCCATATGGCAGCACTATACCGGTTACGACTACTGGCATGGAAGAATCCTGGGTGAAATCTCCGGCACCGGCAAGTTCAGGGCTCTGGGCAACTTCAGCATTCCCTTAACCTATGGTTTCTATGCCATGTTGGTGAGCCTTTTAAGCTTCTCACTGGCTTTCTTGGAGGAAGACAGGGCCAAGCGAATATTCTACATTCTTTGTGCCTTTCTCTGCGTGACCGGGAATCTCTTCAGCGGGACCAGAAGCACCCAGATGGCCCAGATTTTCGGTTTTGGGATCTTCTTCTTTTTCAGCTCGAATAAAGACAGAAAGCAAGGAATACCTATGGTTCTGGTATATTTTATTCTGATGTTCTTCATAGACCCGGATCTGTTTGCCAGAGCACATCCCCTTACCCAAGCTAAGGACATTGCCTCCATGGATATCCGGACGGTGATCTGGTCCACCTCATTTAGGATCTTTATCGATCACCCCATTGCCGGAATTGGCTTCGGAAGTTTCAGCTACTTTTATGAGCTTTATCTTAAAGTCCCTTCCCAGATTTTCAGACACGCCCATAATGATCTTTTGAACGTCGCGGTTAACGCCGGAATCATCGGACTTCTCCCTTTTGTATACCTCTGGGTAACAATCTGGAGAAACCTGAAAAAGAAATTTGACCGGGCACGAGATCAATACGCTAAGTCTATGCTAAAAGCAGGATTAGTTGTCGCCTCCGCCTACTTGGTGGCCGCCTTATTCCAATGCTACTACTTTGACGCCATCGACTTTATGATTCTCTTTTTTGTTTTAGGTCAGGCGGAAGTATCCGATAAGATTTGGAGGAAAGGGGAGGCACAAGTTTTGCCTTGACTTTGGAAAAATTCGTATTAAATTGGACAAAGCGAAAGGTCGAGAAAAATGGCAAAAAAAGACAGATACAAAGGCAAACCCAAGGCAAAGCCGAAGCCCAAAATAGAAAGATATAAAGAGAAGTCGGTTCTGCCCTTCAGGAAGAAGAATTACATTCTGTTTGCCATTGGGATATTGGTCATAGTCATAGGCTACATCACCCTGGGGTACGGTTCGATCACCTTGGCTCCCATCCTCCTGGTCTTGGGTTACTGTGTGATCATTCCCATCGCTATTATAATCAACGGAGAAAAGGAAAGGCCCAAAGAGCCAGCCAAAAAAGAGATCAAGCCAGCAGCTCTCTCCGGTGGAGCCCCTGAGGTGAAAAAGTAGTTATAGGGTTTGTGAGTTTGAAGTTTGCTAGCCTGATAAGATTCCGCAAACTTCAAACTGACAAACTGTTTTTTTTGGGCGGTTAGCTCAGTTGGTTTAGAGTGTCTGCCTTACACGCAGAAGGTCACTGGTTCGAACCCAGTACCGCCCATTTTGGTGAATGGTTTGCAGTTCATGGCAAGAGGGTTCCACCATGAACCGTTAATCATGAACTATTAGCTGATTGATTGTCGGGGTCGTAGTTCAGTTTGGTTAGAACGCTGGCCTGTCAAGCCAGAGGTCGCGAGTTCAAGTCTCGTCGGCCCCGCATTTTTAAGGCAGTTCACAGTTCATCGTTCATAGTCCAGGCAGAGGTCGTCCTGCCAACGGCGGGATCGGCCCCGTTTTTTTTAAGATGTTTGGTGGCTGGTAGTTGGTTGAGAATCAAGCCGGAGGTCGTCCCGTCCTTCGACAAACTCAGGACAGTGAGAGGAAGCCGAACTGCCAGCGGTGGGATCGGCCCTGCAGAGTTTCCCAACTCGTGGAATTCCAGGGTGGTGTTGTCCCCGATTCGAAAGTGGCAAAGCATCTTATTCCAGGGATTGAGTAAGTTCGCCAGCAGTCTACTTTTCATGTCGAACTGTGAAAGACATGAGGCTCACGTCCTGTGGGCAATTATCGCTCTGGCCGCCACCTTCACCCTATACGGGTGCGGCAAGAACTCGGATGATCACCAGAGTATTGCCTCGATTAAACAGGTGCGGGTAGCCGGCATCATACTTCGATGGGTTCCCGGGGACCGAGAAGCCAATATCAGTCGAACCGAGGAACTGATTCGTCAGGCTGCTTCTAAAGGCGCGAGGATCATCTGTACGCCCGAGAGTTTCCTCGACGGCTACAGTGTCAGGAATCCCGCTCTGTCTCGCGAGGCATTCCGTGCATTGGCTGAGGAAATCCCAAGCGGTCAGTATTTCTCCCGGCTTCAGCGACTAAGCGATGAGTGCGATGTTTATCTCATCGTTGGACTAACTGAGCGGGCTGGTGATACGATATACAATTCAGCAGCACTGATCGGACCGGATGGTGTCCTACGGGGGAAGCACCGGAAGAACTTCCTCTGGTACACCGAGACTGATTGGTACGCAGCTGGCGAAGGTTTCCCTGCTTTCGCTACCGAGTTCGGACGAATCGGGATGATGATCTGCTCCGAACGCCGAGAACCCAGGGCTATCGCCCAGCTTGTTGAGAACGGAGCGAGGATTGTATTCTGTCTCGCCGGCGGTGGTTACGGTGCTGAAAGCGATGCAATGGTTAGCCAGCGCTCCTCTGAGGGTCATGTGCCCTTAGTCTTCGTCCATCCCGTGGAATTTCTTGTCACAGGTCGCGACGGACGAGTTCTGACGCGCTCACTACTTGGAAATGAGCTGGATGCACTGCCCGGCGACGGCCTGGAGGGGGAGATTCGATACTACGATTTAGAAGTAATCCTTGATACCGATGCAGATGATTGAGTCTGGATCAGCCGGACCGGCTTCCGAAATTCGCGCAAAGTCCACACCGTTCTATTATCAACCTGTTGAAAAACACGTCTGCTAGGGTATCGGACCTGGCATTATCAGTCATCTTACCGAGTGGTCCCCAATAGGTGCATTGATTACAGCATGGTGCACTAGGATATTTACTCAAGGAAAGCCAAGGTTTGCGGAGAATGATGCCGGCCCCGCTTTGTTAATTTATTCATTTCCAACA
>Ga0315539_1000581_pt1 | contig 27531 bp, 23 predicted proteins | sample SalMarSW160150MG_FD_203097 | JGI IMG/M metagenome (GOLD analysis project Ga0315539, IMG submission 203097) | Salt marsh sediment microbial communities from the Plum Island Ecosystem LTER, Massachusetts, United States - Salt Marsh Sediment SW1601-150 ...
GTGAAAAGCTTTTCCTGATATACTTTTTTCCCAAGCATTTTTACTTTAAAAAAAACTAATAATCAAATAATTAGCAATAAAAAAACCAAATGTTATTAACAATTTATTAGTTGTGCAACAGGCACTTTAGCGAAGGTGGAGCCTGAGCCTTAGCCTATATGATATCCTTCTGATAAATCCTGTACCTCTTAACTACCCGGCCTCCAATACGTTCATATTCTGCCCTCATCCGGGTATTGTTTTCAAGGATTAAATGGCTGTCAAGAGTAGTCATACGGCTCCTTGTTGCTGTTTCCAGTATTTTTGCACCCATAATTGCATCAATACCCATTCCCCTGTATTCCTCTTTTACTGCACCGAGCAGCATAAGCAAGTTAGTACTTCTGTGGACTGCACGGAGGATATGAATAAAACCAAAAGGGAATAAACGGCCCCGGGCTTTCATCAATCCAGGGGCTATATCGGGCATTGCAATTACAAAACCTGCCAGTTTTTTATCTATGGAAAAAGCTTTTATGAACCTGGGATCCAGAATAGGCATATACCTTTTTGCCAGTTCTTCCTTTTCTTTATCGGTAAGGGGAACAAAGCCATATATGTTTGAATAGGTATCATTCATGACCTGTAATACATCGATGATATAGGGCTTAAGTTCCTTTTTGTTACTGAATTCAATTATCCTGTAGTCTGGCCTGCTCTCCACCCTTGAAAGTACTCTTTTATATACTTCGGGAATATCTTCCGGGATTTCGGCAATGTAATCCACAAGATCCACTTTTTTAGTATATCCTTCTCTTTCAACTAGTTGCGACAAGTATGGTCCGTTATTGGGAGCAGCCAGCACAGAGGGATATTCAAAACCTTCAATCTGTATCCCCTGTGGATCCTTATCTGAAAAACCGAGTGGACCTACTATCTTTTCCATGCCTTTTGTTATTGCCCATTCTTCAACCTTATTTATAAGGGCATTTGATACCGCAGGATCGTTTATTGAATCAAAAAAGCAGAACCTTGCGTGGTTTTCATTTTTCAGATCATTGTATCTTTTGTTTATTATGCCCATAATACGGCCGGCAGGTTTCCTGTCAAGGAAGGCAAGCAACATAATATGGTCACAATATTCGAATGACTTGTTTTTACTGGTGTTGAAAAGTATCCATTCGTCACTGTAAAGTGGTGGAAGCCAATTCTTGTTTTCGGAATGTATTTTCTCGGGGAGGAAAATGAAATTTTTCAGATCTCTTCGGGATCTGACAGGCCTGATTTCAATCTTATTCATCATATAAATTAAGGGCAGGGAAAAATAATAAAAATAATGATACATGCAACTTAGTGTGTTAGAATACTTGATTAGTAGAATGATGGAATATCCACCTTCGCTGGCACTGTCTCATAAGTCACAAAACAACCCCTTCCTCAAACTGACGGTCGGGGCACCCCTCACTTCGGCAACCAGGTGCTCAGAATGACAGGTGGATATAAAGATCGGCTATCGCAAAGGCACAGAAAGATACACCTGCATAGCTGTTTATTGTACCGAAAGCTTTTGTTATACTCATCCTGTCATCAGGCTTTACTATAATATGTTCATATATAAGCATTACGGAAAATATTAATGTTCCCAGCCAGTAGAGAAGGCCGGCTCCTGATATTAAGCCTGATGATACGACAAACACGATAGCAAGCAAGTGTAAGAATGCTGAAAGTATGAGTGATTGTTTAACACCAAGGCTGACGGGTATCGAAAGTAATTTGTTGTTTATATCAAATTCAGAATCCTGGAGTGAATATATTATATCAAATCCTGAAACCCAGCATAAGACAACAAAACTGTATAATACGGGTACGGTGTCAAACTTTCCTGTAACAGATATGTAAGCGCCGACAGGTGCAAGACTCAGTGCCAGGCCCAGGAAGAAATGACTTAAGGAAGTAAAGCGTTTTGTCAGGCTGTATCCAAGTATTATAACAAGGGCAAGGGGAGACAGGAACATTGTAAGTTTGTTTATAAAGCCTGCAGCTGCAATGAATAGAATGGAGTTAGCTATTACAAAAACAAGAGCTGACCGGGGGCTTATTATCCCGGCCGGGATCTCCCTCCTGTCAGTCCTGGGATTCATACTGTCAACTTTATGATCAGCATACCTGTTAAAACCCATACCTGCATTCCTCGCAAATACCATACAGAGCAGCACCAGGATAAGTAATCTCCATGTGAAATAATAGCCTTCAGTATTTATTGCGGTAAAGAAACCAAGCAGGGCAAACGGCATCGCAAATATTGTATGACTGAATCTTACCAGGGAGAGATAATTGCTGATCCTTGTTACAAATGAATTCATATTAAGCTTTTCTACCTGATCTGTGCACCTGTCTCCTTCTCAAATACTTCTGCGAGCTTTTTCATTACCTTGTCAATGATTTTGTCAGTCAGTGTTCTTTTATTATCCCTGAGAATAAAGCTCAACGCATATGATTTCTTGTTCTTACCTAGTGCCTCGCTTTCATACACATCAAACAGGCCAACCTGCCTGAGCAGATCCTTTTCAGTTTTAAATGCCAGTTTCTTTATCTGATCAAACCTGACATCTTTGTTCACCAGTAATGCCAGATCTCTCCTGACAGACGGGTATTTGGGTAATTCAGTGAAAGAGATGATATGTTGCCTGAGCCTGTTAAGAACAGTGTCAAATTCAATATGTCCGTAATAAACATCCTGTTTTATCTCTTGTTTTTCAAGGTAAGTTTTGTTTATCTTTCCGAAGTGGGCAAGCAAATCACCCTTTAAACTGAGTTCAAGTCCTTCGGTATAATAATCCTGTTTTCTCTCTTTGATAATAAAGGAATCGTAATCAAAACCCAGTTTCTGGAGTATGATCTCAATTGCTGACTTGATACTGTAAAAATCGGTTTCCTCGTTCAGGTTATTCCAGTTTTCAGGGCTCTTGTTGCCTGTTATAAACAGATCAAGGGCAAATTTTTCCAGGTAATTATCAACAGTATTCTCAAGGTGCTGTTTCCCCTTCAGGAAGTAACATGTTCCGAACTCATAAAACCTGAGGTCAGGATTCTGCCTGTTGATATTTCTTGATATTGAGCTCAGTCCGCCATATAATAATGATTGCCTCATACAATCAAGGTCTGAACTCAGGGGATTGGCAAGCATAACCAGACTGTCATTATCAAAATCAGGGCTTTGGAGGTACCAGCTTGCAGGATTAAGAGAGTTTGACATTATCTCTGTAAAGCCTGCGCCTGATAGCATGTCGGAAATGGTGTTTATTGCTTTTTCCTTATTTGGCTTTTCAAAGAAGCTGAGTGTTGAATTAACCTTATTGGGAACTTCGATATTATTATAGCCGTAAATACGGAGTATCTCTTCAATAACATCAGCCTCTCTGGCTACATCCACCCTGTATGTAGGTACTGAACATGTGAAAGTATCCCTTGCTGTATCTGTACTGTCAATATCAAGTGAGGTAAGTATCTTTTTGATATCTTTCCTGTTTATTTCTTTGCCTGTTAACCTTGTAATATTATCATAGCTGATTTCAACCACCTTTTTTTCTATTTTTCTGGGGTATACATCGACAATTTCAGAACTTATTGTTCCTCCTGCTAATTCTTTCATCAGCATGGCTGCTCTTTTAAGTGCCCAGACGGTTATGTTCGGATCTGCTCCTCTTTCAAACCTGAATGATGCATCGGTATGAAGATCGTGCCGGCGTGCAGTTTTTCTAATCGCCACAGGGTTAAAGCAAGCACTTTCAAGAAAAATATTATGAGTCTGATTAGTTACACCGGATCCTATTCCACCAAAAACACCGGCAATGCACATCCCCTTTTCTGCATCGCAAATCATAAGATCGGTTCCTGACAGTTGTCTTTCTTCTTCATCGAGTGTAATGAATTTGGTTTTTTCTGGCAGATTCTTTACAATTACTTTCCCGCCTGCTATCTTATCCGCGTCAAAAGCATGCAGTGGCTGTCCTGATTCATGAAGTACATAATTGGTGATATCCACTATATTATTCACCGGGCTGAGGCCTATTGCTCTAAGCCTGTTCTTTAACCATTCGGGTGATTCTTTTACATTTACCCCGCTAATTGTCAGTCCTGAATACCTGAGGCAATCTGACTCATTTTCGATGATGACAGGTATATGCCTTGACTTATTATCCACATTGAAATCATCCACTGAAGGCAGGGAGATATGCGACGGTTTATAAATATTAAAATATGCATTCAGGTCTCTAGCAACACCGAAATGCGATCCTCCGTCAATCCTGTTTGGTGTCAGTCCAATTTCAAAAACTGTATCATATTCAACATGGAAAATTTCATGAGCGGGGACCCCAACGGGAGTATCTTCGGGCAGTACCATAATTCCTTCGTGCGAAGCCCCAAGTCCTAATTCATCTTCTGCACATATCATGCCTTCTGATATCTCTCCTCTTATTTTTGATCTTTTTATTTCAAAATTTTCTCCTTTATAATTAAGCACTGCTCCCGGGGTAGCAACGGCCACTTTCTGCCCCGCCTCCACATTGGGAGCGCCGCATACTATTCTTAAGTGATCGCCGGTACCTATATCTACCGTAGTCAAAAACAGCTTGTCGGCATTTGGATGCCTTCTACATGTCTTTACTTCCCCTGTTATAATACTTTTCAGACCACCTTTTACAGATATCCAGTCTTCCATCCCCTCAACCTCCAATCCAATGTTTGTAAGAATAGTACCGAGTTCTTCAGGTTTTTTATCTGTTTCCAGATATTCAAGTATCCAGTTATATGAAATCTTCATGCGTATGAGAAAATATTAAGAAAGTTCAAATTCGTTTTATAACAGTGTTTAAGTATCAGTATCTTGGCTCTGGCAAAAGTAAGTATTTTTGAAAAAGTATTGAGATGAAAATTTACTTTATTTAACTTATGGTATTTACCTATCTTTGAATAATTCTTTGTTATTTTAATAATTTTGAGAATAAAGCTCTATTGATATGAAGGTTGAAAAGGACGACAGGTTGATATTGCTCACAAATGATGATGGACTTTATGCCGAAGGTCTCAATACGCTTATCGAGGTTATGCAGGAATTCGGGAAGGTGGTTGTGATATCAACTATTGAAAGCCGGTCAGGTATGTCACAGGCCCTTACAGTTAAAATGCCTATTAGGGTAAAACTGCTCGTAGAAACAGATACAAAAAAGATATATGCATGCAGCGGCACTCCCACTGATGGTGTTAAAATAGCAATTAACCAGTTACTTGAAAGAGAGCCAGACTGGGTGGTCTCGGGGATAAACCATGGCGCCAACGCTTCAGTAAGCGTTATTTATTCAGGTACAATGGCGGCTGCCATAGAAGGCTGTTTATATGGAATCGATTCCGTCGGTTTTTCACTTAATAACTATTCAGCAAAAGCTGATTTTGGTCCTGCAAGAAAGTATGTCAGGGATATAATGAACAGCCTGAACAGAAAGAGACTACCAGTGGGAATATGTCTTAATGTGAATATACCAGCATGTCCCAGCCACGAGATAAAAGGCATTAAGATTTGCAGGCAGGCAAAAGGTAGCTGGCGTGAGGAATTTGAAAAACGTAAGGATCCGATGGGAAAAACATATTATTGGTTAACAGGGATATTTGAGAACCATGAGCCTGATTCTACGGATACAGATGAATGGGCACTGTCAAATAATTATGTCTCTGTTGTTCCGGTATCGGTTGATATGACTGCTCACGGGTTTATCAATGACCTGAAAAGGCAGATCAATAATGAATAAGACCCCTTTGAATAACCGCTTTCTTACTGGTTTCTTAGCAGGTTTCCTGTTACCTGTTATTGTGTTTATTGCCATTTATATTTTTTCCAGAACAGGTATGTCACTGAAAGCATTCATTGAAAGGATAATAAGCAGGAATATACTAACCCATGTCATAAGCGTATGTGTTTTCCTGAATGTGATAATATTTCTGGTTTTTAACCGTTTTGATAAGCTAAGTAGCGCAAAGGGGGTGCTGGGAGTCACTATTCTGTGGACACTGGCAGTATTTGCGATAAAATTACTCTGATATAGCAATCAGGAAATAATTATAAGTTCTCAAGAAATAAATACGGAGTGAAATATTTTATTATTGCAGGTGAAGCAAGCGGCGATCTACATGGTTCAAATCTGATTAACGGGCTCATTAAAACCGATCCCGATGCAGAAATATACTGTTGGGGAGGTGATAAAATGGAGAGCTCTGGAGCCAGGTTACTTGTTCATTACAGGGAATTGGCTGTAATGGGCTTCTGGGAAGTAATCATTAAACTTGGTAAAATATTCAAAAACCTCAGGAAGTGCAGGCAACAGATTCTTGATTTTAAGCCTGACCTTGTTATACTTATAGATTACCCTGGTTTTAACCTCAGGATAGCTAAATACCTTAATAGTAAAAATATAAATGTTTATTATTATATAAGTCCAAAAGTATGGGCATGGAAGAAATCCAGGGTGAAAAAGATAAAACAATACATTAACAGGATGTATGTTATTTTCCCCTTTGAAACCAAATTCTTTGAAAAGCAAGGCTACAGGGTCCATTATTTTGGAAATCCATTGGTGGAAACAGTGGAAAAGGGAATAGAGTCATCAGCTGGCAGGGATAAATTCCTGGCTGGATACGGGCTGGAAAATAAACCAATAATATCATTGCTTGCAGGTAGCAGGTTACAGGAGGTAAAGAAAATACTGCCTGTTATGGTACGGATTGAAAAATACTACCCCGAGTACCAGTTACTTGTTGCAGGGGTCAACACTATTGACAGGTCGGTTTATAACCATATACTGAAAGGGAGCTGTATAAGGGTTATCTTTGACGATACCTACAACCTGCTGTTAAATTCCGATGCAGCGCTCGTTACATCAGGGACAGCTACGCTTGAGACGGCAATTGCAGGAATACCCCAGGTAGTATGCTACAGAGGCAGCAGGCTGTCATATGCAATTGCACGAATGCTTGTTAAGATAAGATTTATCTCACTTGTCAACCTGATAATGGATAAAGAGATAGTCAAGGAGTTAATTCAGCATAACTTTAATGAAAGAAAACTGGTGTCGGAATTAAACATAATTCTTCCCGGTGGATGGAAAAGAAAAATAATGCTTGATAATTATTCATTATTGAGAAAGAAACTGTCCGGCAGAGGTGCCTCATCAAGAATAGCGAAGGATATGTACCATTCACTTAAACTGGTAGATAATGTTAATTAACCATGTACGGTTCATAATCCTGGTGATGTTGCTTGTAGCAAATGTACAAAGTCAGGCAAATGGTATTATCAGGGTAGGTCTGCTTAGCCTCAACAGTCCCCTGTCTTTGACTGTAAATATCTGTGAGGGTGAGTATAAGATGCAGGCAGGAGGACAATCCATAGTTTTAAATCAAGATGATAATATCCTTATTAACAGGGCAGGAAAAAGGATACTTGTCAGTACAGTACTGAGCAATACCATACTGGCCGATTCTGTGGTTCTCCAATCAATTGATACAACAGGTTATTTTTCAATCAGGAATAATATCCGTGCAGGTGATCCCAGGGAATATTTTGGGGACCTGATAGTCAAGTCAGACATTGAGTCACTCCTGGCTATAAACGAAATTGATGCAGATAGGTATTTAGCTGGCGTTGTACAGACTGAAGCTGGTTTCAAAGGAAATATTGAATACTTCAAGACACAGACACTCCTGGTGCGGACTTACCTGTACATGAATATTGACAGGCATGGACAGGATGGCTATCACCTATGTGATAAAACTCACTGCCAGGCATATAATGGAAGATCAGTGGTTAAAATTATTAATGACGCAGTTGATGTTACCAGGGACCAGGTACTGGTAAACGCAGACAGTCTGCTGGTTTTTACTCCTTTTCATTCCAATTGTGGAGGAGAGACCGAATCATCTGAGAATGTGTGGTTAACCAGCATATCCCATCTCTCAGGAGTGACTGACCCCTACTGTGCCTTTTCAAGAAATGCAAAATGGACAGAGGAAATAGAAATGGAAGATTGGATTTCCTACCTCGTTAAACATGGCTACCAGCACATTAATAATGATGAGCTTATTTTTGAACAGTTAAGCAGAAAGAGGGAATATACAGCCGGCAGTTTTTCATACCCCCTTACCAGGCTAAGGGAGGACTGGGGCCTGAAATCTTCATTCTTTTCTGTTAGCCTGTGTGATAATACTGTTATTCTTACTGGCAGGGGGTACGGGCATGGTGTGGGCCTGTGCCAGGAAGGTGCCAGGGTAATGGCTGAAAGAGGATTCAAAATGAAGGAGATCATTGGTTTTTATTTCCAGGGGCTGCTTATATTGGATATAAAAGATGTCAAACCATCACTTAAAATAAGTAGCGCTTTTTAAGTACATTTGAACTTCAAACCTCAATATAATATATGCTTGCAATATTTAAAAGGGAAATAAATAGCTTTTTTACCGGAATGACCGGTTATATAGTGATTATTGTTTACCTTATTATTAACAGCTTGTTTATGTGGATATTACCTGGTGAATGGAATATCCTCGACAATGGTTATGCAAGCCTTGAGCCCCTTTTTATACTCAGCCCGTGGATATTCCTGTTCCTGGTACCTGCTGTTACCATGCGTATGGTGGCTGAGGAAAAACGTACCGGCACCATGGAACTACTGCTTTCACGACCGGTAACGGAGCGGCATATTATATATGGCAAATATTTTGCCTCAGTCACCCTCGTACTATTAGCTCTTCTACCATGTACAATTTATTATTTGTCAATTACTTTACTCGGTGAAACCCCTGGTAATATAGACAGTGGGGGAACACTGGGGGCGGGCCTGGGATTGTTTTTTCTTGCTGCTGTTTATGCGGCTATAGGCATATTTTCTACTACGCTTAGCTCAAACCAGGTAGTGGCATTTATTATAGCCGTAGTAACAGGATTTATCCTTTTTGCAGGCTTTGATTCATTTGCCATGCTGCCAGGATTGAAGAAGCTTGATGAATTCATTATCAGGCTTGGAATAAACGAACACTACAAATCAATGAGCAGGGGAGTGATTGATTTAAGGGATATCGTGTACTACCTTGTTGCTGTGCTTATTTTTACTGAAGCATCAAGGCTGGTAATGTCTGCACGAAGATGGAAACCAGGTAAATCAAATATTTACAGGAACAGGCCATCTCTTAATATTACTAATTATTCTGTTCTGGTTATAATACTTTTATTGTTCGCTTTCCTGTCATCATTCATATCTTTAAGGATTGATCTCACTTCAGATAAGAGATACACATTGTCAGATCAGACAAAAGAAATCCTGAGAGGTCTGGAAGATGATGTTTATTTCCAGGTTTACCTTGATGGTGATATGCCTATAGGGTTTAAGAAACTGAGAAGATCAGTGAGGGCAACACTGGAAGAATTCAGGATGTATTCGGGAAGAAAAGTGGATTACCTCTTTATTAATCCCTCGGAGGCAGAAGAAGAGGAGGAAAGAAACAGGCAACAGTTGTCGCTTATAAACAAAGGCCTGATGCCTGTTACCGTTTTTGATAATGATGAGGAGGGCGGCAGATCAGAGAAAAGAATCTTTCCCGGAATGATTTTGAATTATAATTCGATTGAAATACCTGTCAACTTTCTGAAAAATAACCCTTCCCTGCCTGCAGAAGTAAATCTTACAAACTCTATTGAAGGCCTTGAATACGAATTAATACAGCCAATATCCACTCTTAAATCAGATACAATTTATAAGGTTGCGTTTATAGAAGGCCATGGTGAACTGGATGAGATGGAAGTGGCAGATATAACTCTCGAAATGGCAAAATATTTCACTGTCGACCGGGGTTCCATAAACGGCCATGCAGGAATACTTAATGACTATGCAGCGATTATTATTGCCAAACCATTGTCCGAATTCAGTGAAGAGGATAAGCTTGTGATCGACCAGTACATCATGAATGGAGGGAAAGTACTCTGGCTTATTGAAGAAGTGATGGTAAATGCCGACAGTCTTGTATATGGAGGCACAGTGGCATTATATAAGCCTTTAAATATTGAAGACCAGTTATTTAAGTATGGAGTACGTATCAATCCTGTTCTCATACAGGATACTGACTGCCTTATTATCCCTGTTAGTTCAACAATAAGGGAATCGAGACAGATAATCCCCGTGCCATGGATATATTATCCTTTATTATATCCTAATTCAAACAGTCCGCTTACACGTAATATAAACAAGGTTAAAGCTGAGTTTGTAAACTCTGTCGATACAGTGGGATCCGGACAGGCTGTAAGTAAAAAGGTGTTGCTGGTAAGTTCACAAAGCAGCAGAACAATTAATCCTCCATTGTTAATTAAACTTGAGGATTATAAAAACCCTCCTCCGGAGAATGTTTTTACAGAGTCATTTATCCCCGTTGCAGTGCTTCTTGAGGGGCATTTTAATTCATTGTATGCAAACAGGATCACTTCATGGCAGGGTGGAGAATTGAAAAGGAACAGCATTAACACAAAGATGATTGTAGTTGCCGACGGTGATATCATAAGAAATGAAGTGAGTATAGTTGGTAACAGGCTCACTCCACGGGGACTGGGTGTTGACAGGTATTCAGGTCAGACCTTTGGCAATAAGGACTTCATAATAAACTGTATGAATTACCTCGTTGATGATAAAGGATTGATCAGCCTGCGCTCAAGAGAATTGAAAATAAGATTACTGGACTGGCAAAAGATTAAGGATAACAGGATCTTCTGGCAACTTACTAATACACTTGGCCCTTTACTGCTTGTTTTTACTGGCGGAATAATTTTTCTGCTTATAAGAAGAAAGAAATACACCCAGCTTTAAAATGAAAAGAGTAGCAGGAGTAATAGTGATTATAATAATTGTTATCATGTTATTTTTTATAGGCAGGCATGTACCTTTTGGTGCAGGAAATTCTGTTTTTTATGTTGAAAATACCCAACGGATAAACAGCATTATAATAAGTGATGAAAATAGATCAGTCAGCCTGAACCGTGAGCCTGACGGATGGTATGTAAACGGTGAATATGGTGCAAGGCCACAGGCTATTGAGTTCATAATAAAAACAATAGGGGATATCAGGATTAAATCACCTGTTTCAGACAAAACGTATGAAGATTTGATGGGAAGTGAAAACACACGTGAAATCAAAGTACAAATATTTGATAACAGGAAGATGATACAGTCTTTTTATATTTACATGAATACAGGTGATGAATATCCGGGTATTATGCAAAAAAGGAAGAAAACAAAACCATTCATAGTGCACATACCGGGATATGAAACTGATCCCTGCTCACACTTCGTTACTGACAGCAGGTTCTGGATGCCCTTTATGGTATTTGAACTCAGACCGGACCAGATCTCGGAAATACATCTTAAGTATTCTGATACACCGGATTCATCCATCAGCATAATACAGAATGGCAAAGAGATAACTTTCTTAAGTGATTACTATAACAATGAGGCAATTGATACCATAGCAACAGGGAGGTACCTGTCATATTTCACCTATGTACCTTTCGAAAACTGGGCTTCTGATATGAGCACCGGTAAAAAGGACTCAATAACTGCCAGTAATCCATATTTTAACCTTGAAGTAATAACTGATAATTCTGATACCATTAAGCTGTTAACATGGACCAGGACTATAATGTCAGGGAATAGGATAGTGGTGGACACTGACAGGTTATGGGGCACCTTAAACGAGGGTGAAGACTTATTCATAATAAAATACTATGATCTGGATCCTCTTATCAAACAACCATCGTATTTTATTATAGATTGATTTTTATTTGAGGATAAAACTTTTTTTACTAATATTGATAAACAGTAATAAATATGAAACATGCCTTTGTTCCAGGCATTTAAATCATTCATTTATTATTAATGAAATTATTGATAAACCTAAATAAACATTAAAAATGAAATTCGTCGTATCGAGTACCGAACTTCTGGGTCATCTTCAGGGTATCAGTAAGGTGATAAGTACAAAAAACACATTGCCAATACTTGATAATTTCCTTTTTAAACTTGAAGGAACTAATCTGGAAATTACAGCTTCTGACCTTGAATCAACACTGATAACCAGGATGAATCTGGAAAATACTGACGGAGATGGCAGTATTGCTATCCCGGCCAGGATTCTTCTGGATACACTCAAGGAGTTTTCGGAACAGCCACTCACTTTTGAGATCAACCTGGAGACTCTGGCGATTGTAATCAGTTCCGAAAAGGGGAAATTCAGTATTGTAGGTCAGAATGGGGTCGATTTCCCGGTCCTGCCATCTATCAAGGAAGATAAGAAAGTAGCTTTTAATATTGATGCCGATATCCTGTTATCAGGGATCAGTAAAACCGTGTTTGCCACTGCAGATGATGAACTGAGACCGGTAATGGGGGGTATTTTTGTTGAAGCTGGAACTGATAAGATCACTTTTGTCGCATCTGATGCTCATAAACTGGTAAGGTATCAGCGCAGCGATGCACATTCAGAGGAGGATGCATCCTTTATTCTGCCAAAGAAACCTGCGTCGTTAATGAAAAATATCCTTCCGAAAGAGGAAGGGAAGGTGGCACTTGAATTCGACGATAAGAATGCTTTCTTCACACTTTCTGAATATAAGGTGATATGCAGACTTGTGGAAGGTAATTATCCAAATTATAATTCCGTTATTCCAACAAATAATCCCAGGAGGCTTATCATAGACAGGGTCGAATTATTAAATACTCTCAAGCGGGTATCAGTATTTTCAAACCAGGCCAGCAACCTGGTAAAGCTTGAACTGACAGGAAACCAGATAAGGGTTTCTGCCCAGGATATCGATTTTTCAATTTCTGCCTACGAGAGGCTTAATTGTGAATATGAAGGAGAGGATATGGAGATAGGATTCAAGTCAGTATTCCTGCTTGAAATACTTTCAAACATTGAGTCCCCTGATGTGGTTGTTGAGCTTGCCGATCCAACCAGAGCAGGATTATTCCTGCCCTCGAAAACAGATAACGAGGCAGAGGATGTCTTAATGCTCCTCATGCCTATGATGATAAATGCATGATAAGATACTTAGGCTGAGATTGTGGCTGGCGGGAGCGGGTGGTTATGAACCGAGTAGTGTGAGTATGCGTAAGCATTCGAGTACTGCGAGCTCGACGAACCCCGAGTCCTCGGAGTGAGTCAATTATAAATTGAACTCTGACTTTGCACTTTGAATTATTAACAATCCATTATTCCAAAAATCCAATTCTATTCATGGAACTAAACCTTAAACGGCCACTCGCTTTCTTCGATCTTGAAACAACAGGTATAAATATTGCACAGGACCGCATAATTGAAATCTCAGTAGCTAAAATACATCCTAACGGGAAAGAGGAATGGTTTACAAAACGTCTCAATCCCGGAATACCGATAAATCCGCAAGCTTCTGCTGTGCATGGAATAACGGACGAAGATGTTAAGGACTGCCCTTCTTTCAAGGAGATAGGCAAGAACCTGGCAAAATTCCTTGAAGGCTGCGACCTGGCTGGCTATAATGCTATCAGGTTTGACATACCTTTACTGGCAGAAGAATTTCTCAGGGAGGGGATAGAATTTGATATCCGGAAGAGAAAATACATAGATGTCCAGGTAATCTTTCATAAGAAAGAACAAAGAACACTCAGTGCTGCATATATGTTCTACTGCAACAGGGAACTGTTGCATGCACATAGTGCCAGGGCTGATACTGAAGCAACGTACGAAATACTTAAAGCTCAACTTGACAGGTATGATGATCTTGAGAACGATGTTGATAAATTGTCCAGATTCAGTCACCATAGTAAATTTGCTGATCTGGCAGGGAGGATAATTTACAATTCGAAAGGACAGGAAATATTTAATTTTGGTAAACATAAAGGTGAACTTGTAGAAGATATTCTTAAAAATGAACCAAGCTATTTTGCATGGATGATGGAAGGCGACTTCCCGGAATATACCAAGAAAGTATTAACAGAGATTAAACTCAGAGCCTTTAATAACGGCTGAAACTGTCTGAAATAATATGAAAGTTATTTGTATAGGATTAAACTACAGTGACCATGCCAGGGAGATGGGAAGGGCGCTGCCGGCAAAACCTGTTGTTTTCCTTAAACCTGACTCCTCCTTATTGAAGAATAATAAGCCGTTCTTTATCCCTGGTTTTTCACAGAATATTCATTACGAGATAGAAATAGTGTTGCGAATATGTAAGCTGGGACGTTCAATCGCAGAAAAGTATGCATACAGGTACTATGACCAGCTAACCCTTGGTGTTGATATGACAGCACGCGATCTGCAATCATATCTTTCATCATCAGGAATGCCATGGGATATCTCAAAATCATTCGATGGAGCGGCGCCTGTTGGTGAATTCATTCCTGTAAATGAAGCAGGTGATGTAAATAATATTGCTTTCAGGCTGGAGAAGAACGGTGAAACTGTCCAGGCAGGGAATACCTCCGGGCTCATTTTCAATTTTGACAAGATAATATCTTATGTATCAGGTTTTTTTACCCTTAAAACCGGTGACCTGATATTTACAGGTACCCCTTCCGGTGTGGGTCCTGTGCAACGCAATGACAGGCTTACAGGATATATAGGTGACCGTAAAGTGATTGATTTTATGGTAAGGTAGGGGCTGTCTCATAAGTCTACCACCTCCCCCTGACCTGTCGGTCAGGGTACTCCTCCTCTTTAGAGGAGGAGAAAGTTATAGTATTGTATATCAGCCATTTCCCCTCCTTTTGAAAGGAGGGGTATCCCGACCGTAAGGTCGAGGAGGGGGTGGTTAGAGGACTTATGAGACAGCCCCTACTAATATTATTCAATATCAAATACCGGATTAGGATCTTCTACCAGCTCCAGGTTGCCGGGTTCGTTCATAAGCCTTGCAACAGGGTAAAGCCTGTTGTATTTCTCGATCTCATACATTGGTGAACGTTCATACAGGAATCTGAGCTGTGCCATCGGATCATTGGCGAAGCTTTCATCCTCTGTTTTCCTTTTTTCAAGGGCGGCATGCAAATCCTCATCTTTATCCAGTAATTCCATAAGCTGGCTTTCAAAACTCCTGAAAGAGAAGAAGTCAAGCGATTCGAGTATGGGATCAAAATAGTTCCAGGCAAAATACGAATTTGGTGCATGTGGTTCCAGCATCTCGACGATATATTTATTTGCATGCTGGTTAGTGATTACAACATAGTCACCTTTGTAGTATGGCATTTCCTGGTTTAAAAGGCGTACTTCCACATTCCGGTTTACATAATGTCCCTGATTAGACCGTTCTGCAGGCTCGGCATTCTCAATATAATATGTTTCAACCTCAAGCTCAGTATCTTCTTTCAACATGTATACTGATACCCCGTTATTGCACAGCTTATCAACCACATCACTCCATGCCTGCGGAATAACATAGGCCCATGGTTTAGTAACTGTGAGGACCGGTTCATATTTGGTATAATAAGGGATGGTGTCGGTCCACGGCTTATCATGGTCATAAAAACCCCTTATTCTCATTCCTTCAGAAGGCTCTGGTCTGATATATTCATAACCTTTAAAAAGGAGGTCTTCAGAGTATGACATATCTATTTCCCATTCCAGGTGAAAAATGTCCTGTTCTTTGATTTTCCTGTCGGCCTCATCTTTCAATTGTCTTATTTCGTTGCAGTTATCATATGTAAATGCTGTAAGCTGAGTAAGGAAATCCACAACAGACCTTACCCTGTCAGGGAAGTATTTGTAAACCAGGTTTTCGGTCATGAATGAATAGCAGTTAAACAGGGAGGTATATCCGGTAGAATAGAAAGGATCATCATTATATGCCATTATCCCGTCTTTAATATCTCCAAAGTAGTTACTCATCTGCACATAAGGGATCATCCCGTATTCTGAATTTTCTTCCATCCTTTCATACAACCCGGGAAGCATCTTATTTTTAAAGAATTCACCCATGGCAGTATCAAGCTTGCTGTACAGTGTGGCTATCAGGGTTATGGTATATTGATGATCTGATCCATTGGTTGTATGTGTATCCAGGAAGACATCAGGATTAAGAAAAAGGAATGTTCGTGCAAAACTCCTTGCATTTCTTGTTTCCTGTTTTGCAAAATCTCGGTTCAGGTCCAGGTTGCGGGCATTCCTTCTTCTTCCGTTGTATATCGGACCGTTCTGATTGGTGCGGTAATACTGGCTCCTGTCAAGAGCACCACCTATATTGTATACTGGTATAATACCGATCACTACATTATCAAGGTACTTCTTTAGATCATTCCTGTTTCTCAGGAGATCCCATGAAAACTGTATGCTGGCATCAATACCTTCGGGCTCACCGGGATGTATACCGTTATTGATAAGGATAATGCATTTCCCTTTTTTCTTTAAAGTCTCGGGGTTAAAATCCCTGTCGCCTGAGATCATAAAGAGATGAAGAGGTTTACCAATATCTGTTTTTCCCATTTCAATCAGTTTGGCTTCAGGATAATGGTCAGCCAGTTGCCTGTAGGCATCTATTACTTCATGATATTCAAGGCTCAGGTTATCATCGTACTTAAGATTGATGTTTACTTCATCACTTTTTTTGCAGGCTGATAATACAAGTAAACCTGCCATCACAAAAATTATTGAATATTTCATTTTTTCAGGAGTTTAATTCACATGAAAAGTAATAAAAAATACATTATGGGATATACCGGAAAGATAATTATACAACAGCTTGCAGGTGCGCAAGCAAGGTAATTAATCAGAGGATATCATTTTCTCTGCTATTTCCAGTATAGTGGTATCATCAAATGTGACAAGCCCTCCACCGGGTCCCTGTTCGAGATGAATGCCTATGCTTTCACCTTCATCATAATTCCACCCTCCAAAATAGTTTCTCACCGTTTCTTCATTCATATCCAGTTGCCTTGCTATTTTCTTTACTCCTCCTTCAGGAAGCTGGTCCTTTATTTCTCTTAACTTGTTGAATGTTATTGTTCTGCTCATGTTCCTAAATTCTTTTTATACCCTCATTTTTTAAAGATACATAATTTATCAACTGCCCTGATGAAACACTAATACTTTATGCATAGTATTAAGAAATCATTTTCTTTTAATATCATCCATCTTTCTAATAATAAATACCTTATAATCACCAAGGTATTTAAATCCATATTTTTCGTACAGATTGATGGCCACCGTGTTTGAGCTGTGTACCTCAAGTTTAACCTGGTGCCCCGATTTTTTTACATATTCAAGAGTTTCTTCAAGTAGGTATTTCGATAATCCTTTTCCCTGGTACTCAGGTAATATGCCAAAGTGATGCAGGTATAACCTCCTGCCATCAAAGGTCATCCATGATGTACCTGCAATCATATAGTTCTGTTCGTCTTCAAGTATAAGTAGTTTGCCACCTGTTTTAATGCAACGCTCAACAGTATCTTTGTCATCTCCTCTTTCGGTATTTCCCATTCCTGTTACCTGCCATAATTTTAATACGGGCTCAAAGTCACCTGGCTCATAATCTCTTATCCTGAAACCTTTCATTTTAGTTTACTCATCTTTCAGTACATATAATTGTCCTGCTTCGTCTTTTACTACCCGTATGTCAGAACCTTTGGCAATATATCCTATCTCTGAACGGGCATCATAAATTTCATCGTTAATAACCACTTTGCCTGATGGTCTGAGCACAGTATGTGCTTTCCCTTTTGCACCAATCAGTGATTTTTGTTTTTTACTGTCAAAACTGATATATCCCTCATCCACGTTCTGTATTTTCTGAAGTGCCAGTTTACCAAAAAGATTATTCGGTGAAAAAAGTAACTTACTGAGCCATATTGAAATGATAAATGATAAGAACATTGATACTACAACTATAGTAAAAGAAGCCATTGCTGCCTGTATTCCACTGCCATCGGGTGCAGGGCCGAATTCGAAGGTGACCTTATCAATCATAGCAAATGTGAGGCCTGTTACTATACCTGCTACGCCAAGTACACCGGTAAAGCCAAATCCGGGTATTGCAAATATCTCGACAATAACAAGCACTATACCTCCAACGAAAACAACTATATGCCAGTTTGCCTGGAGTCCTTCAAGGTAGAGCGGGGCAAAATAAAGGATGGCTGCCAGGATTGCTGCTGCCAAAGGAAATCCTACGCCCGGTGACTGCAGTTCAAAATACAGTCCTCCTATAATGATCATTATCAATAAACCTGACACTACAGGATTAATAAGGAACTGTATTATCTTTTCAGTGCCCCCGGGTTTAAATTCTTCTATCCTGTAATTCTCAATGCCTGCCAGTTTAATTACTTCTTCCAGGTTCATTGCCTGTCCTTCACAAAACCCGAGTTCAATTGCCTCAATAGTTGTAAGGGTGAGCACATTTCCCGTATCACTCACGCCTTCGACATATACTTTGGGATCAACCATTGACTCGGCTATTGCCGGATCCCTGTGCCATACATAGGAAGTATCACCATTCACTACCACGGGTTTCTTGCCATGAGCTTCTGCCGTTGATCGCATCATTCCTCTCATGAATGACTGGTACTTGTCGGGTACCTGCTGACCAGCCTGGTCAACAACAGTTGCGGCTCCTATGCTGCCGCCGGGTCGCATATAAATGCTGTCGCATGCAATTGATATAAGTGCCCCTGCCGAAATAGCCTGGTTGTCAATAAAGACAAGAACAGGTTTTTGGAAATTCAGTATGGCAGTGCGAATGGAGTCGGCCATATCAACCTGTCCTCCGTAGGTATTCATATGTATAAGAATGTAATCAGCCCCGATCTCACTGGCTTCCTTAAGACTCACTTTTGTTGTCCTCCACACGGGAGCAGCAATCATCTTCTTAATATCGAATTTATAAATGATTATCTCATCATTATCTTCAGACGGCTCCTGTGGTTTTTCCCCGGCAAATATCCTGAGGCTTATGAATGCAAGAAAAAACAAGCTTATTGACAAAAAACGCTTCATTTGAATTAATATTTATACATTATCAGCTAACTTTAATATCATCAAGATACTTAAAAAAGGTATTCATGGCTACTCTTTTTTCTTCATCAAGGATAAAATCAATATTATTGGTCAGATAATCCTCAAGGACATCAGAAGGCATGGCACCACTTTTGCCGTAATATTTAACAACTTTATCAATGTTGTTAACACCGTATTCAAGAGCTTTGTTGAATTGTGATATAAAATTACTGCTGAATCTCTTATTAGATACCCAACAGGCAAAAACAAAGGGAAGTCCCGTAAACTTGTTCCATTCAACCGCCAGGTCTGTTCTGTACATGAAATTTGATTCCATCTCGTAGCACTGATCACCAATAAGTACAAGTCCTTGATTATCAGCTATTATTGAGAAATTTGAATCAGGATTTGTTTCTTCCCATTTAAAATCGCATTTCCAGAATTTCCTGGCCATAAGCCTTGTCAGGGCAACCGATGTTTTTGACCTGTAATCAAGTAGGATAGTATCCAGTTCGTTAATGGGTTTATTACTCAACAAAAGAACTGTCCTGACAGGCCCCCTGGTGCCAATACAATAATCACCAATAATTGACAGATTATGGTTCTCATGTATTGCCACAACAGGTATTAAACCAATATCAGCTTCTCCGTTCAGTATTTTTCTTGCACAATCTGCCGGATGGTCAATTTCAATTATGGCATTGAGATTAATCCCGGAGTTTTGCAACCCGTAAATTAGGGGATAGGTATTTGAATATCTTACCGCTGATATCCTGACTTCAAACATATACTATTGATTTTCTTCATGGCTTAAATGCCCGAAATTACTAAATTTCAGTTTTATTTCACCCTGTAATGTAGTAAATTTACAACTTGTCAGAATCAGAAACTAATCTTATACCGATGGACCTTAACAAATTAACAGCTATTTCACCCATTGACGGAAGATACAGGGAGAAGGTTAAGGAGCTGGCAGGGTATTTTTCCGAGTATGGGCTTATTAAATACAGGATAAGATCAGAGGTGGAATATTTTATTGCTCTATGCAATATTCCATTGCCACAACTAAAGGAATTCAAGGCTGAGAATTACAAATTGCTAAGATCTCTTTATCAGGATTTAAGTGTTAGTGATGCCAGCAGGGTAAAGGATATTGAAAGGGCAACAAACCATGATGTAAAGGCTGTTGAGTATTATCTGAAGGAAAAATTCAATGAATTTGATCTGGGAGAATGGTCAGAATTTATTCATTTAGGCCTCACATCACAGGATATAAACAATACTGCCATTCCTTTGTCTGTAAAGGACTATTCTGAACAGGTATTTTTCCCTCTGCTGGGCAAAATGATATCAGAGTTAAACAGCCTGGCGGATGAATGGAAGGATATCCCAATGCTTGCGCGTACACATGGTCAGCCGGCGACACCTACAAAGCTGGGTAAGGAAATAATGGTTTTTGTAAAAAGGCTGGAAGTGCAGTTTGAGCAGCTTAAATCAGTACCCCGGTCTGCCAAATTTGGCGGTGCAAGTGGCAACTTAAATGCACATTATATATCATTCCCGGATATAGACTGGGATGATTTTGCAGATAAATTTGTGAATGATGAACTTGGATTACACAGATCCAAACCTACCACGCAGGTCGACCATTATGATAACTTTGCAGCCCTGTTTGATGCATTAAGACGTATAAATACTATAATAATCGATTTTTGCAAGGATATCTGGCTGTATATATCATTTGACTATTTCAAACAAAAAATAAGCAGCCAGGAAGTAGGGTCGTCTGCAATGCCACATAAGGTGAATCCAATAGATTTTGAAAATGCCGAGGGCAACCTGGGTATATCTAATTCGATACTTGGTCACCTTTCTGAAAAGTTGCCCGTATCAAGGCTGCAGCGAGACCTGTCCGATTCAACTGTTCTCAGAAATACAGGTGTTCCTTTTGCCCACTCACAAATAGCAATTATGTCGATATTAAAAGGGCTGGAGAAACTGATCGTGAACAGGGAGAAGATAAGTTATGATCTGGACAATAACTGGTCTGTTGTTGCTGAAGCAATACAAACAATTCTCAGGAGGGAAGGGTATCCCAGACCATACGAAGCACTCAAGGAATTAACCCGCACTAATGAAAAAATCACACGTGAGTCGCTACTGGATTTTATTGAGAATCTTAATGTAAAAAACAGTATTAAAGAGGAGTTAAAGGCCATTACTCCTTTTAATTATACTGGGAAAAAATAAGGTATACGTATGAAGAGATTCAGGGTTCTGCTTTCGTTTTTATTACCCTATAAGTGGTCTGCAGGTCAGAATATTCTATTCAATATACTGGCTGCAGTATTTTCTCTTTTCACATTCAGCCTGATAAGTCCTTTTCTGCAGATTTTATTCGGTGCGGTGCCTGAAACACCGCACCCGGGTGAGTTCGAGCTTAGCAAGGATTGGATCACGGATATACTTAATTATTATATAAACAATTATATCGATAAAATAGGCCCTGGGGCTGCCCTGGTGGGAGTGTGCCTGCTGGTAATAACAGCAAGCCTTTTCAGGAATGTATTTGTCTTTGCTGCAAATAATGCCCTTGCGTACCTGCGGTCAGGGACAGTGAAGGATATGCGTAAAATAATGTATGATAAGATATTGCGACTACCGGTCTCTTACTTCACAGATTCCAGGAAAGGAGATGTAATGACACGTATATCAAACGATGTGGAGGAAATACAGGTGTCGGTAATGGGTTCCCTGACAATGCTTTTCAGGGATCCGGCGACAATAATAATTTTTCTGATATTCCTTTTCCTGGCCAGCTATAAACTAACACTGTTATCACTGGTCCTTATGCCCCTGAGTGGCTGGCTGATTGGAAGGGTGGGACGTAACCTGCGATCAAAATCTTTCATAGGGCAGGAACATCTTGGTAAACTATTATCATTGGTGGAAGAAACACTGGGAGGACTAAGGATAATAAAGTCATTCAATGCAGAAGAAGAAATGAAGTCACATTTTGCCAGGATCAATAATTTCTTTACCAAAATTTACAGGCGTGTATTACGTAAAAGATACCTTGCATCACCACTGAGTGAATTTCTTTCAACCATTGTTCTGATGATGGTGATGTATTTTGGCAGTGTAATAGTATTAAGTGGATCGTCAGAGATGACTCCTGATGAGCTGATTGTATTCCTTGTTGTCTTTTCCCAGTTAATACAACCGGCAAAAAACATTACAACAATGTATTTCAATATACAGAAAGGCATGGCTTCACTTGAGCGAATAGAATATATACTGGATGCTGAAGAAACAATCAAGGAAAAGGAGAATGCTGTAACGTTTAAGTCATTTAAAAAAAATATAAAATATGATAATGTGAGCTTCGCCTATAATAAAGACCTGGTTATTAAAGATATATCAATAACTGTAAATAAAGGCCAGACAGTGGCAATAGTAGGGAAATCAGGCTCTGGAAAGTCAACACTGGTTGATCTTCTGCCAAGGTTCATGGATGTTGATAAAGGGAGTATCAGTATTGATGGTGTGGATATTCGTGATATGAAGATCAAAGATCTGCGCAGAATGATGGGTATTGTAAGCCAGGATGCTATCCTGTTTAATGATAACTTTAAAAATAATATAGCTTTCGGATCGGATAATTATTCCGATGAAAATGTGGAAAAAGCGGCCCGGGTGGCAAATGCCCATGATTTTATTATGGAGACACCTGAGGGATATGATTATAACCTTGGAGAAGGAGGTAATAAGCTCAGCGGGGGACAGCGACAGCGTATAAGTATAGCCAGGGCTGTGCATGCTAACCCCCCTATACTTATACTGGACGAAGCAACCTCGGCACTTGACACTGAATCGGAGCGATTGGTACAGGATGCCATTGAAAAACTGATGAAGAACAGGACATCAATAGTGATAGCGCACAGGCTATCAACGGTTCAGAGAGCAGACACAATTATAGTCATTGATGAAGGACGTATCGTAGAACAGGGATCGCATGACGAACTTCTTAGTAATCAGGATGGATTATATACAAAATTGTATAATATGCAGATGAGGGAATAATGGGTTGAATGAGTTGAAAATAAGTTGAGAATGAGTTTGTTATGAAACTTAACATAACAGCAACCAGCAACCAGCACCCAGTACTTGAAGTAACGAGTAATCCGCCTCCGCCCCGGATTCTCGGGGCTACGGCGGACAAAGCAAGTAACGAGAAACGAGAAACCAGATATTATCATGGACCACAAAGTAACAGAACACTTTATCAGTTTATCACTCAATCCTGATTCGGGACGATATTTAATCCTTGGCAATTATCTTACCTACGGGATCGTAGGTGCTATTTTGATGGACCTGTCGCTTGCCGGGAAGATATCAATTGAAGATCATCAGGTTATAGCCGGCAAAGATATATCATTTACTGGTATTCCTGCATATGACAGGATGATAAAAACTATTTCAGAATCCGGCAAATTGCGAACTATTAAGATATGGGTAAGAAGATTAGGTAATAGGTCCGCCTGGTATCGTAAAGAGATGCAGAAATATTTTGTTAAGAAAGGTATACTCAAAGAAGAGAAAAGGAGGTTTATAGGTATACCATACAGACTTCATTATGTTGCCAGACCAGGGTTAAGAAAGAATATAATCGACAGGTATAAGGAGGTTATACTTTATAATAAGGTGCCTGAAGATCATGAAATTATGGTAATAGGCCTGATGTTTGCCTGTAAGATGCACAGGGTTATTGCAAGGGGAGGCACTGAAAGAAGAAAAGTCAGGAAAAAAATTGTTGAAATAATTAAGGATAATGCATTTGCAGCTGAAATAAATAAAACAATAATGGAGATGCAGGCTGCTATTACTGCAAGTATTGCGTCAACAGCAGCTATGTCGGCTGCAACATCTGCATCCAACTGAGATTCAATTATGAAAGAGCTTACTGCTTCTTTGAGCTTTATATAACATTATTCAATGTCAGGTAAATATTTTTGCATACTTTTTTCAACAATAATTTTCTTAATCATTTGTTCCTGTTCTCAACCGTCATCCGAAGGTCCTCCAGACATAGTACTTATACTGGTCGACGATTTGGGCTGGAGAGATGTCGGTTTTATGGGCTCGGACTTTTATGAGACACCTGTTATTGATAAACTCGCAACCAGGGGTATGGTATTTACCCAGGCTTATGCATCGGCTTCAAATTGTGCTCCCAGCAGGGCCTGCATGATGAGTGGGCAGTGGACTCCCAGGCATGGTATATATACGGTGGACAGTTCAGAAAGAGGGATAAGCCGCGACAGAAAACTGATTCCTGTTGAAAATAATACCATACTGGCAGATAGTAGCTACACAATGGCGGAAGCATTGCATGATGCCGGATACCTGACATGCCATGCAGGCAAATGGCATTTGAATAAAGACCCACTCACACAGGGATTTGATGTAAATATAGGCGGTTGTGAAGCAGGTAATCCCGGTAGTTATTATCCTCCATACACGAATGTACCTCTGGAAGCCCCGACAGATAATTACTATCTCACTAACCTGGTTATGGATAAGGTAATTGAATTTGTAGAATCAACTGGTGATAAACCCTTTTTCCTTTATTATTCACCTTATGCAGTGCATACTCCAATTCAACCGGTTAAGGAGCTCATGTCAAAGTATAATGAAAAAGAGGAAAGGAACGGGCAGAATAATTCAGAATATGCTACTATGGTTGAGAACCTTGATATACAAATTGGCAGGTTAATTAGTGCACTTGAGGAAAGGGGAAAGCTGGAAGATACTTTTATACTTTTTACTTCTGATAACGGAGGTGTTTACCGCATCACAAAACAATGGCCACTCAGGGCAGGTAAAGGATCATATTATGAAGGAGGAATACGTGAGCCTATGTTCGTTTACTGGGAAGGAAGGGTGAGAGAAGGCACAAAGAATGAAACTCCTGTCACTAGCCTTGATTTTTATCCTACAATACTGGAGGTGGCAGGAATAGATATTCCTGAAGGAAAAATACTTGATGGGATCAGTATTTTGCCATTGTTCAAGCGCTCTGGTACTATTAATGAAAGACCGCTATTCTGGCATTTCCCGGTATACCTTGAGGGTGGCAACAAAGAAACACAGGATTCTTTATTCAGGACCAGGCCGGGATCAGCAGTCAGGATGGGTGACTGGAAACTTATTGAGTATTTTGAGAATGGAGACCTGGAATTATATAATCTCAAAGACGATGTAGCAGAAAATACTAACCTGGCATCAGGCAATCCGGAGAAACTTCGGGAGTTGCATGATATACTGAATAGCTGGAGAATACAGGTTAATGCCCCTGTGCCAGCTGAGTTAAACACTGATTATAAGAAAGAATGATAATATTAATGAAGCACTAAAAATCTCTCAGTTTCTTATGAAAATGATTTGCAATCTGGGCTTATTCATCATCTTGTTTGTTTTAACATCGTGCACGGAGAATGAAAAGAAATATGAACAGCCAAATATCCTGCTAATTATAGCGGATGATCTTGGTTATTCTGATATTGGTTGTTATGGAGGGGAGATAAGTACACCGGTGCTGGATGGACTGGCAGAAAACGGAATTCGTTTCACACAGTTTTATAATACTGCACGTTGCTGTCCTACACGGGCCAGCCTGATGACCGGCCTGTACCCTCATAAATGCGGAGTAGGGCATATGACTCACAGGAATTTTGGCCCTGGTTACCTGGGCTATTTAAATGATACATGTATAACATTAGCTGAAGTGCTGTCCGTGATGGATTGCACGAAGGGGATGCGCAACAGGCATTATTAAATGTAACAGCATTTTCTGCAAAAGCCGCCAAGCCCCTAGATTCCGCAGGCCTTTACTTTTTGAATAAATCTATTCTAAAATAGTTATTTTAACTATAAAATATTTTGTTTAGAAAGCAGATTTAATTTACAGCCTTCTCTCAACGTGGTGTAATTATCTGTTTCTTAGCAAATTTGCATAAATTTCACATATCATACCCAGTTTAGAGTGTTCAAGAAGGATAAATAAGACTATCTAATAGCAGGAATAAACGCTAATTAAGTTTTAAAACCTACATTGCCATAGAGCTTTAACTTTTTTGTTCTCCCTGAACTAACCCATTTGGCAGGAATGCAAATAAATCTAAATATGAACTTTTTTATTCTGAATGTGGGAGATAGATATTTACATATTCTTGAAAATGTAGCAATAATAATATGGTAAATGTTTTTACAAATAGCAGTAAGCATAAGGAATACTGTATTTAAATTTAGTTTTGAGAAAGGAATATGATTCCATCCAAAGTCATTTTTTAATACATCAAATTCTTTTTCTATAGCCCCTCGCTGGTTATAGAAGCATACAATTTGATCTTTATCCATCTTATAATCATTTGTAATAATTGCCGTATACTTATATGCTTCCCCCGTAAATAGATTACGCTGGCCATCTATTCTTTTTTCTTTCGTGACTATCAACCGATAACTTTTCAACAGATGTTCTTGTTTAGATTTTTTTGCAGCATATCTGAAAGGGGTAAAAATAACTTCACCTCGATATAGTACCTGATTATTAATAGTAATTTCATCCCATTTCTCAATTTGATTTATAGCTTCATTTAGGGCTTCATTCATCCTGGCTTTGATGTAAAATTTATCTACATTTTTACTTATTGTTATTAAAGTAGAGAACTGATAGGAAGCACTGTCAGCCCTGAATGCATCTATTTTTATGCGATGAGACTTTAATAATCTAAACATCCTTTCTAAAGTATCCTGTTGCAGAGTTTGAGCATCACTATAGCCACTCCTGTTCTCTACATAAACCACATTCTTTCCTATCATTCCTACTCCAGGATAATAACCCAGTTCCCCTTTATAAGTAACAGATGCATCAGCTTTATCTGTAAAAATGACCGTATTATCATAGTCAAGGACATTATTATTCTTGGAAAAGAGTCTCAGTCTTTTAAGTATAGACAGATTTAATTTGTTCAGCCGATTGCTGTAACTCATATGATGCAACTTATTTCCCCTGGGAGTAGTAGTTTGCAAACTAGGTTCAGAAAGCTCTTTTAATCTGCTCAGAACTCTATCCGGACTTGGAACTTTAATGTACGGGTTATCTTTAAAAGCCGCTCTTATATTGATGTTTAAATCTTCCGCACAATCGGCTCCACAATAAAATAATGACCAAAGACTATAGATTATATCTTTCCAACTATACTTACTTTGAGCTGGCAGGAAAGGGAGATGATGATTGAAGACTTTGTCTAATCCTAGATTATCAAACTCTTTTAAAACAAAATTTAAACCACCAAATGAGGAAACTGACGAACTATTTAGTATTTTCATATCGGTATTTTGTTAGTCAACACCAATTTAGGTGAAAATACCTTAGCGGTAAAGCTTTACTAGTTAAAGTTTTACCGCTTTTTCAACAATAGGCCTGCGGAATCTAGG
>Ga0315539_1000585_pt1 | contig 27457 bp, 21 predicted proteins | sample SalMarSW160150MG_FD_203097 | JGI IMG/M metagenome (GOLD analysis project Ga0315539, IMG submission 203097) | Salt marsh sediment microbial communities from the Plum Island Ecosystem LTER, Massachusetts, United States - Salt Marsh Sediment SW1601-150 ...
TGGAGTGGCGAAAGGGAAAATTGACTACCAGTATTGCGGTGATGCAAATCACTTAGTCTGGGACTTCAATAGCAACTTCCCGGGCAGCTCCCTGGATAATCCCCTGTTTGTCAGCGGCTATTATCTGAGTCAGATTGCCGCCGGACAGGGTAGTGACAGCAACTGTGTCAATGCGGGCTCCGCGGACGATGCAGCAGGTTTACCCCTCGGCAGGTTCACATACACCACGCGTACCGATAACCATTATGATATCGCAAAAATCGATATGGGGTATCACTACAAAAGGCCGGGGCTTTTCGCCCTTGGCGATATTACGCTTGACGGCGATGTTGACTGGGACGACTTTGTCGCCCTGGCCCGATACTGGAACCATAATGATTGTATCTGGCCGGGTTACTGTGAAGGCTCGGATATTAATGAGGACGGGGATGTTGACTTCGCCGACCTTGCTTATTTAGTGGACCTCTGGCTGGCCGGTGATACCGTACCCCCCACTCCAAATCCAATGGAGTGGGCAAGTACGCCGTCTGCGTTGAGCAATACCTCGGTTACTATGACTGCTGTTGCCGCCATTGACAATTCCGGTGAGCCGGTGCAATACCGCTTTGATTGCCGTGAGGATCTTAGTGAAGGCATCTGCCACGACAGCAGCTGGCAAGGCTCTCGAGTATATGTAGATACCGGCCTTACAGCGGGCAAGTTGTATGCCTATAGTGTAAAGGCCAGAGATACATCCGAATTACAGACTGCATCGTCACCAGTTGCTTACGTTTTACCCGGCGAAGATACAACAGCCCCACTGCCCAATCCGAGCACCTGGGCGATGCCGCCTTATGCGACTTCGGCTACTTCGGTCGCTATGACAGCTACGGTTGCTATCGACCCCAGCGGTGTAGAGTACTATTTCGACTGCATCGGAGGGGCGGGACACGATAGTGGCTGGCAAAACAGCCCAATATATGAGGATACAGGGCTCGTACTGGACCAGACTTATACGTACGTGGTTAAGACCCGCGACAAGTCGCCGAACCTGAATGTGGGTATATCTTCGGAGCCCAATGATGCCACTACTGAAGAGAATCCTCCCGGGGGAGACCACGATCCACCGCTGCCGAATCCGACTTTCTGGCAAACGGTGCCGTATAGATACCAGGACCCGTATCTGTGTGGTTCTGGTCCGCTCGATGCCTGCGAGACGATGAGTGTCGTACCGGCCACAGACGAGAATGGGGTTGAATACAACTTTATATGCGAGGAGTTTCCCGAGCTTAGCAGTGGCTGGCAGACTGAACCGTTCCACGACGCTAGTTTTGAAGGCAGATTTGTCCAGCATACCTGGCAGGTCAAGGCCCGTGATATGTCTCCGCATCAGAACGAGGGCGGCTGGTCGGTTCGTATCAGGATTAATGAACTGGGTGGCGGATATGTTGTATTTGATTGATTTAGGCCGTCAGATAGACTCTGGCTGTGCCGATTAGATTGAATAGAAGCTCAACTAAGTCTTACTGCGGGAATTAGTCTTCTTTGTACCACTTGGCCTTAAGCAGACGTTGACCGGCTACAATTTGCAGGTCGTTGGAGTCAATTGCCCCATCCATAGTAATGTCGCCTAACAGATACCCATCCGGCGACCATACCGGTTTTGAGAAGTTATTCATCAGAATCGTCAAGTCGATATTATTGACTATTCCATCGGCGTTGAGGTCGTACCACAGAATATCCTTTTCCTGCTTTGCCTCGCTGAGCCTCCAGGCCAGGGCGTAACGCTCAGGCCCGTCGGTCCGGTTCTGCTCGTGCGCATCACTGAAAGAAATGACAAATTCGTAATCCGTGTAATTGGCGTCTATAGGGCAGTGGATATGCTCAACGTTATCAACGGCACTGTCGCTGTAGTCAAGCAGACGGGTGTTATTAGCGTCATTTGCATCGAGGGCCCACAATTCCAGCCGCAGATCGTTGTTCTTCTCCGGCAAGGACTCAAAGGGATAGGTCTCGGAATAATGCCGGTTCCAGACTACAGTAGCCGTGATGAATTTATCTTCCACTTCCGGAATTCTAATCCTGTAAGTATTCTGCTTTGCCTTGTTGTTGATGTCCAGTAAGTTGTTATCCCATCCTGCCGGCCCGATATGTCCCGGGCCGAGGGGTCCGGCAATTAGGATCTCGTAGGCACCGAGAGCATTTAGCAGGCCGGCGCCCTGAATGTAGTCCAGCGGTACTATATGGTCATCGTCTTTGCTCGGCAGACCCTTATGCCAGTAAGGCAGTTTTTTTGCTGAGCTCATTAAGATGGCTTTAAGAACGCAGTTACCCCCGTCGGCGGACACGGCCGAAGCCAGGTTGGGCTCGTCTTTTGCCTTCTGAATCAGCAAAGCAACCGTACCGGCCGTAACAGGGGCTGAAAAGCTCGACCAGCTGCCCGTTACCTGATAGAAGCAGGGGCCGTAAATGTCCGCCGCCAGGCAGTTACCCGGCGCGACTATGTCGGGCTTACATCGGCCATCCGCTGTAGGGCCGATGCTGGAATGTATTGCATGTGGCAGTGAAAAATTCGCCAGCCTATGGGCCGGAATCTCGCTTTTGACTGAGTCAACTACCCCGACGCCGAGTACATTTGCACCGGCAGCAGGAAATAATACAGGGTCATAGACATTGGAGCCGTTACCGATGCCGGCTATGACTATAAGTCCCTGCTGCTCGGCCAGCGACTCGATGCCTCTGGTCCACCAGTCCTCGAACTGGTTACCAATGCTCATTGTCAGCAGGTCACTCTTATCGGCATTAGCAAAGAACACGTTTCTGGTTACAAAGTACCAGAACTCATAAACGTCGAGATTGGCTTTGGGCGCGGCTCCCTGGTAGTGAAATTTGCCTGCCGGTGGATACAGACCATTGGGGTCCTCACCAATTAATATTGCTCCTACCGCCGTTGAGTGAGGCGAGGCGGTGCCTGGTAACAGGCCGGAATCGTGGAAGCTGACCTGTTTGCCCCTGAAGCAGTCGTGCTCCATACTGAACAGGTAATCATTTTGAGGCATGCCTTCGAGGTAGCTCATACTTCGTGAAATTACTGCAATGTTTACTCCTGAGCCGGTAAGGTCGGGCTGGAGCTTTCTTAACGCGTAGGTACCGGTGTGTTCCAGGGCCTGTGGCTGCAGAGTTATTTGTGAACTGTCAATACCGAAACTCGGCCCGGCAGCGCATAGGCAAAACACCACCAAAAGACCCGTAACGCCTAATTGATGCGCCTTATTACCTCCTGCTAAGGCGACTTTGCCGCACATAAGGTGCGATAATAATGCTGAAGACACGAATTTACTGCCTTAACAAAACTGGTTTCTCTTAACCAAAGTATTATATCACAAGCCGGCCGGGTTTTCAAGTGAATCAACCTTAAAAATCTCCCAATGTCCGGCTATGGCCCGTATCCGAATTAGCTCCGAAAATCTTGCTTCCTGTACCGAGAAACCTTGCCTTGCTCCTTAGGAGTCGTTATACTCTTCGGGATAATTCGGAGAAATTTGGCTGAGGGTTTGCATCAATAATGAAAGAAATCCTGAATGCCGAACAAATTGCAGCACTTGTCGCGGAACTGGCCGGTTCCATTGTTTCCGAGGCCCCTGCCGGCGTTGATATTGCGGTAATCGGTGTTCGCAGCAGGGGCGAGGTTCTTGCACAACGGCTTTCTCGACAGTTATCGGAACTTCTTGGCAGGGATGTTTGCTGCGGCACGCTCGATATCACCCTCTATCGAGACGACCTTAATTCCCCTCAGGGGCCAGAACAACCCCAGGTCAGGACTACCGAAATCGGTTTTAATGTGGATGAGAAGATTATCATTTTAGTGGATGATGTCGTTTACACCGGCCGATCGGCGCGAGCGGCGATGGATGCACTTATAGATTTGGGTCGGCCCAAGGCGATAAAGCTGGCCGTGCTGGTCGAAAGGCCCGGCCGAGAGTTTCCTATCCAGCCGGACTATGTCGGATACAAGGCTGACGTTGCACCGGGCAAACTGGTCCAGGTTAATCTGGTTGAATCGGATGGAAGGGATGAAGTGGTAATTGAGTAAAGTAAACAATTAAAACGAAGATCACGGCGTAAAAGTGAAATACGAAATCCGAAGCACGAAATACGAAACAAATATAAATGACCGAAATACGAAATTCAAAATCACTACACGCCCGGGGATAATGTTTTGAACATTGGGTATTTGAATTTCGAGTTTACTTCGGATTTCGATATTCGAGTTTCGATATTTTACAAGATACACTGTTATGGCGTTAAGAAGAAAAGATAAGCAATTCCGGTGGCGGCATAAGCATCTGCTCGGACTGCGTCAATTAAGCAGGGACGAGATTGAATACATCCTTCAAACCGCCCGGGGGTTTGAACAGATAAGCACTCGCTCGATAAAAAAAGCACCGCCGTTGCGTGGAAAGGTCATGGTGAACCTGTTTTTTGAAGACAGCACTCGTACACGTAATAGTTTTACTCTCGCTGCGCAGAGATTGAGCGCCGATGTTGTTGAGTTTACGAGGAAGGCAAGTTCGGTAAGCAAGGGAGAGACGCTCCTGGACACTGCCAAGAATCTCGAAGCGATGGGCATTGACATTGTTGTGATTCGGCACAGCGCCGGCGGCGCGCCGAGTTTGATAAGCAGAAACATCAATGCCTGCGTCATAAATGCCGGCGATGGTTTCAACGAGCACCCCACACAGGGGCTTCTGGATGTCTATACGATTGCCAGGCACAAAGGCAGCCTTGAGGGCTTGAAAATAGCAATTGTCGGCGACATTGCACATTCCCGTGTGGCGGCCAGCGGTATGTGGGCTATGACCAAGCTTGGCGCCGAGGTGACTTTTGTCGGTCCGCCGACCCTTGTGCCGGCAGAGGTAAAAAAGCTGCCGGTCAAGGTCAGCTACCGCCTGGACGAGGTCATTGATAAGGTTGATGTAATCAATATGCTTCGGATTCAGTTTGAACGGCTCGGCGGTAATCCCTTCCCTTCGGTGCGGGAATACTCACATTATTTCGGCCTGACGGTGGAGCGTATGAAAAGGGCAAAACCCGATATCCTGGTTATGCATCCCGGGCCGATTAACAGAGGCGTTGAGATGGAAAGCGAGGTGGCCGACGGTGCCAACAGTGTTATCCTGGAGCAGGTCAAGAACGGTTTGGCGGTAAGAATGGCGGTATTATTTTTGGTTAATCAGGCGGCTGCACAGGGAGCGTAAAGCGTAAAACTAAAAGTGCAAAACTCTAAATTTTGAAGGGGCGGACGGATGAGCAGACGGATTCTTTTAGCAGGGGTCTCGATATTCATTTTTGTTCAGCCTGGTTTTGCCGATGAGGCGGCGCAGGAAGTTGTCGACTCGGTATCCAGGGTTATCGTTTATCGGGGCCAGGCGCTGGTGACGCGGACGGTCGGGCTTGAACTTCCGAGGGGAGGCTCGGAGATAGTTGTTCAGGAGCTGCCTAACGCGATTATTTCTGAAAGCCTATACGCACAGGCTTTGAATGGTGTGACGGTGACAAGCGTTCGCTATCGAGAAAGAGCTGTTGAAGAAGATACCCGTGAAGAAGTTAAACGGCTGGATTCAGAAATTGAAAAGGTCCGGGCCGGGCTGCGTCATGCAAGGGCCAACCAGACCATAATCCAGAAACATATGGAGACACTTGCTCAGCTTCAGAACTTTGCTGTTACCGCCCAGAGTCAGGACTTAAACCGCGGCATACTGCAGTTTGAGCCTTTGGAGAGTCTTGTAAATCTGATTGAGACCAAGCGCAACGAATACCACCAGAGCACATTAAAGCTGGATGATGAAATTATTGATTTGAATAAGCAATTGGAGTTTTTGCAAAGGAAGCTGCAGAAGCTCCAGGCCGGACGCAGCCGAACCGAGCGCGAAGCGGTCCTTATTGTCAACAGCCCCGCTAAAAAGAAGGCCGAGATTGAATTAAACTATCTGGTCAACGATGCAAGCTGGCTGCCGCAGTATAATCTTCGCGCCAATCCCGATGCCTCGAAAGTTTCCGTCGAGTACAACGCCATAATACATCAGGCCAGCGGTGAAGACTGGGTTGATGTGGCGCTTAGTCTTTCAACTGCTCAGCCTACGATGGCGGCGGGAGCACCGATCTTGAAGCCCATACAGGTGGAAGTTTCCGAAGTTGTAAGCAAAAAGTGGGGATGGCTGAAGGCGAGAAGGGCGGCGGAACCAATGGCGGGAGAGTATGATGAAGAAGCTGTTGACGAAAAGGTTTACAGGGACCTTAGCAAGGAATTTAAAAGGCTGCAAAGCCAGCGTCAGCAAATAGCCACAAAGGGGCAAGCTGCGCAGAGCGAGCTTAGCAAAGTGGCCTTACACAATCAGATGATGGAGTTACAGGCGGACAAGGCTGCCGTGCGAGTGATGAAAAAGGAGGCAAGGCGGTTTGCCCGTACGGAGGGAGTCAGTGTTACGTATGACCTGGGCAGGGGACTGTCGATGCCCAGCCGAAGCGACCAGCAGTTGATTACAATAGCCGCTTTCGAGAACAAGGCCGATTTTCTGATGATAGGTACACCTCTGCTGACGGATTATGTTTATCTGCAGGCTGATATTCTTAATGATAGCGACGTTATACTTCTGGCCGGCCCGGCCAGTATGTATCGCGATGGGGGTTTTGTCGGCAAGGGCCGGCTTGAAATGGTGACCATCGGTGAAAAGTTCACGGCGGGCTTCGGCGTGGACAGCCAGGTGCAGATTTCAAGAGAATTCAAAGACAAAAAGGTTGAGACGCTTTGGGGTAACCGTGCGGAAAAATATGACTATCGGATAGCCATCGACAATTACAAAACCGTGCTGGTCAAACTTCGTCTGCTTGAGAGGATACCTTATACCGAGGATGAGGAACTGGAAATTACGGGCTTTGAAACGGGCGTTCCGCTTAGTAAGGACGCGGACTATCTGAGAACCGAGAAGGACAAGGGAATTTTGCGGTGGGATTTGTCCCTGAAACCCGCCACGGTGGAAGAAAAGGCGACGATAGTAACCTACGGCTACAGTCTGAAGTACGATAGCGATATGAACATAAATTCAGTGTCCGGACGATAAGGCTGAGAGTTTTATGAGTGAGGTTTTGATAAAAAACGGACGTGTGATAGACCCGGCAAACGGCGTCGATAAGGAAGGCGACGTGCTTATCCTCGACGGTAGCATTGCAGAAGTTGGCAGGAAGATAGGAGACAGCAGACAAGAGACACAAGACAGAAGAATTATTGACGCTGCCGGCAAACTTGTAACGCCGGGTCTGATAGATATCCACGTTCATTTTCGGGAGCCGGGTGACGAAGAAGAGGAGACGATAGCAAGCGGCTCTGCCGCTGCGGTGGCCGGGGGATTTACTTCGGTGGTCTGTATGCCGAACACAAAGCCACCGATAGAAAATGAGACTGACGTAGAGTATGTTCATCGAAAGGCCAGGCAGGCAAGAAAGACACATGTATATACGATGGGGGCTATTACAAAAGGTCGCGAAGGCGTTGAGCTTGCGGAGATGGGTTTTATGGCTGAGGCAGGGGCCGTCGGTTTTACCGACGACGGCAGGGGGGTTCAGGATGTGGCGGTTATGTTGCGCGGGCTGAAATATGCGGCGATGTTTGACGTGGTGATTGCCCAGCATTGCCAGGATAACAAGATTGCCGGCAATGGTGTCATGAACTGCGGTTATTATTCAACTATTCTCGGTCTGCCGGGGGCCGATCCCTTGGCTGAGACGGCGATGCTGTGGCGGGATATTCAATTAGTCAGAAAGACCGGCGTGCGCTATCATGCCCAGCATCTCTCGACGGCCGGGTCGGTTGAATTGATGAGGGCCGCAAAAAAAGACTCTCTGCCGATTACCTGCGAGGTGACACCGCACCATTTGCTGCTTGCTGAGGAGTGCTGCAGCGATTATGACACGAATTATAAGGTCAATCCGCCGTTGCGTACTCAGGATGACCTGCAGGCCCTCAAAGAGGCAATCCGGGAAGGACTGATTGATGCGCTTGTTAGTGACCACGCGCCCCATCTGCAAAGCGAAAAAGAACTTGAATTTCTGGCTGCCCCGTTTGGTATTGCAGGTCTTGAATGTGCCCTGAGCCTTTATGTTAAAGCGCTCATTGAGCCGGGCATACTTGATTGGCCGGGCCTGATTTCGCTGATGACTGAAAGGCCGGCAAGGATAATCGGCATTGACAAAGGAACTCTAAGCAAGGGCAAACAGGGCGATGTTACTATCATCGACCCGAATTATGAATATGAAATAGATGTTCGCAAGTTCCGTTCGAAGAGTAGAAACTGCCCTTACCACGGCTGGAAGGTCAAAGGCAGGGTAGAGAAGACAATCGTCGGCGGCGAGATAAGATTCGAGGCATAAAGCGAAGAGCTAAAAGCGTAAAACCAAAATTCAAAACTTAAAACGGGAAAAAAATTTGAATTCCAGGCTATGATTTTTGATTTTCAGCTTTTAGTTTCCAGCTTATTAACGATGCCGATTATTATTGACGGGTACAATCTTTTGCATGCGGTCCAGAAGACGGAGTCTTTTTCTCCTGACTTGACCGACGTGTGGTTGTGCCGGATGATTACTGCGTATCTTAGGCAAATCGACGAGACCGGCTGCGTGGTTTTTGACGGTATCGGCCCGCCGGATAAAGAAATTTTTGAGGATATGGGCAATCTGGAGATTATATTCTCGGGCAGGAGCAAAGACGCCGACAGGATTATCGAAGATAAGATAACGGCGAATACGGCACCGAGAAGACTTTTGGTCGTCAGTAGCGACCGCAGATTACGAGCCGCGGCGAGAAAAAGGAAGGCAACGTCTATTAAGGCCGAGGAATTTTGGGAAAAGGTCCTCAAGGAAGCGGACAGAAAACCCAGGCCGAGAGAACCGAAGGAGAAACGCGAAGGAATAACCGAAGGTGAAACTGAACAATGGCTAAAAAGCTTTGGCCTGGATGAGGATTGAAATTTGCCCGGTAGATAGATTGGGTGGTTCGTCGCGGTGTGTGTCGAGTTTGTAGGTAAAAAACATGTATAGCAGTGTAGAAAAAGTATTGTTGGTTTGCTGTATGACAAATTCGAAATCCTAAGCACTAAATCCGAAACAAATTCGAAATCTCAATGTTCGAATTCTCAAAACAGTTTGTTTAGATCATTTGAGTTTTGGTCATTTAGTATTGTTTAGAATTTAGTATTTCGATATTCGGATTTTTCGTGCCAATTATAGGTTTACGAGTCAAAAATCTTACGTGCAAATGTGAGTTGTGCTCGGTTTAATGGATATGAAAAATGTTAGAGGAACTTAGAAAAGCGGTATGTGATGCGAATTTAGAGCTGAAAAGACAGAAGCTGGTGATTTGCAGTTGGGGCAATGTCAGCGGAATAGACCGCCGGACCGGGGTGGTAATTATAAAGCCGAGCGGCGTGGCTTATTCGCAGCTTACGCCGGACAAGATGGCGGCGGTCGATCTTGCCGGCAAAATTGTGGAAGGTAATGTAAGGCCTTCGTCGGATGCGCCGAGTCACCTTGAGCTGTACAGGAATTTCGAGACTATCGGCGGAATATGCCATACGCACTCGGCTGCCGCGACGGCCTGGGCCCAGGCCTGCAGGCCGATCCCGTGCCTGGGTACGACGCACGCCGACTATTTCTACGGCCCCGTGCCGGTAACCGAGGCACTTAGCAAAGACGAGATAGAAAAAGATTACGAGTTGAATACCGGCAGGGTGATTGTCCGCTGTTTTGCCGGCACAGAACCCCTGCAGATGCCGGCTGTGTTGGTTGCGAACCATGGGCCGTTTACGTGGGGTCCGAGTCCTGCCGCTGCGGTTGAAAGCGCGGTCGTGCTGGAGCAGGTGGCGGCAATGGCGCTTGCAACGATAAGCATTAATCCGAATCAGGCCGGCATTTCACAGATACTCCTGGATAAACACTATCTTCGTAAGCATGGCCCGGACGCCTATTACGGCCAGAAAGGCAAATAAGATAATACCCGCTACTGGATTTCCAGAACGACCACCGATTTTGAAGGAATGGTCGCCAGGATTTTACCGTCTTTTATTTTCACATTTTTAAACTCGGCAGACGCTACAACATCCGGTTTTTCAAAAGTATTGTGCGCATTCATAGCTTCAGCGGTAAGAACACGCCCCGCCACCTTCTGCTCCTGGAATCCTTCAATTATGCATTCAAGCTCCGCCGGTGTTTCCGGATTCAGATTGCAAATCGAGATATGTATTTTGCCGGATTTGTCCTTCGAGGCTGATGCGGTAAGACCTGCAATCTTTTCCGAGCCGCTTTTATACGGTTTACAGACCACATCACACGGCAGCAGCTTCGCCCCCTGATGAACCTTGTACATTTCAAATACATAATACGTAGGCGTAACAATCATCTTCCCGCCTTTTGTCAAAACCATAGCCTGCAGCACATTGTTGGTCTGGGCGATATTCGCCATTCTGACCCTATCGCAATGCTGATTGAAAATATTCAAAAAGCATCCTGCGACAACCGCATCTCTGAGAGTATTTTGCTGATAGAGAAAGCCCGGATTTTCACCTTCTTCTGCATCCCACCATGTCCCCCATTCATCGACATAAAGCCCGATACGTCCCTGCTCATCATATTTGGCCATAATTTTCTTGATTTCGTTAATCATTTCATCGAGAAAGAACGTCCTTTTGAATGTGTTGAACCATCCTTCTTCGTCGAAGGCCGTGGCCTTGCCTTTGTGGTTAAAGTCGCCCTCAAACACATAGTGGTGAAGACTAATTGCGTCCATATGCCCGGCCGCATTACTCAGGAGTACCTCGACCCATCTATAATCATCCCAGCCGGGCCCGCACGCTACCTTTGTTATGTTATTGCCCGGATAATTCCTGACATACGTGGCAAAGCGCTTATAAATATCCGCGTAATATTCCGGGGTCATATGCCCGCCGCAGCCCCAGTTTTCATTGCCGATACCAAAGTACTTAACCTTCCACGGTTTTTCCCGCCCGTTCGCCCGCCTTAAATCCGCCATCCAGCTCCTTCCCCCGAACGTCATATATTCGACCCAATCCTGCATCTCCGCAGGCGTGCCCGACCCGACGTTTCCGCTTATATACGCCTCGCATCCAAGCATCTCGCACAAATCCATAAACTCATGCGTCCCGAATCGATTGCTTTCCGTAACCATTCCCCAGTGCGTATTGACCGTTGAGGGCCTCTGCTCGGGCGGTCCTACGCCGTCTCTCCAGTGATACTCATCCGCGAAACACCCCCCCGGCCAGCGTATAACAGGCACGTTAATCTTCTTTAATGCCTCGACAACGTCCGTTCGAATACCTTTTGTATTCGCAATATGTGAATCCTGGCCAACCCAAAATCCCTCATATATGCATCTTCCCAGATGCTCGGCAAAATGCCCATAAATCTCCGGGCTGATAGTATCCCCGGCGGCATCAGTATGAATAACCAGCTTATTTATGCTATTCGCTTCGGAAGTCATCTCAGTCGTCTCCAAACAACCTGAACTATTTAAACCAAGCAGTGCGACTAAAATGAATCTGCATAATGAAGATACGGAAAACATAAACCACCTTGCTTATTCTGTACATATTGAACCTTTAGCTACACTACCAAGTCTTTAAGTATTGTAAAAATACAAAAACTCTGTTCGAACTGCAACTATTTTAAATTTTTCGATCGGCTTTGATGTAGAGTTCCGTACCTCATCTATGTTATAATCCCGCCATAAATAATATTACGACTGGAAAGGACATAAAATGCAAAAGACCATATTTGGAATAATCGTCGGAAACAGGGGTTTTTTCCCCGATGTGTTGGCCAAAGATGGCAGAGCGAATATCCTGGCTTTACTGAAAAAGGCCGGTTACGGGACGGTCGCGCTTTCAACGAGTGATACTAAGTATGGCGCGGTTGAGACCTTTGGGGACGCCGGGAAATGTGCCGAGCTTTTCACGGGCAAAGCCGCTGATATCGACGGGATAATCGTAACGCTGCCGAACTTCGGCGATGAAAAAGGCGTGGCTGAAGCGATTAAGCGCGCACGGCTCGATGTGCCCGTTCTGATTCAAGCAGAGCCTGATGAGCTTAACAAAATGAAGATGGGAGGCCGGCGGGATTCGTTCTGCGGTAAAATAAGCGTCTGCAATAATCTCAGGCAGGCGGCAATACCATATACCCTTACACGTTCTCATACCGTCAGGCTTTCCTCGGCCCAGTTCAAAAAAGAGCTGCAGGATTTCGCATCTGTTTGCAGAATCGTAAAGGGCCTGCGAAACGCAAGGTTTGGCGCCATTGGCGCGCGCACCGGTCCGTTCAATACCGTAAGGTACAGCGAGAAGATTCTGGAGTTGACGGGTATCAGCGTCGAGACGATTGATTTGTCGGAGATTTTCGGCAGAGTCGAACGGCTGGGCAACAGCGATGCGAAGATAAAGAGAAAACTGGCCCAAATCAAAAAGTATGTAACAACCGCCGCTGTGCCTAAAGACGCACTCTTGAAGATGGCAAAGTTCGGCGCCGTTATCGATGGCTGGGTGGAGGAAATGCAGCTTGACGGGACCGCTATTCAGTGCTGGACAAGTATGGAAGAGTTTTTCGGAGTAGTCCCCTGCACGGTTATGAGTATGATGAGCCAGGCGCTCCTGCCCAGTGCATGTGAAGTCGATATCACAGGCCTCTTGGGTATGTACATCCTGCAGCTTGCCAGCGGCTCACCGAGCGCGATTTGCGACTGGAATAATAACTACGGTAATGACCCTGATAAATGCGTGCTGTTCCATTGCAGCAATTTTCCGTGCTCGTTCCTTAAAAAGGCAAAGATGGACTATCAGGAAATCATCTCGGCCTCGGTGGGCAAGGACAACACCTACGGTACAATAGTCGGAAGGATAAAGCCGGGGCCGGTAACCTTCTGCAGGACTTCAACGGACGATGCGCTCGGCGTTATTACCACCTATGTGGGCCAGGGACAATTTACTAACGACAAGCTCAGTACCTTCGGTGGTTATGGCGTCGTGAAGGTCCCGAGGCTGCAGATGTTGCTGGAGTATATATGCAAGGCCGGCTTCGAGCACCACGTGGCCGTGAATATGTCCAGCAAAGCCGATGCGATTACAGAGGCCCTCGATACATATATGGGCTGGGAAGTTTATAGGCACGTATAGATTAATTCCTTATGATTGATATAGAAAAAATCAAACCAGAGATTGAACGGGTGTGTCGAAGTTTGCCGGTCAGACGATTGGGCCTGTTTGGTTCTGCTTTAAGCAGGAACTTTTCTCAAGGCAGCGACGTTGACGTTTTGGTGATTTTCGACTCGGGCGAAGATATCGACCTTTTTGATAAGTATTTTGAGCTGAAGGAGAGATTGGAAGAAATATTTAAACGGGAAGTTGACTTGGTTGTTGATAAAAAGTTCAGAAACCCCGTCTTAAGGGAATCTATCGACAGAACAAGGACGGTCATTTATGAACGATGAAACAAGAAAGAACCTTATCGATATCCTTCAGGCGGCCGAAGAAATAGAAAATTTCGTTTCAGGCATTAAGTTCGAGACATATCAAGCCACCCCTGTTATCAAAAGGGCTGTCGAGAGGAACTTTGAAATTATCGGGGAGGCTATAAACAGAATTAGGAATATAGACAGCGAAATACTGGAAAAGATTTCTGAGCATCAGCGCATCATAGGATTCAGAAACGTATTGATTCATGGTTATGATATTGTTGACGAGACCATTGTGTGGCAGGCAGTTACAAAACACCTGCCGATTTTAGTCAGAGAAGTAAAGGAGATATTGAGCGGCTGACAAACAAAGCCGGTGAAAGTTCACCGAGTAGTGCGGTGATAGTGGTTTTGTAAAGAAATTAAATTCGCCAGACTATATAAATTATAATCTGGTGATTATAATAGGCTGACTAAGTTATGACAATCGAAGATGACATTATTGGCAGTACTCTATGTAAGTTTTATGCAGTGTTTGGCATGCCTGACGAAGGACCACCACCTGACGTTAATGTCACAGAATTATTGTCCAATGCAACTATCAAATCTGAAGACCTTGCAATTCTTCGCGCAGCGATTGAAGATCAAACACTAAGACGTCAATTTGGAATCTGTCGCGAAATTCTCGAGGATCTTGCCAGTCGACTTACATCGGAAGATTTGCTGCGTGAATTGTCAACCATACCAGTATCCGATCGTGATTTCGAGGAGTTGTCGAGTGGGGTGTTTTGGTTTGCTCTCGCAGGTTCACTGGATCGTCGTGAAACTGGTGTTCCCACTACACCGTTTGACAAGCAGATTCAATTGCCGTTGCCTGTGAAGATCAGAATGACGGTTCAGGGGTCGCTCGTGCTCCGTCTCTATCTTTCATTGGTGTATATGCGCGAAGGTGTAATGGTTAATCTCATCACTCAGGGAGCACAAGCTGGGAAACCATGCTGTGGGCGCGTTCTGAAACTCCTAAATTGCGATTACGTACGGCGCATTCGCAACGCCTTATCACATGGATCGTTTTCATCCTCCATAGCAGGAATTACTTTCCGCGATAAAGGCGGAATTCCTTCGACGCCTGATTTCCTGAATTGGTTATGCACTTGGCTAATGTTGATTCAGCTTCAAGTGCTCGTTGCAGGGGCGAAGGATATAGATAAATAACGTAGCAGAGTGGGATTTTAATGTTACTCCACGATATTGTAACTTTACATCGCGGCATTGTAAACTTGCATTAAGCAATTGTATTTTCGGTTCGGGTTCTTTCAAGAGTTTCCATTAAAAGTGCCGGTTTCAAGGTTATTTTGTAACTTGGAGGTCTGTTGTGAGGTAAAAGATAGGTGTCATTCTGAGCGAAGCGAAGAATCTTGCTTCCGAATGCCAGATGTTTCGCCTTCGGCTCAACATGACAATCTCTCAAGTAACCTGCGACAAAGAACTATCAATAATGAGATTCGCTGGCCTTGGAAGGCTTTGATCCACGTTTGATGAACAGGCTTTTATTGTTTCTCTTCCTGTTCCCGGATAACCGTAACGGGCGCTATCTCGGCCAGCTCGTTTTCGAGTTTAGCTGCGTCGCCGACGACAACTATGGCCATCTTTGATGGCTTCAAGGTATCTTCAATCAGGTGCTGGCAGTCCTCTTTCCCGGTCCCTGCTACTCCTTCGAGCAGCCGGTCCAGATAATCATCGCCCAGGCCCTGCGATTCAATCAGCCACAGGTCCTGCGCAATAGCTTGCGGTGTCTCACGGTGCCGTACGTAACTACCGAGCATATATGAGCGGCTGTCCTCAAGCTCCTCTATGGACGGCGGCTCTGCTTTGAGTCGTTCAATCTCCTCGAGAACCGCCTTGATGGTCTGGGCGGTGCTTTCGGTTTTGCTGAATGTATTGACCTCGAATTTGCCTGCAAACCGGTCCGCGATATAGCTGCCCCAGACGGAATATGTAAGGCCCTTTTTCACTCGAATTGTTTCGTTGAGTCGGCTGCCGAATGCCCAGCCGAAATAGCTGCTTACAATCCGGCTGACAAAATAGCCCGGATGGTGTCGTGTTATACCAAGCTGCCCGACACGAATCTCGCTCTGGATGCTTCCCGGCCGATCCACGAGATAGACTTTAATTTCGTCCTCGACCGGCAGGTCGGGCAGTCGTATCTGTGGTTTTTCCGTCTCGGCCTTCCATTGACCGAGAGTCTCTGCCGCCACAGTCATCGCTTCGTCTTGCTCAACATCGCCGGCGAGAATCAATACCGCCATATCAGGCCTGGCAAATTTGCCCCACCATTCTTTCAGGTCGTCCAGTTTTAAGGCCTCGACGTCTTCAATTTCCGCCCTTACCGTTCGTGCGTACGGATGCTCGCCGTAAAGGCATTTTCTAAACTGCCTGTCGGCAATGTAATCGGGTTCCTGTGAAGAAACGGTTAACGAAGTCAGTACCTGTCTGCGAAGCTTGGTAAATTCTTCTTCCGGGAATGTAGGCCTTAAAACGACTTCGCCGAGCAACCGCATTGCGCGCTGAAGGTGTTCCGGCAGGCAGCTTCCGGCTATCGTGCAGGTGTCCATCTGTCCATTCCCGACCAGTGATATTGCATAGGTCTCCAGCTCCTCGGCCAACTGGCCTTCGGTATAATTTTCCGTGCCTTTGGCAAGCATCTGCATAGTCATTGCGGCCGAGCCGGGCATCGTTTCCGTCCAGGCACCGGGCAGAAGCCCTAACTGGAAACTTATGAAGGGGACTTCGTGGTTGGGTACAACGATGACTTTCAGGCCGTTTGATAATGTGCTGCTGCTGTGTTTAATTTTCGGCTTCAGGGCCAATATTTCTGCTGTCGGCGCCTCGGCCGGGAAATCGTCCGGCCGGGCCAGCCTGCCCCTGCCCGGGGCGGGTGACTCGGTCTCCGGCTCAGCAGTAATTTGGGACTCCATTTCGGCTTTTATGCTTTCTGACGGTTCACGGGACAAGTTCTGCGGGATAATAACCTTTAGCGCCCGTTTATCAGCGAGATAAGTCCGTGCAACGCGCAGCAGGTCCTGTGCCGTTACGCTTCGAATTTCGTCGAGGTAGCGATTGACTCGGGATGTATCCGCCTGTTCCACGGCCGAGAGTCCAAGGAGTCTGGCTTTACGGTCGACGGTCAGGCTATCGGTTACTAATCCTTTCAGCAGCTGATTTCTGGCCTTGGTTAGTTCCAGCTTGCTCACCAGCTCGGTACGCAGTCTCTCTATCTCAACTTCAATCGCGTCCATCACGGCGTTTGGCTCTCCGCCTGTGGGCGTTAGCACGGCACCGGCCGCAAATACACCGTCCTGTTCAAGTGAATAAGAATAGGCCCGGGCGGCCACCGCCAACTGCTTTTCGGCGACCAGCTTACGGTAAAGTCTGCTGCTTTGCCCGCCACCGAGTATCTCGGCTACGAAGTCCAGCGGCACGGCGTCCTTGTGTTTGAACGAGACGCTTCGCCACGCCAGCCCGAGTACGGGGGCGGGGGCATTATCCTCCATAATTGTTATTGACCGTTTGGCTTTGGGACGCGGCTCGGGCACCTTCACTTTCGCCGGTGATTTGTAGCGGGGTATCCAGCCGAAATACCGGCGAGACTGCTGAAGGGCTTCGTCATGTTTGACTGCACCGACGATAATCAGGAAGGCATTATTGGGAACATAATAGCGAGTCCAGAAATCCCTCAGTTCCGCGGCGGCCGTGGCCCGGAGATGAGCGATGTTGCCTATTGGCATCCACCGATACGGATGCACCTTGAATAATTCTGCCACCAGTTTCTCGACTGCCGTACCGTACGGCTCATTAAGTCCTATTCGACGTTCTTCGCAAACTACATTTCTTTCGGTATCAAAAGATACCTGGTTAATCTTTAAGAAGGTCATTCTCTCTGCTTCAAGCCATAAAGCCAGTTCGAGCTGGTTTGCCGGCAGCGTCTGCAGATATACCGTGCGGTCGAAGCTGGTATAGCCGTTAGTTGTTCCGCCCGTACGGCGAATAAGTTCAAAATGGTCCGTTGGGCCGAGTTTATCTGTACCTCTGAACATCATATGCTCGAACATATGGGCGAAGCCTTGTCTATCAGGCTTTTCATTTTTGGAACCTACGTGATACCAAAGCTGAACCGTCACTATCGGGCAGGAAAAATCCTCGAGGGTAATTACCGTAAGGCCGTTGGGCAGGACGGTCTGGCGGTAATCAAAAACCCAGGATTGCTCGTCCCCGACCTGTCGGGGCTGCTTGGATAGCGCTGTCTGAGTTCGTTGCTCCTGAAGCCGGCATCCGGCGGCAAATATCAGACAAATAAATGCCAGCCACAGCACAAAGATTGTTTTGCGTTCGAGATTATTTTTCATCTGGCTTTTCCTTTGATGTTGGGATTACGGCCATTCTATAGATATTTTTGTTTAATAAAGCACTGTAATACCACATTCGTATTATATGTTCTTTCTACGGGTCGCCGCAACTTTTGTTTTTGGGTATTTACTGTGATAAAAGCCATTGCCAAAAAAGCACACTTTGTCTAAACTTATTTGTTGTAGGGTTATTTCATTGGTTTTTTATGAGCACAGAATCTCATAATCGGACTTTCAAGAGTATGAGTCTCGGCGACCACCTTGAGGAGTTGCGGCTGCGGCTTATACTCGCCCTGCTCGGCCTGGTAGTAGGTCTGGTGATTTGTCTGTTCTTTGGCGGTCTTCTTTTGCGGTTCATCGCCGCACCCTACGCCGAGGCTATGTCCAAGGCTAATCTCCAGCCTGTTCTGCTTGCCATACAGCCCGCCGAGAAGTTTCTTGTCTATTTCAAAACCTCACTGCTGTTCGGATTGATTCTATCCAGCCCCTGGGTGTTCTATCAACTCTGGGCTTTTGTCTCGGCGGGCCTTTATTCCAAGGAGAAGCGCTATGTACGGCGAATTGTCCCCGTAAGTGTACTGTTATTTATCGTCGGCGCATTTTTCTTCGTTAATGTCGTCGCTCCAATGGCTATGTTGTTCTTTATCAATTTCAATCCGGGCATAGACTTTGTGGAGGTTAATTTCACCCTGAGTAATTACGTCAGCTTCGTTGTCTCGCTGACTATTGTCTTCGGGTTCGCCTTTCAAATGCCCATTGCCATTGTCTGCCTTGAGAAGCTTGGCGTTGTAACTCTGGCCGGCCTGAGGCAGTATCGAAAATACGTGATTTTATTGCTTGCTATAATCTGTGCGTTAGTGACTCCCCCCGATGTGATTTCCCAGATTGCCCTGGCCGTGCCGTTGTATGCCCTGTTTGAAGTAAGTATATTGGTGTGCCGGCTAACCCGGAAGAAAAGCGGCTGATACAGCAGGGCTAACTGTTCTGGTCTTTGTTTTCCTCGCCGGGAGGTTCTTTTTCAATATCTTCCTGGGTCTCTTTCATTCCTTTCTTGAATTCGGTCAGGCTTCTGCCCATACTTCGCGCAATCTCGGGCAGGCGTCGTCCGAATATCAGCACGGCAATGACCAGAACGACCAGAATCTCCGGCCAGCCGATGCTGTACGCCAGTATATTTCCCAACTGTTCGCTCATTTCGCTCTCCTTTCGGCCTTTAGCTTACCGCTGTATGTCTTATCGGTGTTATGCCTTCTTTACTATACCATAAAGATGCTGAGTAGGTCAACAAGCTGTCGTTCGCCGGCGACTCGCAAGCATTGACTCGACCGGCACTTAACAGTATAATATTCCTCGTAGAAGGTTCAAGTAAATCATCTAATCCGGAGTTGGCCGTGGTCTTATTGCCGCCCCGACCAAAGCGTGCAGAATCGCTTTTAAGCCTGGCGGTATTGTTGCTGCTTGTGTTTATCGGCATCGGCGTTTTTATTAAGCAGTTTCATTATCAACCCGGCCGACTCGGCCTTGAGGGGGCGGGTTTAATCCACCTTGGCTCCGGTCCAGGCGAGCCGACAAGCCCGGCGATTATTCCTCCACTACCGGACGGCTTTGAGAAATTATCAGGGATTGAGACGTTCGATAGCGAGAACCTTTACAACAAAATTAACGGCAAGGCCGGGCTGTATCTGCAATCAGGCTTTGAAAAACTAACCTGTCAGCGTTTTGTAAACACAACCGATGCCGAGACGTGGATGGAAGTTTTCATTTATGATATGGGCTCGTCTCGAAATGCCTTTGCCGTCTATTCTGTACAGAGAAGGCAGGATGCTGAGCCGTTAATTTCACCAATGGTCGGTTATCAAACCAGCGGCGCGGTGTTTTTGCTGGCCGGCAGATATTATATCGAAATAATTGGCTCCGCCGAGACTAATCAGCTAAGCGAGGCGATGCTCGCTGTTGCAAACGGCTTTATGCAAAAGGTAGGACCCGATGATAATCTCATACCTGAATTGCAACTTTTTCCCCGGGCCAACCTAATAAGCCAGAGTTACAAACTGCATTTGTCAAATGCCTTTGGCTTTGATGGTTTTACTGACACTTTTTCCGCCGGCTATAGGTTCGGTGACGCAACGGCATCGGCTTTTATAAGCAGGCGTCCGGATTCTGAAAAGGCCCGGAAGCTGGCCGGGGAGTATTATAAATTTCTAATTGAAAATGGTGCGACCGACAAGTCCACAATCGCTAAGGGTGTTAACGGTAAGGCTGCAGAATTCTATGGAGCGATTGAGGTAGTATTCACGGTCGGGCCTTTTGTGGCGGGCGTTCACGGTGCGCAAAACGAGGCCTCGGCGAAACAATTAGCGGCGCAGTTGTATGAGAAACTCGTCAGGATAGAAGCGCAATGACCGAAGATGAAAGAAACAATATTACGCGCAGAGACTTTATCCGACGCACAGCCAAGGCGGGCGTTTCTCTGGCGGTTGCCGGCGGGGCATCATATTTACTCTATGATTCCGCCGGGCCCAAAGCGGTATCTATGGGTGAAGTAATCGAAAAGCTGCCTGATTTTTCCATTCCGCACAGAGAAGGACAGGTCATAAGTATTGTTAAAGGAGCCGACAGGGTCGATACCGTCAACAGGGCGATAGACCTTCTTGGCGGCATCGAAAGATTTGTAAAGCCCGGCGAAAAAGTTTTAATAAAACCTAACGTCGCCTTTGCCTCGCCGCCTATCCTCGGCGCTACGGCCAATCCACAGCTTGTTGCCGAAGTTGTGCGTTTGTGTTACCGCCGGGCAAAGGCAGGGCAGGTGATTGTCACCGATAATCCCATCAATGACCCCGAAAGCTGCTTTAGGTTGAGTGGCATCGGCAAGTCAGCCTCCCAGGCCGGCGCGAAAATCCTGCTGCCTAAAGACAGCTACTTCCGAACCGTCAGCCTTGTGGGCGGCAGGCTCATTAAAAATTGGCCGGTGTTTGCCGCGCCTCTTGAAAAAGTAGATAAGCTGATTGGAATCGCCCCCGTTAAAGACCACCACAGAAGCGGCGCGTCGATGGCAATGAAGAACTGGTATGGCCTGCTCGGCGGCAGACGAAATATCTTTCATCAGGATATTAACACTATTATCGCGGAGCTTGCGATAATGGTCAAAGCGACGTTAGTGATTCTTGACGGTACGCAAGTGATGATAACCAACGGCCCGACCGGAGGTGCGGCCTCGGACCTGCAGCGTAAAAATACGTTAATTGCCAGTTGTAATGATGTGGCGGCAGATGCTTACGGCTGTTCGCTGTTAAATTTGACGGTGGCCGATTTACCTTATCTCGACAAGGCCCGGAAGGGCGGTGCCGGTACGACGGATTTTGAATCCCTTAAACCGATTTTTGCATCAATAAGTTAAGTGGTTTTGTATGAGGATAGTTACAGTCAGACGAATAAGTCAGTTTTTTTTCTTCACAATGTTCTTGTGGTTTTGTCTGGTTACCACCATTGGCGAAGAGTGGTGGCAGCTAAGGGGCTGGCCGGTCAATTTATTTCTGCAACTTGACCCTCTCGTGGCCATAGGTACCGCTTTGACAACGCATAGTCTTTATTGGCCGTTGCTGTGGGCCTTGCCGGTCATTGCCATAACTATAATACTCGGCCGGTTCTTCTGCAGTTGGGTCTGTCCGTTCGGCTCTATGCATCACTTTGTAGGCTTTTTAGCCTTTAGAAAGAAAGGCCCGCCGGAAAAAGTAAAAGCAAACAGGTATCGAAAAGGCCAGTGCCTGAAGTATTTTGTACTGATATTTTTCCTTGTTATCGCAGCATTGCCTTTAGCGAAGGGGCCGGGTCTTCAAATTGGTCTGCTCGACCCTATATCTTTAATGAGTCGTTCGGTTAATCTGGTCTTATTGCCCGTCATAGATAGTCTTACCGATATAATTTCAGTAAGCGCACGTTTCTACGAGGGTGCCGGATTGATATTGGCTGTGTTTTTAGCTGCCGTCTTTCTCAACCTGCTCATCCCTCGGTTTTATTGCAGATTCATCTGTCCTCTCGGCGCTTTATTCGGCATCATCGGCAGATTCGCTATCTGGCGAATAGGTAAAAAAAAGGTCGGCTGTCCCGACTGTAAACAATGTGAAAAGGCCTGTCAGGGTGGCTGTACGCCTTCCGGAAAAATCAGAATAAGCGAGTGCGTCCTTTGCTTTAACTGTCTCCAGGATTGCCCCCACGAGACGATTGGCTATCAGACTCGTTCTTCGCTGGCGGGCGAGATTACCAATCCCGATATTACTCGCAGAGGTTTTTTGCTTTCCGCCGTCAGCGGATTTTTTGTGCTGCCGGCTCTAAGACTCGGTAATGCTCTTGGCTCGAATTTCTACTACAGGCTTATTCGTCCGCCGGGTGCCTTACCGGAAGATGAATTCCTGAAACGATGTATTAAGTGCGGCCAGTGTATGCGAATATGCCCGACGAATGTAATTCAACCGGGCGGCCTGCAGCCGGGCTTCGAGAATCTCTGGACGCCGGTACTCAATATGCGCATCGGCTCAAGCGGCTGTCAGCTAAACTGTACCGCCTGCGGATATATTTGTCCCACTTCGGCCATCAGGCCAATCAGCCTTTCGGAAAAATTGGGGCTTGATGAATTTGCCCAGGCCGGGCCGGTTAAGATGGGTACCGCCTTTGTTGACCGCTCCCGCTGCCTGCCCTGGGCGATAGATAAACCCTGTATTGTTTGTCAGGAGAACTGTCCCGTCAGCCCAAAGGCCATTTACACACGCACGTCTTTCGGTACGGTAAGGGACGGGATTCTGACAATAAAAAAAGCTGATACCGATATAATCGAGACCATCGAAAATCAACTTTTGCTCGAACAATTCGCTACCGGCGATTATTATTGTCTTTTAGAGGACGGGCAACGCAGAAAAATAGAAACAAATACCGAAAATGCAATTGTGGTTTCACCAGCCGGTTTATTTGAAAAAATCCCTGTTGAAGGCGAAAAAATAGAAATTCAGGTTCGGCTGCAGAGGCCCTATGTGGATATTCAAAGGTGTATTGGTTGTGGTGTTTGCGAACACGAATGCCCCGTAAGTGGTAGAAGAGCTATAAGGGTCTCTGCCGAAGGTGAAACCAGGAGCCGACATAAATCGATATCGCCAAAAGGTCAATATTTGCAGGAGTAGATGTGATGAGTTCAAGAGAAAACAGAATTGATAGAAGACAATTCCTTAAAACCACCGCTACCGCGGGCGTTGCGTATGTACTTACCTCGGCCGGCTGTCGTAAAAAAACCGGCGTTGCTGAATCCGCTGACGCTAATACTGTGGCCCGGCCGCAGCCGATCGCTGCCGCCTATGTTCCAAGACGAAAACTCGGCAAAACGGGCGTCGAGGTTTCCTGCCTGTCCCTGGGCACAATGTTTAACCTCGTTGAGAGCCAAATCGTCCTGGAAAAATCGCTTCAGTGGGGCCTTAACTACTGGGATACGGCGAATAGTTATGCAGGCGGCAACAGTGAGCTTGGTATAGGAAAGTTTCTCGCCAATCATCCCGAACGGCGAAAAGAATTGTTCATTGTCAGCAAGGCCTCCGGTGCAAGAAGGCCGGAAGATATAGAAAAGCGACTTCAAACCTCTCTGGAGAGAATGAATACCGAATACATCGACCTTTACTACGGTGTTCACGCCTTGTCCAGCCCCAGACAATTGACGGATAAATTGAAAAAGTGGGCCGAGAGCGCCAAGAAGCGTAAGCTGATACGATTTTTCGGCTTCAGTACACACCAGAATATGGCCAACTGTCTTGCCGGTGCGGCCAAACTCGGCTGGATTGACGCGGCAATGACAAGTTACAATTTTCGATTGATGCAGAATCCCGAGATGCAGGCTGCCATCGATGCCTGTCACAAGGCCGGCGTAGGCCTGATAGCTATGAAGACACAGGCGCACGGCCAGGAATTAAGAGGCGAACAAACCCAAAAACTGGCCGAGCACTTCCTGCAACGCGGCTTTACACCCGGACAGGCGAAAATAAAAATCGTGCTGCAGGACGAGAGAATCAGCTCGGCCTGTGTAGGGATGGAGAGCGTCGCCTTTGTAACGTCGAACGTCGCGGCCGTGCTCGATAGGACGGAACTTACGAGTCAAGATAAAGAAGTATTTGATAAATTCGCCAAGGGAACCTGCAGCGGTTACTGTGCCGGCTGCAGTGAGATTTGCAGCTCGGTCCTGCCTGCTGTGGCCTGCGTCAGCGATGTTATGCGCTATTTGATGTATTACAATAGTTACGGCCAGCAAGCCCGCGCGCGGGAGCTTTTTGCGACTATCCCGGCGGATACCAGAGCCAGACTCGCACAGGCTGATTACAGCCGGGCCGAGGCCCTTTGCCCGCAAAGGCTGCCTATACAAAAACTGATGTCCGAGGCGACCCGCAAACTAACATAAGATGCGGGATTTTTATCATCGGATCGCAATGACAGGAATATGATATTTGTCACTGCGAGCGCTAGCGAAGCAGTCTTCTAATTATATAGTCTTTCCTGCTGGGATTTATACTTTCTATTAGCTTAATTTTTTTTGGCCTTAGAGCTGGCCTTGATTCCTTTTTCCGCTGCTATTGCATCACAAATCCGGCCGAAACTTTAAGTTGATTAAAGGTGTGGGGGTGATAGAATTGTTAGAAGTTGAATAAGATTCTGTTATAATAGTACTTGAAGCGTGCAGGGGTGTACTGTTTTTGAACTTATTTGGAAAATCCAAGTCAGTTTAATAAAACAGATAGATTGTTGTCTGAAATAAGTGGTAGGAAGACGAGATGAGCTTCATTGATAGTGTCAAAGAGTGGTGGCGTATTGTCAAATTCGAGTGTTGTGTCAAAGTCGAAAACTTGAAGTTTAGGCTCATTTCCATTTCGGACGGCGGGAAACAGTGGTGGCAATTCTGGAAACATAGTATGAATAAGGATTTTGGAAGCGACACTCAGCGACTACTAAGATCAATGCGTAGCTTCATGAAGCGCCTCAAGACGAAATCCGAAGAATCATTAAGCAAAGAGTTGCACATGAACATGACTGGCTATCAAGGGCAGCACTTAGTAATACGCGGCAGTAAAAGTTGTATGATACAAATGGTGCAAGAGATAGTGGAGTATTGGCAACAGGAGGGATTCCACAGATGGCGCACTCTTGGAGACTATCACCGCCTTATGATACAGGGAATTGATGCTGGCCTATCATCCATAACATGCTATATCTACAAAACTTCTTCAGGCTTTGCAAGCTTTGGCAACGCGGTATCGGAAGCGAAAGGTGTAGGTTCACATTGAAGGAATTGATTGGCAATGGTCACATATCAAGGGGAACTCCTGTAGTTTGGAGGTTATAATGCAATTTAAAAAGTTATGGTCGTTTTTATTTAAAACTATAGAAAAAACATCGGCAAATGACACTTCCAACAAATCAAAAGGAATTAAAGAAAAGGATAACATTGGAACTAGAATCGAGACTGTAGACAATGCGAGAAGCTATTATATGTCCACTATAATATCTGACATGGGAGGAGAAATTTGTTGGAAGTTCAAGACAAAAAAGGATGCTATAAATGCTTTGTTAGAGTTACCGTATGTAAGTACTGCAGAGGATACAGGGAGATTTGTATGCACAGAGCCATTGAACTTTGGCGTATATCCTTTTAAACCATGGGATGATTATGTCGGAGAATTTAAATGGGTGGCGCTGTTAAGTGGTGTCAATCTGAACGAAGAATTGTGGCTTGAAGCTGAAAAAGCGTTCAAGAAGAACAAAGGGACACCTCACCGTGAAAACAAACCAAAACCTTCAGGTCAAAAAAAAGAGGTCCCCTCTGAAAAACTCGATTCTGTCACTTTTTCTCACACACGAAAGGAGAAATCGCCATTAGGCAAGAGAATGTGTACTTATTATTACTATAAAGCTCCTAACAAGGCTACCGCTATTCAATGGTTAAATACACAAACCGTAACCAAAGACCTACTGTATTTAGTGGTAGAAACTCCTGAGGGGATTTTTTCTAAAGACAAAATGGGGATGTACTAATTACTGTTGTATATCGTCAGCATAAATGGCACAGGTTAAGTGATTTTATTAGAAGAGGGATTCAAGCAGTTTACGGGGGGGCGTAAGATGCTCCTATCCCGATTTTCATTTATTATATTGACTTAATTTTGTTTCATTTTAAAGGCCTGTTGGGTGTCTTTTGAGATAAAATCTGAAACAAAAAATGTGCCATATTCATGTAGCTAACAGAAGTATTGAAACCTACGCCTAATGTTAGACATGCTATATTTAGGATTTAGGAGAATCAGTAAACTATGTAGGTGTGGGATATTATCCCCGAGTCCCTAAAGGTGTAACCTGTTGTTATATAAGCATAAATGTAGAGAACTGAAGGCGGGGAGATTAAAACCTCCGTCTGGCCATTTTTATAAGTTCTTTAATAAAAGGCGGACGCAATTTGTTTTTAAAAACCACTTAAAAATTATCAGTATTCATCAGGTTTAATCACATTTAATTAAAAATTTATAATCTGAAATAATCCCGTATTACTTCCGAAAGAAAACTACATGACTTAAGTTGAATTCTCCCTCTTGACACCTTGTTTTCCGAATGGCAGTTGATTATAGAATTTTCCTACATTGCTTGCTGCGATGACATTAACGGCTGAAAAATATGATGATTTTGTCCGATTCGGGTACGTATCGCGTGCATTTTATTCCTTGACAAGTAATACCAAAAAATGATATAAGTTAAGTATAGAATAAAGGGGGTTTTTTGATTGGAGTGAATATATATTTCGCAAGCTTGCTTGAACGGGTGATGTCAATCATATAATGATGAAAAGTTCAGCAAATCAGCAAAAAAAGAGGAGGACAACGTTTTTAACGTCGGTCATATTGCTGACGTTGCTGTGTCTGAGCCGGCCGGCGTTTAGTCAAGTTAGTGTACTTGGTAACTGGGAGACGGGCACAAGTCATACAAAAGAATCCGGTACTGACCGCGTTTTGATATTAATCGCGCACGGCGAGTCCGCCAGTTCTATGAACCTCAACACTGTTACATACGGCGGGCAATCAATGACCAAGGTCGTGGACTATGACTACAACCCCGACGCTGGTTACGCGTATGCCGCGGCATTTATACTTAAAGAGTCCGGCGTCGCTGCCGCATCCGGTAGCACCTTCAGTACAACCTGGAGTGGAACAGCCCCCGGTAGCGAAGGATACGCCAGTGTATTCCTTTCAAATGTTTACCAAACTACTCCAACCGGAGCAACCGGCACTGGTGGAAGTACGAGCAATCCGGTCACGACATCATCCGCACTTGCCACCAGTGATGGTGACATGGTTATTCTCGCCGCTACCTGTGGTAACGCCGGCTCATATACACTCAACAACGGCTTTACCAAAGGCGCCGAGCAGACAATGAACTCAACTGTCACAGGAGTAACCGGCCACAAATCCGCAACTGGCGCCAACGAGACACCGAGTGCAACTTACTCCGACTGGATAAACCGTCAGATGATTATCGGTTTTGTAATTCG
>Ga0315539_1000587_pt1 | contig 27431 bp, 22 predicted proteins | sample SalMarSW160150MG_FD_203097 | JGI IMG/M metagenome (GOLD analysis project Ga0315539, IMG submission 203097) | Salt marsh sediment microbial communities from the Plum Island Ecosystem LTER, Massachusetts, United States - Salt Marsh Sediment SW1601-150 ...
CGCTGGGGTGTTTATGGTGGTGGCGGTGGTGGACACTTTGCTACAGAAGAAGAAAGCTATAAGGGATTTCTATTTATCAGCCTAAAGTCTAAAAGACAGCGAGATGCTTCGCCGGTCGAGATTATCGAGCGACTGCGTAAAATCACGAAGGATATACCGGGGGCAACTATTCGTTACAGTACGGAGGACCCGATTGAAGCAATGGTATTCGGCAGCGGTGGAAAGCTGGCTGTTGAGCTTTACGGACACGATATGGCTTTAGCCCGGCAATACGCGGATTCTGTTAAAGCGGCGATAGAGGCCGTTGACGGCGTCCAGGACGTTGAAATCAGCAGAAAAGAGGAAAAGCCGGAACTGAAAGTTGTCGTTGACCGCGAGAAGGCCTCGATGCTGGGACTTAACGTTACCGATATCGGCAAGACAATTGAGACGTTTTTCGCGGGCAGCACTGCGACGAGATATCGTGAGGGCGGAGATGAATATGATGTGGAGGTTAGACTGCAGGAGCAGGACCGTGACCGGATTGAAGATTTGCGAGATGTGTTTATTAGTTTGCCCACAGGTGCTCAGGTCAGCCTGGCAAATATTGCTACAATCGAACAGGGCGTTGGACCAACCAAGATAGAACGAAAAGACCAGGCAAGATACATTACGGTTTCCGGCGAAATCAGCGGCAGGGACCTCGGCTCGATTGTCAAAGATGCTAAAAAGGTTCTTGGTACTATCCCGGCGCCACCGGGCTTTAGTTATAAATTTGCCGGTGCAGAGAAGGAAAGAACGGAAGCATTTAGGTTGTTGATTATAGCGGTGGGTTTGGGAATGGGGCTGGTATATATGGTGATGGCTTCGCAGTTCGAATCCCTGCGGGACCCGTTTATTATATTTCTTTCAATCCCGTTTGGCATTGTGGGCGTGATTATCGCATTAGCGCTGACGGGGCAATCGATGAGTGTCATTAGTTTTCTGGCACTGATTATGATGGTTGGTATTGTTGTAAATGACGGAATTGTCCTTATAAGTTTCATAGGGATACTTCGCCGGCGCGGGCTTAGTGTCTATTCGGCGGTAGTTGAAGGGGGGCGCAGCAGGATGCGACCTGTGATATGTACTTCCGCTACTACGATTCTGGCGATGATGCCTCTGGCCCTCTCGAGAGGTGAGGGGGCTGAAATTTGGGTGCCGTTTGCAATAACGGTGATTGGTGGTCTGTTTGTCGGTACAATTATTACCCTGCTTTTGATGCCTGTTCTTTACAGTGTGTTTGAAGGAATGAAAAAGGTTTCAGTCTCGAGTTAGGGTCCGGTTATGAAAGCGGTTTTGATTGTTCACAATAGTGCCATTGACAGCGAGGTTACGGAGGCTTTGACTGAAACAGGTATTGACCGATATACGAAGTTTCCGAATGCTTTGGGTAAAGGCGGCAGTAGCCCGCCGCATTTTAATACCCCGGTCTGGCCGGGCCTTAATACTGTAACGATGGTTATTGTTGAGCCGGCGAAGGCGGAACAGCTAATGCAGGTGGTTCGCCAGATGAGGCAAAGGCTTGGCACAGAAGGAATTAAGGCCTTTATGTGGCAGATTGAAGAGGTTACCTGACTGACCGGCTAAGGCCTGAAATTTGGGAAATGAAGGGGATTAATACTATGTTTGGGCTGCGGCTGGGCCGGTCCCTCCTAAGACCAGGATAAAAATTTATTTATTTGTGGAATTTTTCTGGCATAATAACGATATTGAGTAGATAATGTTATTAGCTGGAATGTGGGGAGTTGAGCTATGGAGAGTGTCAATAGTAAGTTGCGGATTACTACTGTTGATGACACAGAAGCCCTTGCCAAGAAAGCCTCGGAGATATTAGTTCACGACGCGAGGCGAGCAATAGAAGCGAATGACCATTTTTACGTGGCCATATCTGGAGGGCTGACACCAAGACGTTTCTTCGAGCTTATCGGTGCCCTGCCTGATTCACTGGCTTTACCCTGGCAGAAGATACAGCTTTTCTGGGTTGATGAGCGGTGCGTACAGCCTGATTCGCCCGCCAGTAATTACAAATTGGCCGTTGAGACCTTTTTGCCGAAGGTGTCCATCCCGCCGGATAACATTCATCGTATCCAGGCCGAGTCGAGCGACTGTGAAGCCGCCGTGCATTTATATGAAGAGGAAATCCGAAAGGCTTTTGGCATACCCCAGGGGCAGGTGCCGCTATTTGATTTGATTGTTCTTGGAATGGGGCCCGATGGTCATACCGGCTCGCTTTTCCGTAATTCTTATGCACCTTTTGACAAGGAAGATTTGGCCTGTGTGGTTTACTCGATGAGCGATGATTATAATAGAATTACAATGACCCATCCGGTTTTACGGGCTGCGTCTCACGTGGTGATTTTAGTTTCAGGTCCCGAAAAAGCAGCTATCCTGCGGGAAGTGCTTACAGCCGAGTGTGATGAAGTCCGCTATCCTATTCACACTATTTGGCCGATCCTCGAAAAGGTAACCTGGCTTGTTGACAGTGATGCGGCCAGGCTGTTGTAACCTGGCGCGGGCTTCTGCGTTTTTTTTATCCTATTTGAAAATCACTCAGGGATGATGAGTATCATACCGGGCTGAAGCCTGTCCGGACTGCTGAGTAGTTTATTGTTGGCGACATATATTTTCTGCCAGCCACTTGCCGTGCCGTAATACCTCTGGCTGATATCGGAAAGCGTTTCACCTTTCGCAACCGTGTGAATTCTCTTCGGCCTGGTCTGCTCTGGTTCTTTATGCCGAGTTGTGTCCGGTTCAGTCAGTCCTGTAACTGTTTCGTTCGTTGTAAGGATTTTTTGAGGCTTGGTTGTGGTGGCTGAATCATTTGGTTCATCACCGGCCGGGCCGGGCCGGATTTTTACTGTGCCAGCCGACTCTCCTGCACGTTGTTCTTCCGAGCCTACACGTAATCCTGAGTCGGCCAGATTTGGATGCGTGGATACCCGTACAATAGCTGCAACCGCCAGCAGCGAGCCGATGAGTATCCCAATTTTCACGTCTCTTCGCATTCGGCCACACCCGAGGCTGTTGGTCCTACCGTCTGGTCTTGTTGCCCTTACCGCCCACTAACAATATAGGCGCGGCTATGGCGACTGAGGAATAAGTACCCACAATAATGCCCAGCAGCATTGCGAAGGTAAAGCCCCGCAGACTGGTTCCGCCCCAGATGTACATTATCAACACTACTATAAACGTCGTAAACGAGGTCAGCAGCGTTCGAGACAGCGTCTGATTAATGCTGTTGTTAATTATCTGAGAACTTACAGATGCCAACCTCCCCCGGTTCTCGCGAATCCGGTCGAACACCACAATGGTGTCGTTGAGTGAGTATCCGATGATAGTTAGAAATGCAGCAATCATTTCGAGATTGATTTTAAATTCGCCAATCAGCAGTTTGCGTCCGATTTCCGTCTGAGCGATGTATGTGCAGGCTACGATGACCCCAAGGGTGATGCACACGTCGTGCACAAGCGCAACAATTGCCGCGATACCGTACCGGGCCGTACCGAACCTTATCCAGATATAACCAACAATCGCAAAGAGCGATAGTATAATCGCAACCAGTGCCCGGGTCTTTGCCTGTTTGCCGATTGAAGGGTCTATTTGCGTTACCCGCGGCAGTGATGTCTGCAGCGAGCCGGCGGTGGTTACCCTGGCTTTTTCGTTCTCGACAAAGCGCGTCCATTCGTTCTCGCTCAGCTCACGAAAGCCTGCTTCCGGCTCGATACTAATATAAGCGAAGCTACTCAGCAATTTGTCCGCCTCAGGCAGGCTGTAATCGAGATTGAGGATTTTGTAGGGATTTGGTGCCAGATGCTGCATATCAGGCTTGAACTGCAGGTCTTTTATCCGGCTGTCAATCTGCCCCACAGTCGTTGGTTTGCCGAGGTTGCAGATGATTTTTATGCCGCCCAGGAAATCGCTTAATTCGGGATAAGAATCTATTACCACATCTGTTATTTTCTCCGCCGATACAATCTGAGGCTCGAGATTTTCGAGAATTTCCAGTTGCCCTCTGAAGGCTTTTGTTATCGCCTCGTTTACTATCTCCTGTACGACCGGTTCTGAGATAGCGGTCGCTTCATCGCTGAAGGCCTTTTGCAGGACCTCATTGGTGAACGATTTGTTTACCTGGCTTGTCTGGACTGTAAACTTTCCTGTCTGGGTCTGTGCTTTGACCTGCAGGCCGGTAAATTGTCCACCGCCGATGGATTTTTCTGCTTTGCGAATAGCCTGGGTTATAGTCTCGACGGTATGTTTGGTTTCCCTGGGGAAGGTTATTTCCGCCGTGGTTTTGTTGGTTTCGGTAGTGTTAATCTCATATTGCCTTCCGGTAGTTCCAATACTGTAAACACGGGTTGCGGAGATTCCGGGATTACCCAGTTCAGCGCCGACATTGTGGATTTTCTCTTCTACTTCGTTACGGGTCAGATTAACACCTTCCTTAAGGTTAATTTGGGCGCTTGTGCCGCCGGTAAACTCAATGTCGTATTTGTTGTTTTTCACGTCATCCCTTGTATAGAACAGCAGCAGGCCGCCTGCAACGAGTATGACTGAGAACGTGATGAAGAAGGGCTTTGCCGCCAACCAGTTGAATTTAGGATTGCGGATAATCCGCAGCATCACCAGATGGTCTTTGATAATTCTTCTGTTTAGCAGGACCTGGAAGATTACCCTTGTCACAAACAACGCCGTAAACATACTCGAAATGATGCCGAGCATCAGGGTAATGGCAAAGCCTTTTATCTCCTCGGAAGCGACGATGTAAAGTATCACGGCGGTCATAAAGGTGGTAACATTGGCGTCGAGGATGGTTCTAAAGGCCCTTTGGTAACCGTTTCTTATCGCGATTCGGAGTGATGAACCGCGTTGCTGTTCTTCTCGAATTCGCTCAAAGATAAGTACATTTGCATCGACACTCATGCCGATAGTCAGAATGATTCCTGCTATTCCGGGCAGAGTGAATGTCGCCCGGCTAAGCGCCATTATCGCCAGCACAAACAACAGGTTCATAAACAGGGCTATATCTGCGATTGAGCCGGAGCCTACGTAATAAACCAGCATAAAGACCGCCACTACGGCAAGCCCGATGATGCCTGCCTTGACGCCGCGGTCCCGGTTTTCAGCACCTATCGAGGGTCCAATCGTCTTGACCGATATGGGCGGCTCAATCAGTCTTGCGGGAAGTGAGCCGGCATTGAGCTTGTTGACCATATCGTCTACTTCGATGGGTGTGAAGTCGCCGGTAATTATGCCTCTTCTTGTGATAGCGCTTTCCACCTTCGGTGCGGAAATCGCCAGTCCGTCAAGCAGGATGCACAAATGCCTTCCAATATTATTCTTTGTTACCTCGAAGAACAGGCTACCGCCGCGTTCGTCGAACATAAACCCGATTGCCCGTCGCCCCATCCTGTCGTTGTCGGGATGTGCCTTTTTTAACTTCCAGTCCCTTTCAGCCGAGGAGTGGAGCATCGCTTCAGTCCGCTTGTTACTTGCAAGGACGTATTTCTTTTCTCCAAACGTCGCCTCAACAGCCCCTTCCAACGCCCACTCGCCCGGATTCTCTATTTCACACCATACGTACTGATTGTCGGATGCGTGTTTGGGGCCCTTCTTTCTTAACGCCTCGATATATAGTCCGATTCCATCACTTCCTATTGAATCGTCGCCGTACAGCGGCAGAATTCTAAACTCCAGAACACCGGCGCCCTTGAGCATCCTTCTTAAGTCCTGCGGGTCGTCCAGGCGACCTCTCTGGTCGCGATAATCAGTAAAGACCGCAACTAAGCTTTCGATTTTTTCGGTTCGGTCCGGAAAGTTGATATTGAATTGGCTTATAAACTCGGCCCTTTGTTTTGACTGAGCCGGCATCTCCAGGACGTCCTTTAACTGGGCAATACTCAGATTAATATCTTCCAATGATGCCAGTGCATTCTTGTATTGTATATTCTTGCCCGTTTCCGGTTTAGTCAACTCGTCAACCGCCGCGGCCCATTCGGCATAACTCTTCGCGTAATCGGTCAGCAAGTTCAGTTTGGTCTCATTGTCTTCGGCAAGCTCCTGCAGTATCTTTTCACGTTCCTGTTCTTTCGATTGCATCCATCGAGGAATCTGGGTTTTAACCCAATCGACCTCAAGCCCTACAGCCTTCATAGCTTTTTCTATGGAGCCCAGTTTTTGGTCAAGTTTATCTCTTTGCTCCTGGCCGGCTTTACGCTGGTCGTAGGCTTCGGCCAGATTATTAAGGATTCTAAGCCTGTCCTCTGAGCCTCGCGCAAACGAGTCGAAATCTTTGGTCCTTTCCTCCGGACTATTATCGAGTGAGCGCAGGATGATGGCCAGGTTGATATTCTCGGCCTGCAGTGCTGCCATTGCCGCGTCGTACGCTTCGCGTTTCTGGTGTGTCTGGGCGCTTGCAAGCGGCATTTGTATCTCAATCCGCGTATTACCCTGCGGACGCCAAATAAGATTCTGTACATTGGCCGGGTCGATTCGTCTCCGCAGCACGTTTATTGTTCGCTCGGCCAAATCCCGCTTTTCTTCATTACTAAGGCCCTGGGTGTCAATCTCGTAAACGAGACTTGTCCCGCCCGCCAGGTCCAGGCCGGGTTTGAGTGTCTTGGACGGCGGATATAGCTCCAAGGCCGCTACACCAACCAAGACAATAATCAAAACTACTTTCCAGGAGAGATTCTTTTCCATAATTTTTTCTCTGAATTTACCTTTCGGCCCGATTCAATCCAAAAACCGAGAATCAAAAGGTCATTGACCTTCACATTTTCTCCTCATTCTCTTGTTTCAATTATCCACTGCGGGCTCTTCATTCTCAGTGTCTAATCTTTATTTTGTGATATATTCCGGTTAATCGCATTGGGGACTACCCGTATCTTGGTATTATTCGATTCGTCGACTTTCAGGGTAATCTCGTCATCTTTAACCTCAACAATTGTCCCGATAATCCCGCCTATTGTCCGGACCCTGTCGTTTTTCTTTAGCGACTGAATCATTGTCCGTTGCTGCTGTTGTTTTTTACGTGGGCCTCTGAACATCAGGAAGTAAATAAGTATAAACAGCACAATCAGCGGCAGATACTGGTAGAGAGGGTTTGGCCTTGTCTGGACGCTCGGGGCCGGCTGCATGGTGTTTGGCTCGGCCACCGCGATGGTCTGTGTCTGGTCACCTATGCGGTCGGCGGTAACAACAGAAGGCCCTTCAGATTCTCCCACGGCCGCTATCTGGGCTAAAATCCAGGAGTTATTCATTCTGTTTTTCCCTTTGCTTAATTAAGGTTCTCTTTTTCCAAAATCTTCAAAGCGACATTTATAACCGAAAACCGTTGCGAATTACATACAAAAATTTTAAATCTCCGTCCTCGCTGCTTCGTTACTTGTTGCCAGGCGTTGCCTCGCCCATTGCTCAAATTCGTTTATTTCAATGGCCCCTCTTATCTGCGCCATCAATCTCTGATAAAATCTCAGGTTATGCACGGTTGTCAGGATGGGGCCAAGCATCTCGCCGGCGTTGAAAAAATGCCTTAAAGCGCCTCTGCTGAAGTTCCGGCAGCAGTAGCAGTCGCAATCGGCCTGAATCGGTTCGGTTTTGTCAATGTGGATGTTATTTCTGAGCCGAACCGGGCCGGTGTCAGTAAAAGCATAGGCGTTTCGCCCATTTCGGCTCGGCAGCACGCAGTCGAACATATCGATGCCCGCCCGTACCGCGGTGATAATCTCGGCTGGTTTACCTACGCCCATAAGGTACCTGGGCTTTTCCCTCGGCAGCAGTGGGGCGGTATGTTCGGCCGTATGCAGCATTTGCTCTGAGCCCTCACCAACGCTCAGCCCACCGATGGCGTAGCCGTCAAAATCTAACTTAACCAGCTCCTCGGCACAGTGCCGACGCAGCTCTACATCTATCCCACCCTGTACTATACCGAATATTAATTGCTCACTGACTTTGTGAACTTCCCTGCAGATCTTGGCCCAGCGGATAGTTCGCTCGACAGCCTTTTGCACTCGAGAACGCTCACAGGGAAATGGCGCACATTCGTCGAAGCACATAATGATATCGCCGCCAAGACGATTCTGGAGTCTTGTTGCTGTCTCGGCATCGAGAAAGATCTTTTCGCCGTCGATATGGCTGGCAAATTCGACACCATTATCTTCTATTCGGCTAAGGCTGCCGAGTGAAAAGATTTGATAGCCGCCGCTGTCGGTCAGTATGGGTCCGCGCCAGCTCATCAATTTATGCAGCCGGCCAAGCTTTTCGACCACCTCCACACCCGGCCGAAGCATTAAGTGATACGTATTGGCCAGGACTACCGAGGTTCCCGTTTCAGCCAGTAGCGCCGGCGTGATGCCCTTCACCGCGCCGCTTGTGCCGACCGGCATAAATACCGGCGTCTGAATATCGCCGTGGGCTGTGTGCAATACACCCCTGCGTGCCGAACTATTTGAATCTTCACTTACAATTTCGAAGTTTTGCATGTTTTTATGTTAATAAACCTTTGAAATGTATGAATTCGGATAGTAATGGGCCAGGATTTGATAGGCGGTTCGTCCCTGTCTTGCCATTCCTTGTGCCCCTGACTGGCACAGACCTACGCCGTGGCCCCAGCCCCTGCCCGCCACGAAACTGAATTTGTCTTCTGCCTCCTTCAGGATTTTGCAGGCGGTGCTCCTTAATTTATTACCACTTGGGTCAAGTGTAAGCCGCAGGTCTTCTGCCCGCAGGTAGCCGCTTTTTCCATTTGTACCTGTAATTTTCACAGAGGTAATCCGTGAAAAATTATCATATTTACTCTCTTTGGTTGCTTGTATTGTCTTTATTTGGCCCAAATTTCGGAGCTTGGGATATTTTTGCGCTATGCGTTTTGTAATGTAGCTGCTGTCAAATTGAGCTGTTGGCCAGAACAGGATACCGGCCTTGGTTACGTTTCTGCAATATGGGCAATCTACACCGGCCAGCGGTTTAAAGGCCTCGCCAAAAACATTCTTGCTGTTTTCGGTATGTCCCCCGCAGGTCGAACTGTAATAAGTCGGGAAAAGCCCCTGCTTGCCGTCGGCCTGTGTGCATAGCAGCACCTGGCCGATTGTACTGTTGACGGCGTCCCAGACCGGCCGACATTCTGCCTTAATACCGGCATATACCTGACTGGCCTGCGTACTGCGTACATCCCACGACCGTTCGCCGCCGAAATGCTTTTTCATATACAGGCAGTAAGTTCGCGCAATAATAGCCTGGGCCTTCAGCGCCTCCGGCTCCCAGTAGTACGGCATCTCACTTCCCACAACGCCCGCCAGATATGCCTCGAGTGGTACGACGTTGATAGCCTGGAAGGCTGAGCCGCTTTCATTAAGTAATAGTTGCAGGTTTCCGCGATAATACCGTTCATTCAACCGAAAAACAAACGGCTCATCAGGCAGAATAGTTATTTGTTTGCTTTTGAAAGGTCGGTTTGCGATTACTATTGCCCCGCCGGACAGCGTTATCTTTGTTGATTGGTCGGGCTTTTCAAAATAAGCTTCTATCCGCTCGGTTTGTCCCGTCGCGACCGCAAATGAGCCCGGTACGCTTATGGTGCAGGCCTTCAGGTTATTAAGCAGCAGGACCCTTATCCGAAACTGCCGGGCAATTTTCATTTGTGGCGTGGGTCTGAATAGCTGCCGTTCCCTACATCCCAAACCGAGAGTCACTAATATCAGAATAACCGCCCAACCTGCAAGTTTTCTCAAACCTGTTGTGGGCTTGGCAATGACGTGCAACATCAATATCTCAATTTTCTTACAGAATGCCGTGGCCGATTAGTCGGGTATTTTCATTCAAGGCTGCGCAGGGAGAGGTTAAGCTCGCCAAGCTGCTGTTTCACCTCATTCAGACTGGTCACTCCAAAGTTCTTACAGCCCAGTAGTTCCGCATCCGTCTTATGAATCAGATCGCCAACCGTTCGCACATTGAGCCGTAGCAGACACTTTCTTGAACGGACTGAAAGCTCAATATCGTCCACCGATTTCTGCAGAAGCTCATGTTGGGTATCCACGGGTTCCTGGTCCGATTCCTCGGAGTCGGCAAGCGGCCTGTCTTCAAGTGCCATACCGAGTAGCAGATTCCTTGATGCAAGGATGGTCTTAATCTCACTCAATGATGTCTCACCAAAGTTCTTGTAAGCCAGCAGGTCCGCTTCAGTTGTACGCAGCAAATCCCCGATAGTTTCGATATTCATTCTCTTCAGACAATTTCGGCTCCTCACCGACAGCTCAAAATCGGAGATTGGTGTCTCCAGAATCTTGGTCCGACGGTCAAGTCTCTTTTCCTTTTCCTCATCGTAGAGCATCGTCTTTGAGCTCTCGATGTCCAGCTTAAACAGGGTTGCCCTTTGATGGTTCGGATGTGACCTCAGGACTGCATCAACACACCGACTTGCCTTATCATATTCATTGAGGTCCTCGTAAATCACGGCAAGGTTCAACAATGCGCTTATGTACACTTTGCCATGAGCCGTGATTTGCTTATAGTAATCAATCGCTGCCTGCTCGTCCCCTCGCAGATCACACGCGTAAGCCAGATGAAAGAGCGTTTTGGGGTGTTCCGGCTCCAGTTCCAGTGCTGTCTGGTAATTGTCAATTGCCTTATCGTAAAGCCCCTGAGCATCCTGGAGTCGTGCAAGCTGGTAATGGTACTCGGCACTTACCCGTTCGAAGTTTGCGCAGGCCTGAAGCTGCTTGGCGGCCTGCTCAAATCTCAAGGCGTGACGAAGTGTTGCCGCTTTGGCCAGCATTACGCTTAACTCGTCGGCCTGATATTCACGAGCCTTTTCGAGGCTTGCTATTGCCTCATCGTGGTTGCCTTTTCGCCGTTGCGCATAGGCCAAATAGATGAATTTCTCCTTGCAGTCGTCTGATTTTTGCAGTTTTTCTATGGCTTTGTTATCGTCACCGAGTATGAATAGCCCAATTCCGGCCGCCAGGCACGCTCCTGCGGCGGTCCTGCTGAGGTTATCGTCCAGTTGTTGCTTGAAAGATATTCGGTTCCGTTCGCTTGAGTGTACGAACGTGGCGAGTTCCTGAAGTTCTTCAAGACGGGGCGGCTTGTCCCCGAAAAGGTCAATTTTTTCCTCTATCGCCGATACCATAGCCTTTGTCTCCTGCAAGTGCTTGTTGGTTCAGTAATTACACGTTTGGGGGCCCAGCCCACCACAGCCCGGAACGGTAAGTCTTTACCTTAAACCGGCTAACCGCCGAATTATAGACTGATTAGGAATGTTTGCAACATAAATTTTACCAGCCTTCGGCGGTTTCACTCTCTTTTGGGGGTATTCCCTGGTTTCCCCAAGGGCCTGCGTTTTTTTTGTGTAGTTTTCCCTGATTTCTGCAATAAAATAGGGCTGCTGTTCGTCATATTCTTACGGAAGCGCTGCTAATGGATACTACCGAGAACCTAAGTGAGATTATAGCCGGTTGTAAGGACCGGCAAAATGAGGCTTTTTCGCATCTGATAGATGTTTATGCTAATCGGCTCTATGGTTATTTTTATCGGCTCACCGGCAAGACAGATGTGAGCGAAGAGCTGCTTAGCGAAGTGTTCCTGAAGCTGGTTGAAAAAATCGACTCTTACAGGGACGGCTCTTTTGACATATGGCTTTTCAGAATGGCGACTAACATTTTTCGCGATTATTTGCGGGCTCGTCAGCGAGAAAAAAAGTTTTTGGCCTGGAAAGGACAACAAATGCTTACAAGTTCTCGGCCGGGCCCCCGCACAGCGGATGATACGGCTGACAACCTGCAGGGCCACCTTGAAAAACTGGACGACGAAACTCGTGAGCTATTGGTTATGCGATACTATTCGCAGTTGAGTTTCAAGCAAATCGCCCAGATGCGGTCACAACCGATTGGCACGGTACTCTCAAAAGTGCATCGCGGCCTTAAGAAGCTGCGGGAATTAATGGAAGAATGATTGAGAGACTTTTTGGACACTGAACTATGGAAAACCAAAACGGAGAGAATCTTGAGCAGTTGCTGGGGAAATTTCAGGATGCTGAACAGGCCCGGAAGGCGGCTGATGAGATTAAGCAGGGCGAGAAGCTCTTTGCTTTGCATCCAGCCCCTGAACCAGACGAAAGGCTCATAGCGAGTATCAAGGAGCGGATTGCTATGCGTTTGTCCGGGTCCAAAGCAGCCGGTTACAAGGCGAAGGCTTATAAAATTGCCGCTGTGGCCGCTGTCATTGTTGTGTTGAGCTGGGTTGGGCTGCAGTTCTTTGAGCAGAGCCGACCTGGGCCTGAGATAGAGAGGACAACTGTGGCCGAAAGCTCCCACAGGACCTGGAGCGGATGGGATGAGACTGAGGCGGATGCTGAGCTGGCGGATTTGGCCGAGGAAATCGACCGGATTGAGGGCAGTATCCTTGCTTTAAGACTTGGTGAACAGGATAGTGTCAACGGCACGGTCCTTGTTGATATCGAGACGGAAATGGTGGAAATTGATAATTTCTTCTGGAAAGGGTAAAGCGATGAGAACGATTTATACAACAATTTTGGTAATGGTGGTAGCTGTAGTTATGTGGTCGGGTGTTAATGTCGCTGTAGCTGAACAGACTGGTCAGAAGGGACGTAGGCATAGGCCTATGGTGATGACAGAGGAAAGGGTAGAAAGAATGCTGAGTCGGATTGGGCAAACAAATCCTGAAAAAGCAGAGCAATTGGCGCGTCTTCGCGAAAAAGACCCCAACGAGTTTCAAAAGCGGCTTAGAGAGCATTTTCGGCAGGAATTTGGTGAAAGATCCTGGGGTCAGAAAGCCCAGTCACATTCAGGCCGGGGGCCTCATGGAGGTCATAAAATGACGCTGCCCGGAATGATGGGCAAAGGGCCTATGGGAGAACGAATGTGGAAAGATCACACCGATTTTATAAGCTGGCTTACGGAGAATTATCCCGACAAGGCTGAGCGACTGCAAAAACTACAGCAGGAAGATATGGAGGCCTATTTCGGGCAGCTTGGTTCGATTATGAGGACGTATAAGCATATAATGAAGGCCTCAAAGCGGAATCCCGAACTGGCCGGAGTGCTCAAAGAAGATTTGCGCCTCAAAAAGCAGCGAAGTGAACTACTGGCAGAAATTAAGGCAGCTACTGATGAAGGTGAAAAAAAGCAGTTGGAAAATCAACTGGAAAAGGTAGTCGCCGATAGATTCGAGCTTATTATTAAGCGAAAGCAAATACAATATGAAGAACTGCTTAGAAAAATCGAGCATTTGAAAGAACAAGTCAGAGAGCGTAAAAATGAGGTTGATAGTTTAAAAAGCCAAAAGGCCGATAAGGTGAAGGAGCGTCTTGAGGAGTTACTCAGTGGTACGGAAAAAATCGATTGGGACTGACGTCTGGAATATATAGGCCGCCGGTTTCAAAACCGGCGGCCTATTTTTATGAAATGATTTACTTTTTAACCATCCCGCATTTATCACTCATACCATATCGTTTGCCTCAGCCAGTCGTCGACAAATAGCGCAACATCAGGCAAGTTGACCGTCCCATCCCGGTTCAGGTCACCGGGCTGTTGGCTCGCGGTTACCTGCCAGTCATCGGCGATATACGTCAGGTCCATAAAATCACCTATGCCGTCGTTTGTCAAATCCGCCAGAAGACTCCAGCCATTCGAGGCTTTGCTTGCTTCGGCCGTGCCGCCATAAACGCCCATATTGATGCGAATGTTGTTTGGCTCTTCAAATTCCTCTGCTGTCACGCAGCCTGGATTGCCCGCATCAATACAGCGACTTGTGTTTACGTCAGTAACCCACTCGCTTTGGTTTGGTTCCCACCTGCCGGCCTGTGACTGCAAATGATATTCGCCGCTTTCCCAGATATCATCATTTGCATCCTCCGGTGTGCTGTTATTGTCCCAGTAGCCGTCAGCAACAAAGCAGGGGTCGGTATCGATATTGCCCGGTTCCCATAGCAGGCTGCTGTTTGCATCGAGACTTGCTTGTGCTTGCCCTGCCTGGATATTGCTGTATGAGACGGTAAGATTTGAAGAGTTTGAACCATCGCCTATTAAGAATAGCTCCGGTCCCTCGGCAGCCTGATTATTCCAGAGTATGGAATTGCTGATTGCGGGGCTTGTACTGCCCCGGCAATACAATGCGCCGCCAGCCTCGGTAGTGCGGTTATCGGCGATAGTGCAGTGGCTTATATTGGGGCTGCCCCCGTTGCAAAGGATTGTGCCGCCGTAGTATTCGGCCTGATTGCCTGCAATGGTGCAGTGGCTGATTGAAGGATAACTGGTCTGCCAGCAAAATACGCCGCCGCCGTAATCGGCGAAATTTCCTGAAATGAGACAGTCGCTGATTGTTGGGTGGCATAACAGGCCGCAATAAATCCCTGCTCCCACGTAATCCGTTGAATTGTCTGTTATGGTACAACCGCTGATTTTTGGACTGCTGAAGGTAAGGCAGAAAATGGCGCCTCGGCCGAAATTATTGCCTGCTATCCTGCAGTTTGTTATCGTTGGGCTTGAGCCGTCACAGAAGATAGCATTACCGGCCGGCGACATAAAGAATATCACTAACTCATCAGGCCCATAGCCATTGGTTATAGTCATTCCCTCGATGATGGAGCTTGGTCCTTCCCCTGACGTGAAATTGAAACCGCGATGTGGCTGCTGCTCTGTGCCGTTACAGTCGATGATGCAGTTCTCCGGGCCGTTTTCGCTTTTAACTGTAATGGCCTTACCCTTGAAATCGATGTCGCGGTTGCCCGGTCCTGTGTACGTGCCGTCGGCTATTAACACCTTTCCTGCATCCCAGGACCTGTCTATCGCTTCTTGTATGGTCACGTACTGGCCGGGCACATTGATGTCGCCTGGCCCATTCGTTGTAAAGAGGTAGCACCCGCCATCATTGGAATCAATCGTCTCATTGCCGGCAATATCGGTGGCGTGAATTTTGAAAAAGTACTCTGTCTCAGTACTAACGCTTCTTAATTTTATGGTGTGATTCGTTGCCAGGATCGGATTGCTTCTGACAAAGGCGTTCGGGTCCGTACAGCTCAGGCCATACAGGACCTTCGTCCATGCGAGCTCGCTTGTCTCAAAACTGACTGTCGGCTCAGGACCCGGTGTATCGAGTTGAAGGTTGAAAATATTCGGTTCCTCGCAGTCAGAGATTGCCGTATCGCTTACCAACGCGGTACTACCCGTTCCATCATTTGCGTCTTCGTACGTTGCAGTGATAGTCAGCTCATGCGATAACTGCAATGTACCGTCCTCGATGTTCGGTTCTCCCGAATCTGTCGAGATCGACCCCAGAAAAATACCCATACCGGGAATTGTTTGCTCCAGGACGAGTGTCTCCAGGTCGCCGGCGTCGGTTGTCACGTTTACATCCTGGGTGCTGTTGATATCAAGGTCGCTGTCGGCCAGGTAGATGGATAAGAGTCCGGAGCAAATGTAATAATCACTGTCAAGCTGTATTTGTCCTTCGGGCGTTGTGCTGGCAAGTAACGCATTGAAGATATTGATTCGCCCGTTCGAGGCACAAAGGCCGGGCGTGATTGCATCGACTGTCTGTCTGAGAATATCGTTTACGTCATCATTACTGAGTATGGGATTTGTAGAAATTATAAATGCACAGGCGCCGGCAACATGCGGGCAGGCCATCGAGGTTCCTGAGGCTACTGTCAGATAGTCGCCATATGTTGTGCCCATTGATGTCCCGTCGGCTCTTAGTGACAAAATATCCACTCCCGGCGCAGCGACGTCAATCCAGTCGCCGTAATTGGAAAAGGATGCCTTCTCGTCGTTGGAATCCGTTGCGGCCACGGAGATCATATACTCGTAGTAGGCCGGGTAAAAAGGCAGGTTGGAATTATCATTGCCTGCCGCTGCTACAAGTATTACTCCCTGGCTGCGGGCATATTCTATCGTTTCTTGGGTCGATTCAAGGTAACCGCCGCCTCCCCAGCTATTCGAGATAACCTCAGCTCCACTTTCGACGGCGTAATAAAACGCTTCTATGGCGTCAGCTATATCTCCCAGCCCGCTTGAGCCGAGGAATTTGAGTGACATTATTTTTGCATCCCAGCAGACGCCGGTAATGTCCAGCCCATTATTCCCTTTGGCAGCGATTATTCCGGCGCAGTGCGTGCCGTGCCCGTGGTCGTCTATGGGGTTACTATCCTGGTTAAGAAAGTCGTATCCATATATATCATCTACGTACCCGTTTCCGTCATCGTCACTGTCCGCTGTTCCGTTTAGCTCCGCCTCGTTGACCCATATATTGCCCGCTATGTCTCTGTGGTTGTAATCGACTCCGGTGTCTACGACCGCTACGATTGTCCCCGGTCTGCCCGTGTATATATCCCAGGCCTCGGGAGCATCGATGTCGCAGTCTTCAGTTCCGGGCGGGTCTCTATAACGCCCACTTTCGGGGTACATTTGTCCCGTATTGTTGAGCGGCCATTGTACGGGGTAATTAGGGTCGTTCGGCTCGCGAAGCGTGGAGACGATATAATTAAGTTCGGCGTATTCGACATCCGGGTCGCCGGCATAAGCGGCTGCCGTCTCTTCAAGTGACTCTCCAGGCTTGAGGCTAACTCTGACTTTGTATATCCCGCCGAGTTCAGGTACCGGTGCATTCTGAGGTGCCCGCGCCATTCTTCTTAAAATTCGTTTTTCCGCCGGGTTTAGGAATCTCTTGTCTTTTTCTTGAAGCGTTTTTATGCGCTGCCTTTTGTTTTTGAAGTCTTTGAACAGGGCTTTGGCGCTCCTCAGTCTGTATTTGCTGTTGAGTCTGTCCAGCGAGGCTGAGAGCATCAGCCTGTCCGGCGGCAGGCCCGTTGCAATCTGCGTCTTAAGGGCCTCTGCGAGCCCTGATTTAAACTTCACAATTATCTCGTTTGGAACGTACTTGGCTGCTCTCGTATGCTCTGACAACTCGGGCGGGTCTGAATCAGCAGCAGGAATGATTATATTACGGCTTGAGATGTTCTCGATTAGAGCCTGAATTGCGGGATTTTTGTTTGAATCGGCCTGTTGTGCATTCGTAGTGGCCGCAAAATAGAGCAGAAAAGACGCTAATAATACCGGTGTGATGAACTTAGCCACAGTTTCTCCTCCGGTTATTACGATGTGATTATACCACAATCCGGGCAATATTCAAGGATTTTCCAACTTCATTTCGTCTGTGTTTTTAAGGCTCCTTTTAGGCTACACGGCCTCGATAGTAGAAGGCGGTTTTGTGGTTATGTTGTAAGTAACGCTTACTACGCCGGCCACCTTGCCGGTTATTTTTTCGGCAAGCTCAGTTAGCGTCTCGAACGGCAGCTTTGTGGGGGTACCTGTTTTGGCGTCGGTACTTTCCCAGCAGCGGACCTCTATTTGCAGACCGAAGTCTCGTTTGCCGGCCCTTATCCCTGTTACCCTGTCCTCATGCAGAATCGCCAGGTACTGGAATGCTCCCGTCTTCGAGAGCGTCTCTTCCACGATTGCCGTAGCCTGTCTTACGATTTGTATTCTTTCGGGCGTAACTTTGCCAATGACCCTTGCGGCCAGTGCCGGGCCCGGGAAGGGCGGCCGATTGTAGATTTCGACAGGCAAACCCAGGGCTTTTCCAACGGCCCTTACTCCGCTCTTTCGTAGTTGCACGAGAGGCTCTATCACCTTGTAGCCGTACTGCTGCTGCGTATCAATCCCAAGTTGTTCGAGGATATTGTGCTGTCTTTTAATACCCGCGACGGTCTCTTCAACGTCCGTGTAGTTTGTGCCCTGTAGGAGATATTTCGCCCCGCTTTGCCTTACCATTTTACCGAAGACGTCCTTGTAGAAAGTTTGCGTGATGGCTTCTCTTTTCTCCTCCGGGTCTGTAAGGCCTTTCAGGGCGGTGAAGAACTCTTCTTTGGCGTCGATTATTTCCACGGGCACGCCCATTTTCCTGAAGAGGCCCGCTATAATCTGTGGCTCATTTTGTCTCATAAGGCCGTTTTCTATAAAATATGTTTTTAAGTTCTCGCCCAGCGCCTTGAAGCCCAGCAAGGTAACTACGGACGAGTCCACGCCGCCGGATAGTGCGTTCACTGCCGGGCCGTCAACCTGGGCGCGAAGCTGCTGTATTTTTTGCTCGATGAATTCTTCCGGTTTGAGGTCGGTGGTTTTGAGTTCCTGTAATTCCATTTTTTAGGCTCCTCTTGTATGGTGGGATTAACACTTCAAGCCGACGGCCTTAAAATAAGTGAGTTTAATATAATTTCTCCGGCCCGGCCCGGCAAGATAAAACTCGTGTTGTGTGAAGCGGCGTTTGTGGCTAAAATGAATCGGATAATCGGAGGACAGAGGGCAGATGACAGAGGACCGGTCAGGAAATCGGGGTAACAAGTTAGTAGGTAACAGCACATCAGGAGAACAGGATATCAGATTGAGTAATTGCGAAAGGATTGAAAGATGGGGAATGTTTGAGGTTTCGCTCGAAGGGCCTGCGGATGGTAATCCGTTTGTGGATGTCCAAATCGGTGCCGAGTTTCAATTAGGCGATAAGGTCATCAAGCCTGTAGGTTTTTATGACGGCGATGGGATTTATAAGGTTCGTTTTATGCCCGAAGAAGAGGGCACCTGGCAGTATTCGACCGTAAGTAATCTCCCGGAACTGGCCGGCAGGGAGGGCAGCTTCATTTGCACGGCCCCGTCCGAAGGCAATCACGGGCCGGTATGCGTCGATAAAAACAATCCGCGTAAGCTCAGCTATGCCGACGGCACGGCGCATCTATCCATCGGCACAACGTGTTACGCATGGACTCATCAGGGCGACCGGATGGAAGAGCAGACCCTGAAGACCCTCAAAAATGCTCCTTTCAACAAGATTCGGATGTGTGTGTTTCCCAAATCGTTTCCCTATAATCAAAACGAGCCGGAGTATTATCCGTACGAGGGCCGGCCGATGAAAGACTGGGATTTCAAACGGCCTAACCCGGCTTTCTGGCATCACTTTGAGAAACGAGTCCGGCAGCTTGCGGATATGGGTATCGAGGCCGACGTGATAATATTCCATCCGTACGACCGATGGGGTTTTATGGATATGGGTGATGAAAATAACCGATTCTATCTGCGATATATTGTCGCTCGGCTGTCGGCGTTTCGCAATGTATGGTGGTCGATGGCCAACGAATATGACCTGTTAGAGGGCTGGGACCCGAAATGGTGGGATGAATATATTTCACTCGTAAGCAGCAACGACACTTACGGTCACATGTGCGGTATCCATAACTGCCGGGTCTGGTACGACCATAACCATTCTGGTCTGAGCCACGCCAGTATTCAGAGTAACGATTTTTCAACGATGGATAAAATTTTTGAAATGTACCCCACAAAGCCTCATATCTTCGATGAATGTCGATACGAAGGTGATATTGAGCAGAGCTGGGGTCGGCTCTCGCCTCAAGAGATGACCCGCCATTTCTGGATGGGCTTTCTGGGCGGCTGTTATGTCGGCCACGGCGAGACGTATATGCATCCCGACGATTTGCTGTGGTGGTCTAAAGGTGGCCTGCTTCACGGCCAGAGTCCGGCTCGTATCCGTTTCTTAAAGGAAGTTCTCAGCGCCTTGCCGTTCCAGGAAATGGGCCCTGATTTTTCACAAGTGCCAAAGGCCTTCATATTAGCCAGGCCCGGCGAGCATTATCTGGTTTACTTTGCCGAAGCCGGCAGGTTCGAGATAGACCTGCCCGCAGACGCTGTTTACGAGCTTGAAGTTATCGATACGTGGAATATGAAGATAACGCCGCAAGGCATCGTCAAAGGCAAAAAATTCGAGTTTGCCGGCGAAAAGGACCTTGCCCTGCATTTATCTGTTAGAAAATGATTTTAGCTGTGGTAGGTTCGTGATTGTTCGGCCTTGGTGGCTTTTTCGAGGGTCTTTTTTTCCTGCCGAGTCAGGCTGTGGATACCGGATTCGTGGACCTTTCTCAAAATCCTGTCAACTTCCATCTTAAGGGTTCGCTGGCGGGCAATATCGCTTTCCCACTGGACTACGCGGTTTTTTTCTTTAAGCTTTTCACGCCACGGCTGCCACAGGACATAAAGAGCCCCGGCGGCCATACCGCCGAGATGCGATGCTTCGCCGCCGGCGTTTTCGCCGCGGCTCACTACAAGGGCCAGATACATTATCGTTAGGATAATTGCCGCCGTTCTTATGGGCAGTGGAAATAGAATAAGGATAACGACAAAATGGGGGAAAAGAATCGCACAGGCCGCCAACATTCCTAATACCGCACCGGAAGCCCCAACCATCAGGCTGCCGCCGAGGAATCCGGTGCCGACCAGAAACAGATAAAACAGGCCGCCCGCCGCCCCACAGCCAAGATAAAACGTAACGAATTTCCTGCTGCCCCAGTTACGCTCGAGCGTCGGGCCTAAAAAGAACACACCGAGCATATTAAGCAGAATGTGCCCGACAGAGCCGTGCAGGAACTGATAACTTATGAGTCGCCAAAACTGCAGCCCCTTGGCAAGCGAGGTGGCATCTACAGCGAACCAGTAGGCCAGTGTAACAGCAAAGCCCGGGCTGAGGGCCATTGCCATAAATATACCTATATTTATGATAAGCAACCATTTGACAGCCGGTGTAACCGACCCGAAGCCGAACCGTATCGGCGGCATACCCCCGGATTGGCGGAAGCGTTCCTGTGTGTAATCTCTGTCGTAAAGGCCCATAATCTGAAAAATCTCGAAATTTCTGCCGGTATATAATACCATAATAGCAGCACTTTAGTCAACGATTTAAAGAGAAAGCTTGATAATGGGTAGATTTGATTATCTCAGTAAGACGCTTGAGCAGTTAAAAAGGGCGAATCTTTTCCGCAGCCTTCGGTCCATTGATTCGACGCAGGGCTGTGTCGTTCGGATTGAGGGGGCTGAAAAGATTATTTTTTGCAGTAACAATTATCTCGGTCTGGCCAATCATCCCAAGGTTATTCAGGATGTTATCGAGGCCGGTAAAAAATATGGATACGGCGCGGCGGCTTCGCGCCTTATCAGCGGCACGATGAGGCCGCACATCGAACTTGAAGAACGCCTTGCGAATTTTCTCAATAAGGAAGCGGCGCTTATTTTCCCGTCCGGCTGGATGGCCAACGAAGCGGTCATAAGAACCATCCCGCAGAAGGGCGATATCATTTTGCTCGATAAGGCCGACCACGCCTCAATAATCGACGCGGCAAGGGGTAGCCAGGCTGAGTTTAGAACCTATCGCCGTGACAGGCCGGAAAGGCTTGAGAAGCTTCTCTCTGAAGAAAAGTACAAACACAAGTTTATCGTTACTGAGAGCATCTTTTCGATGTACGGCGATGCTGCGGATTTGAAGAGGCTCGTTGAACTTAAGAATAACTACGGGGCGATATTGATTCTCGATGAGGCACACGCCTTCGGCTGTCTGGGGAAAAACGGTGCGGGATTGGCTGAGGAGCTGGGACTGCTTGGGCAGATTGATATTGTGGTTGCGACAATGAGTAAGGCGCTGGGGGCGGCAGGAGGTGTTGTGGCCGGCGAGCAAAAGGTTATCGAATTTCTTATAAATAAGGCCCGCAGTTTCATATACACCACCGCACCATCGCCGGTCAACTGTGCGGCGGTGCTGGCAGCGCTTAAGATAATCAAAGGCGAGCCTGAGCGGCGAGGCCGGCTCAGGGAAAATGCCGATTACCTCCGCAGTCGACTCAAACGACTTGGCCTGAATACCGGTAAAAGCCGCAGCCACATAATCCCCGTTATCGTTGGTGCTGCCGAGGATGCCCTGAGAGTTGCAGAGGAGCTTTATAAAAGGGATTTTTTAATTGTTGCTATTCGGCCGCCCACCGTGCCGGCGGGGGCGGCAAGACTGAGAATATCCGTTCAGAGCGAACATAGCAGGGAACAGATGGATAAACTCTGTGAGGCATTTGAGGAATTGATTAAGCAGGGTTTTTTACCCGCTTTGAGCCGGACAAAGTAATCCTGTCCGGCTTTGCTTTTTCGAATATTATCATCAGAGCCACCCCCAGAATCGTCATATAAATTCCCAGATTTTGCGAAATTGTTCCCCCCCTGTAAATTGCCCACCAGGCATACTCGAAGGGGTTGTCATCGCGGAGAAATTCTATGAAGAATCTGGTGATGCCATAAAGTATGAACATTAAGGCGAACGTACAGCCCGGCATGGGTGCAAACTTCTTTACAACGGCACTCTTGTCTGCATTGAGGCCCCATCGCCAGAACAGGCAAAGTACGAGCGACAGCACTGCCGCATTGGCTGCGGAGTATAATTGTGTCGGATGGACCTTCAATGCCCTATAAACGCCATTTTTAACTTCATACTTTTGCTCATCGCTAAGCAGGTTGTAGGGTTTTAATTTACCTTGTCCTGTCTCAATCCATTGGCCTTCTGAACCGACGTAGCCAAAAAACTCGCTTGTCAGCTTCAATCTCGGCTTGCTGCGATTTCTTGCGGGGTCCGGATACACCTGGCTGAGGTAGGAAAACGAATAATAGGGAAAACGGACTCCGTAGTGCATCTCCGTCGGTTTGCCGAAACAGCAGCCGTTTAGAAAGCAGCCGATTCTGCCGAACGCAAGTGCCAGCATCAAGCCGATGGCCAGGATATCAAGGTATCGCCGAACAGGCAGCTTGTGATAGAACAGGTATGCAATTATCACGGCTATAGAAAACGTTACGCCACCAATAAGCTCCAACCCCCCTCGCCAGATGGTAAAAACATGATGCCAGTTGTTTTGAAATTGCGACCAGTGATGCACGACAAAAAATAATCGCGCTCCAATCACTCCCGCTATTAACGAATATAACGCGGCATTGGTTATCATTTGAGGATTGGTGGTGATATCCCGGGACAGCGACCTGATTACAAAGAGCGCCATCAGGAAGCCTATGACCATCATCAGGCCGTAGCTCTTAACAGTCAGGTTAACGAGGGGTATCTCAAAAAGCTCAGGATACATTTAATCTCACAAAAGCTTTTTTATCTTATTGTTTTCGTCCACGACGATTACTTTCGGTTTGAGTTTCTTTACTTCCTGCGGCGTATAGTAACCGAAGTTTAATATGATGATGGTATCGCCCGGATTAAATAGCCTTGCTGCCGCACCAAGCACTTCTATTTTGCCGGAGCCGGGCTCGGCCGGTATGATGTACGTCTCGGCTCTGCTGCCGTTGGTAACGTCAGCCATTAGTACAGCCTCATAAGGCAAAATCCCCGCTGCCGTCATCAGTTCGGAATCGACGGCCAGGCTGCCTGAATAGTAAAGTCTTGTATCGGTAACAGTGGCTGAATGAATTTTGCTTTTAAGGGCTTTAACAAACATCTCTTTTAAGCGTCCAAATTGACAGATTCTTATCTTTTCTCACGATGAGATAGTCGATTATACGTTATTATTTCCTTAAGTCCATCAATATGTTGTCTATCAGCCGAGCCCGGCCGATGTGAACGGCAAGAGCTATGAGTATTTTCCCTTCGGCGCGAGCGACCTCCTGCAGCGTTTCGGCATCGACGATACTGATGTAATCAATTTTTGCTGATGGTACTTGTTCTATCATACTCCGCATTTCAGTGATAAGGGCCCGGCTGTTTGTAACTCCCTTCTGAATCATTTCTCTGCATTTTTGCAGGGCTTCGTACAGAACTGTGGAGTCTTTCTTCTCGGTCTCTGTTAGATATATATTTCTGCTGCTGATTGCCAGGCTGTTTTCTTCCCGTACTGTGGGGCACACGACGATTTCCAGCGGCATATTCAGGTCGTCAACCATACGTTTAATCACGATTGCCTGCTGTGCGTCCTTCTGGCCGAAGAATGCAGTATCCGGCATAACGATATTGAAAAGCTTTGCGCAAATAGTAGTTACTCCGCGAAAATGCCCCGGCCGAGACCGGCCGCAGAGGGTTTCGGTAAGATTCTCGACGTTGACCCAGGTCAAATTTTCGCGTGGATACATTTGCTGGACGGTTGGTGCGAAGATGACATCGACGCCGGCTCTCTCGCAGGCCTTGGCGTCTGCCTTTAGGTCGCGCGGGTAATTTTCGAAATCCTCGCCCTGGCCGAACTGGCTTGGATTAACAAAGATACTTACTACAACAAAGTCGGTCTGCTTGTTTGCTGCTTTGACAAGAGACAGATGTCCCGAATGCAGCGCGCCCATCGTGGGGACGAGCCCAATAGTTTTGCCTTCTCTGCGGGCGGCCTTCACCAAAGCTCTTACAGACTGTATTGTCTTGGCAATTTCCATTCTGTATTCTTTAACCCTTCAGGCCGGCCTTCCCGCTTCGCCCGCGACGCGAGGCGAGAAAGCCTCTTTCCAAATCCTCGATTATATCTTCGACATCCTCAAGCCCGACAGCGAGTCTGAAGAGGGTATCGGTAATTCCCAGCTCATAACGCTGCTTTTTTGTGTAGTCATAATAACTGACCAGGGCCGGGTGCGTTATCAGTGTTTCAGTCCCACCGAAACTCGGCCCTATATAGGTTAATTTCAGCGCATCGAGGAACCGTTTTGCGGTATTAATATTGCCCTTTATATCGAATGTAACCACTCCACCGCCGCCGGTCATTTGCGCTTTTGCCACTTCATAATTCCGATGACTTTTCAGGAATGGATAATATACCTTCGTGACGGCGGGATGGGCTTCAAGATATTTGGCGACTATTAAGGCGGATTCATTATGTTTTTGCACCCGCAGAGGAAACGTTTTGAGTCCGCGTAAAAGAAGATAGCAGCAGTGCGGGTCGATTAATCCACCCATTGATTTGTGCAGATTCCGTATTTTTTCAATGAGTTCCCTTTTACCTAATACTGCACCTGCCAGGATGTCATTATGGCCTCCCAGGTACTTGGTCGCGCTATGCAGGACAATATCCATCCCAAACTCGATGGGTCTCTGGTTTAAGGGGGTGCTGAACGTGCTGTCTATCAGCGTCAAAACATTGTACCTGGTTGCTATCTTCTTGATTTTGACAAGGTCGAAGATATTTAAATAGGGATTGGTAGGTGATTCGGAAAATATAAAACGCGTATTTTTCTTAATGGCTTTTTCAAGAACTTTGTAATTTCCGAATGGAACAATGGTGCACTCGATGGCAAACTGCTTCAAATATGACTTGCAGAATTCAAGCGTTTTTTTGTAGCTGTCGTCGGTAATGACGATATGGTCGCCCGACTGGACCAGGGAAAGAATGGTTGTGGTTATGGCGCTCATTCCGGAGGAGAAGACAACACAGTCCTCGGCCCCTTCGAGGTTGGCAAGGCGTGCCTCGGCAATTTTTGCGGTTGGGTTGCCGTACCTGCCGTACTCGAAATGTTCCTTGCCCTTTTTGGTGTAGTCTTCGATGGCCTTGCTGTTCTTGAACGTATATGTAGATGTTTGAATTATAGGAGTTGTAATCGAGTCGGCATATTTTCTTCTCGGCTCGCCCGCGTGTATCGACCTGGTAGAGAGTGATTTGCTTCTTTTGCCGGCCTTGTTTTTTGAAGATGATTTGGGCATTATCAATTTCTCCCTAAACAAAGAATGATTTTGTCTGTTCTTTCGCCAAGTATCGATACCGATAATCCGACGTCGCCACCTTTCGAATTTTACATTTTATTCATACCGTAACATAACTTTTTACCTGGTTTGCTAAATCCTCAACGCTCTTGGTTAGAGACTCGAGTGTGCAGGTCCGTTCGCGAATTACAGGACAGGTGCTCCAATCGGTAAAAAGCAACCTATAATCAGAGTCCAGAGTTTCCAGAAATTGCAGCTCGATTTTCTGTTCATAAGGCCTGTTTCGTTTGTGTATGTGCTCCAGACAGGACTCTACCGAATCCTGCAGGTATATTACCAGAACCGGTTTTGCAAGGCTTCCGGCCAGATGCCGGCTTAGACGTTTATATAAAGCCTGTTGTTTGGTGTCGAGTAATCGCTTGGCATAGATATCCTCTTTTTCAAAAACATAGTCACTTATAACAACCTTGCCGGGTGATAAAGAGCCTTTGTTTAGCTGCTCGATTCTGCTTGTCAGGAAGTATAGTTGAGAATCGAGTGCCAGTTCCTTTTTGCCGGCATAAACCTCCGGCATAAACGGATTCGTATCGTAAGCCTCGAGCACCAGCTTGCAACCAAGGGACTTGGATAATTCCCTGGCCAAGGTTGTTTTACCCACGCCGATTACTCCAGCCACACATACAAGCTGGGGGGTGTCCGCTTGCAGCACGAAGTCCCTGCCGTTCAGCCGTTGAGCCAGCTGTTTAACTGATCGGTTGAGAACGGGATGCACCAGATTGTTGTCAATCTCGCACAGGCCGTTTAGAACGAACGAACGCAGATGCATTTGGCGGTGCGGCACGGTCAACTTGGGTGTGTTTATAACCTCATTGCCGAACAAAAGTAAATCAAGGTCGATAGTACGCGGCGACCATTTGCCGGTTCGGGTTCGGCAAAGCGAGTTTTCTATTTTGACCAATCGTTGAAGGAGCTGCTCTGCGCTTAACTCAGTGTTTACTTGCGCCACTGTATTGAGATAGGGCGGCTGTTCCATTCCCGCGAGGGGATTGGTTTTAATTATGCTGCTGCTGCGAACGTTGCCGGTTTGCCCAATCTCGCGGAGATGTTCAAGGGCGTTGTTAATATGGGCGATTCTATCATCTATGTTGCTGCCCAGCCCGATGTATGCTGTAGTACTTTGAGTCATCTATTTATCTTTTAGTAAAGGTTCCACTCGATCGGACTGAATATTTTTATAAACAGCCGAATCGCTGCATAGCTTCTTTTATATCTTCCGGACGGCCGAAGGCGCTTAGCCGAAAATATCCTTCGCCAGCCGGCCCGAAACCGGAGCCCGGCGTGCCGACTGTATTCGCCTTTTGAAGCAGCCGGTCAAAGAAGCCCCAGGAGCTAAGGCCTGCCGGTGTTTTCAGCCAGATATATGGGGCGTTTACGCCGCCGTATACCTCATAGCCCTGTTTTAGAAGCGACTGCCGGATAAGCGAGGCGTTTGACATATAGATATCGATGATTTTTCTTGTTTGTTTCCTGCCTTCCTCTGTGTATACGGCGGCCGCGGCAGCCTGTGAGATATACGAGGCGCCGTTGAATTTTGTGCAGTGCCTTCGATGCCATCTTGCATTTACCTCAACTTCCGCTGCGTTGCTCGTGTAAGCCTTAAGCTGACTCGGCACAACCGTGAAGGCGCATCTTATGCCGGTAAAGCCGGCCGACTTTGAGAAGCTGCGAAATTCGGCCGCAACTTCCTTTGCGCCATCGATTTCATAAATCGAGTGTGGTATTTCAGCATCCGAGACAAAGGCCTCATAGGCCGCGTCGAACAAGATTATGGTCTTGTTTTCGTGTGCAAAATTGACCCATTTACTCAATTGCTCTTTGGTTGCTACCGCGCCGGTAGGATTGTTTGGAAAGCA